>Ga0172371_10010852_pt1 | contig 12233 bp, 10 predicted proteins | sample Lak12m_FD_114543 | JGI IMG/M metagenome (GOLD analysis project Ga0172371, IMG submission 114543) | Freshwater microbial communities from Kabuno Bay, South-Kivu, Congo - kab_022012_12m | ecosystem: Environmental > Aquatic > Freshwater > Lake | place: Democratic Republic of the Congo: South-Kivu... | reverse complement strand
TTCCTCGAGCTCGGCGGTCATCGCCGGCTTGGTGATTCGGTCGGCGTAGGTGTTGAGCGCCTCGACCATGCCGATGCCGGTCTCGGTCGGCTCGACCGGGGTGTTCTTGATATAGCCGCGGTCGTAAAGGTTCTGGATGATGCTGTGGCGGGTGGCCTTGGTGCCGAGCCCGTTCTGCTCCATGAGCTCGATGAGGCGGCCCTGGCCGTAGCGGCCCGGCGGCTGCGTCTCCTTGCTCTCGTCGAAGACCCGGCGAATCTGCACCTCTTCGCCTTCCTCCAGGCGGGGCACCTCCTCGTCCTTGCTGCGCGAATAGGGATAGACGCCCAGCCAGCCCGGCTCGACCACATGCGATCCCTTGACCGCGAACGGTTCGCCGCCCAGGTCGAAGTCGACGCGGTTGCTCTCTGAGACAGCTTCGTCGCTGAGAGTCGCCAGGAAGCGCCGCGCCACCAGGAACCAGACCTTCCAGTGAGCGTCGTCGAGCTTGTCCGAATCCTTGGGCACACCCACGGGATAGATCGGCGGATGGTCGGTGGTCTGTTTCTTGCCCCGGGTGGGCGTCAGCTCCGGACGGGCCAGCAAAGCGGCCGCCGCGTCGCCCAGTTCGGTGCTCTTCTTAAGCTCGTCCAGGATCTCCCGCAGGTCCAGTGACGGCGGATACACCGTGTTGTCGGTACGCGGGTAGCTGATGAAGCCGCCCAGGTAAAGGTCTTCGGCCAGGCGAATGGCCCGCGCCGCCGAAAATCCCAGCGCGGTGGCAGCCTTGGTATAGGCAGTGGTATTGAACGGCGCCGGTGGCTGCAGTTTCTTGCGGGTCGACTTTACCGCAGTGACCTTGCCCGTGCCGGCGGCGCCGGCGTTAGCCAGGGCGGAGTCGGCCTCGGATTTGTCCAGGAAGCGGTCGGTCTTGTGCTGAGACGTGAAATCGCCCTGCGACGAGCTGAGCTCGGCGAAGACCTGCCAGTAAGGCACCGGCACGAAAGCCCGGCGCTCCAGTTCGCGTTCGACGATCAGCGCCAGGGTCGGGCTCTGCACCCGTCCCACGGAGAGGAACTGGTTGCCCAGCCTCGAGGTCGCAAGCGATATGAAGCGTGTGAGCGTAGCGCCCCAGATAAGGTCTATGTCCTGTCGGGCCTCGCCCGCCTGCGCCAGGGGGATCGAAAGTTCGGTCGTCTCGGAGAAAGCACGGTTGATCTCCTCGGCCGTCAGGGCGGAATAGCGAGCCCGCCGCACGCCCTCGGCCAGAGCCGGATTGACCGCTACCGTCTGCTCCAGTGCTTCCAGACCGATGAGTTCGCCTTCACGGTCGAAGTCAGTTGCGATGATGACGCCGTCAACGTCCTTGGCGGTCTTCCTCAGGGTGTTGACCACCGATTTCGCCGATGGCGCCTTGGTCAGCTCGGCGTCGATCAGCTCGCGCGGCTCCACTTTACGCCAGTCCGAGTATTCCGGTGGATATTCCAGCTGCACGATGTGGCCCTTGAGCCCGACGCAGGTGTATTCCTGGGAATCGGCGGTGAAAGTGTAGATCGGCACCTTCTGGTAGGAGCCGGCCTTCACCTTTCCCTTGCCGAGTATTCCGGCGATCTTCTTGGCCGCCGTGTCTTTTTCGGTGATGATCAGTTTCAAAAATTAACTCTTTTCCTCATACGGGCCGGAAAACAGAATCTCTATCGACCGTGAACAAGGATGGTTTATAGCACATCTGGCGAGGTGATGTCGATACTCTACTTTCCTGCCGGTCGCGTTGCTAAACCCGCACGGAAAGGCAGTAAGCAGTAAATGCGGGCTTACGCGGCGGTTACGGAGTCGAACCCGGGAACGATGTCCCGGGGCTCCCCGTCACCGTCGAGGTCGGAGGCGTGGTGGCCGGCAACGCCGACAGCTTGGCTATCTCTTCCTGGATCGTAGCAGCGAATTCGCTGTTCGGAGCCAGCTGCAGGTAGCGGTTCCAGGCCAGGATGGCGGTCTGGTTCTGACCGGCAGCCTTGGCCGCCTGGCCCAGCTTGAGGTAGGCCAGGGCGTTATCGGGAGCCATGGCTGTCAGTTCGGTGAGCGTCTTGACCGCGGCATCGTTGTTCTGGGTCTTGGAAAGATAGATGTCCGCGATGCGCAGGCGGATATCTACGTTCTTGGGATCGGTGGCCAGATAGTTGTTCAGCCAGGTGATGGCGTCATCGTAGCGTCCGACGGTGTCGTCGGCATAGAGGTTAGCCAGGGCCAGCATGCTGATGTTGTCCTGGGGATTCTGCTCGATCTGGCTCAGGTAGTACTGTTCCCGTTCCTCGATCGAACTGCTGGAGCTTATCGAATCCGGCGTGCCGCCGGAGCAGCCCGAGAAAATGTTGCCAGTCGAGGAGCCCACGCCCAGGAATACCGTACCCAGGGCGAAGGCGATCGCCATGAGGATAGCGAACCAGCGCGTCCAGCGATTAATCCTTTTACGGTCCATCAACATAGTGAGAACACCTTGTCGGTTGCCGAAACCCTGAACATTATAGACTATCGCCCTCCGGTTGCTCTAGCGGGCGCCTGCCATGCTACGGCCGGGACGCTTGCGGCCACGCCGGCGCTTTCCGGAAAGGGCGCCGCCGTTGTAAACCAGCTTGCGCACCTTGGTTGCCTGGCGGTCGGGCCGGGGGACCACCCGGTAGTCGTAGTCAAAGCCATCGACGTCCTCGCACGGCAGCGTCGTGCCGATCAGACCTTCGATCTCACGCAGCGCCGAGGTCTCCTCCGAAGAGAGGAAGCTCAGCGCCGTGCCGTCGTTGCCAGCACGGGCGGTGCGGCCGATGCGGTGCACGTAATCCTCGGCCTTGTTGGGCAGGTCGAAGTTGATCACGTGGGAGATGTTGTCGACGTCGATGCCGCGGGCGACGATGTCGGTCGCGACCAGGACGCGGTATTTACCGTTCTTGAAACCGTCCAGTGCCTGCTGGCGCTGGGTCTGGCTGCGGTTCGAATGGATGGCGACGCCCCTGATGCCCTTGCGCGACAGGGTGCGGCAGACACGGTCGGCGCGATGCTTGGTGCGAGTGAATACCAGAACCCGGTCCAGGTCGCGCTCTTCCAGGAGTTTTATGAGCAGTTCGCCCTTCTGGGTGCTGCCCACAGGATAGACCGCCTGTTCGATGGCCTCGATCGGCGTGGCGCTGGGGGCCACATCGATGCGGACGGGATTACTTAGTGTGGAGCCGATAACGCCCAGCACCTGGTGCGACATGGTCGCTGAGAAAAGCAGGTTCTGGCGCTGGCCCGGCAGCAGCTTGATGATACGCCTGACATCAGGCCAGAAGCCCATGTCGAGCATACGGTCGGCTTCGTCGAGCACCAGGATCTCGACCTGGTCGAGCTTGACGTCGCCGCGGCCGTGCAGATCGAGCAGCCTGCCCGGAGTGGCGACCAGCAGGTCAACGCCCTTGCGCAGCTTGTCCTTCTGCGGCTGATAGCCGACGCCGCCGTAGACAGCGGCGACCTTGTGGCCGGTGAAGCGGGAACAGTCGCGGGCGACGTCCACGATCTGGCCGGCCAGCTCACGCGTCGGGGTGACCACCAGCGCCTTGACGCCGCGCTGCTTGCCGATGCGCTGCAGGATCGGCAGGATGAACGCGGCGGTCTTGCCGGTGCCGGTCTGCGCGCAGCCGACGATGTCCTTGCCCTCGAGCGCCACTGGGATGGATTTTTCCTGGATGGGGGTGGGCGTGGTGTAGCCCATAGCTTGTACGCCCTTGAGCAGGCGCTCTTCCAGACCTAGATTTTCGAACAAGATTAATACTCCTTTTCTGTGCGCCCATTGGGGGATCGCACTGCATGTAGCAGACGCAGTTGATCCTATGGGTTCAAGAAAAGGAACGGGGACAACCGAGTCTTCCGTGGATATACATTTGGGATTATACGTCACATTCGGCGTTATTGCCAGCAATCCTGCTCTTTGCCGCGCGGCTAGCGCCAGAGTTTCTCCTTGACCTCCCGCGCTTTTGCGGTGATCTCGTCGTCGTCGAGCGTGACCATTACCTTGCGCGTATAGAGCGGCCGGCCGGCCACGACGGTATAGAAGACGTCCTCCTGGTTGGCGCCATAGACCAGAGAGGAATAGGGGTCATGGATGGGTGACAGGTGGCTGTATTCCATGTCGACGGCGATGAAATCGGCCTGCTTGCCGGTCTCCAGTGAGCCGATGCGGTCATCCATGCCCATGGCTCTCGCGCCGCCCAGGGTCGCCATCTCCACGCATTCCTGGGCGCCCAGCACGCTGGCGTCCGTGGCCACGCCGCGGTGCAGGAAGATGGCCGTGCGCATCTCGCCGAACATGTCCATGATGTTGCTGCTGGCGGGGCTGTCGGTGCCGAAGCCGACGCGGATGCCCGCGCGCAGGAACGCCGGCAGCGGCGCGATGCCGCATCCGAGCTTGGCGTTGCTCTTGGGGCAGTGGGCGATGGCGACGTCACGCCGGGCCAGCACCTCGACGTCCGCCGGGGTCACATGCACGCAGTGCACAGCCATGAAATCAGGACCGTAGACGTTCCATTGCTGCAGATATTTGACGGGGGTCACCCCGAAAGACTCGTGGCTCAGGTAGTCCCACCCCACCTTCTCCCTCAAGTCCAGGGCCAGTACGCCGGAACCCGAACGGATGTAAACCGACTCCTCCTTGCTCTCCGCCAGGTGGGTCGCGACCTTCAGGCCGCGCTCGCGGCCCAGCTCGGCGATGGCCCGGTAGAGGCTGGCGCTCACCGTAAAGGTGGCGTGCGGGAAGATGCCGATCTCCGTCAGCTCCCCCTTGCGTTCCTGAAGCTCGTCGAGGGTGTCGCGCAGCATCGACATGACTTCGCCAATCTTGTTGTCGTCGAGGCCGAAGGCCTCCTGATAGGCCCGGGCCCTGAGGCCGGCCTTGTTGATGGCCGCCAGGCTGGTGCCCGAATACATCGATTCCCCCACGGTCGTGATTCCGGAGGAGACGCATTCGGAGGCTCCCAGCAGCGAACTGATGGCATAATCCTCGTCTGACAGTTTCGCCTTGTCATCGATGAAGTCGAGCATCCAGGGACCGAAGTTCTTGTTGTCCAGCAGGCCTCTGAAGACCGCGTATTCCAGATGGCTGTGACAGTTCACGAAGCCCGGCAGGATGATGGTGTGATGGAAATCGGTGACCTCGGCATCGGGATAGGCCGCCGTGATCTCATCGGCCGGGCCGACCGCCTTGATGGCGTCCCCCTCGACCGCGACAGCTCCCTTGTGGATGGGGTCCGAGACGATGGGGAGCACCCAGGTAGCACTGAAGATCCTGATCTCGCCGTTGCCGGCGCCAGCCTGGGCAGGCGTTTCCATGTCAGTCATCGAGTTGTATCCTCCCGTAGCGGAAAACAGGTTGGCGGCACAGACGGCGGCCAGCCAGCACAAGTTTATATGACCCGGGGGCAAGTATAAAACGGCGGCCCGGAGAATCGGGCCAAAGACCTGACTGCTTGAGCATTCACACGTCTTTCTATAGGATATTGCAGTTGAAAAGAATATCCTTCCCTGCGTAACGCAACTTCCTGTCCAGCCACCCGGCGCCGAACAGCATGGTTTTATGAGATACCCGAAAATAGTTCAGCAGAAATCCAGAGACCTGTGGCGGGCAAGCGCCGCCAATCCGTTGCCGGCGCTGCTCGTGGCCGGGTCCATATCCCTGTTGGCCTACCTGCTTTTCGCGCTGTTCGCCTTTTTCATCCCCAACACCGACGCCAGCCATTTCCCGCCGTACCTGGCGCTGCCGGAGGGCGGTTTCGAGCTTTCCAACTACTACCTGCTCTACACGGCCATCTGTATCAACGCCCTCATGCTATTCGGCTTCTACCTGTTCGCGCTGCGGGCTGTGGGGGCGGGCTCGAAGGAAGATGTGGCAGACGGGGATGACCCAGGCGCCGCTGATGACGGCACTGCCGAGCCCGAGTCGGCGGCCCGTCCCGGCATCTGGTCCAACCGCACCAACCGCATCATCTTCGGCTTCTCCGTACTGTTCCACCTGCTCATGTTCCTGACACCGTACCTGCTCTCGACCGACGTCTTCGACTATATACGTCACGGGCGAATATTTGCCATATACGGGGAGAACCCGTTGCTGGTGCCGGCCACCTACTTCCCCCAGGACCCCTTCTTCTCCATGGGTGGCTGGGTAGGCACCGGAGCGGTGTACGGCTCCCTGCACGTCTATGTGACCGGAGCCCTGGCGCGCCTGGCGGGAGACGGCATCGGCGCCAATCTGCTGCTTTTCAAAGGCTTCTTCATCGGCCTGGACCTGCTCAACCTGGTGCTGATCTGGAAGATCGCCGCCATGATGAAACCGGGGCTGGAGAGAAAATCGCTCGTCTTCTACGGCTGGAACCCCTTCCTGCTGACCCTGGTCGTGGCCAACGCGCACAACGACATCCTGATGCTGACCCTGGTTCTGGGCGGCCTGCTCTGTTTTCTGTACCGGCGCTATTTCGTCGGCCTGATGCTGGTGATGATGGCAACGCTGGTAAAGTTCATCGCTCTGCCGGTGCTGCTGGTCTACGCAGCACTGGTCATCCGCCGGCAACAGGGCTTGGTGCGGCGGCTGGTCTATGCCGGCGTCTCGCTGGCGCTGGCCGTCACGCTCACGGTAGTCAGCTATCTGCCGCTCTGGGCGGGCAGGGACACGTTCCTGTACCTGACCACGGTCGGCCAGAAGACCAACTTCACCATCTCGGCGCTGATCCGCGACACGGCGGCCGGCCACCTGGAGCTTTCGCTGTCGAACATGATCGCTCAGGGGCTGCTGGCGGCGATCCTGGTCGGCTACCTGATCTGGCACCTGATAGGGGTTAAGAGATTCTCGGGCCTGATCTCGGCGGCAGCCGGGCTGTCGCTGCTTACGCCGCTGGCACTTTTCTGGTTCCAGCCGTGGTATCTGACCATGGGGCTGGGCCTGGTGGCTCTGAGGCCGTGGCGCTACATGTACGTGGTGGCGCTGGCGTTCTCTTTCAGCGTCATGTTCTTTGACAGTTTCTGGTGGCACGCCCCGGTATCCATGGATATCCAGAAACCCCTGCGGGTGCTGATCGTCTTCGGGCCGCCACTGCTGCTGCTCTTCATCCTCAAGGCGAGGGATTCCGCGCCCGGCGCCTGGAAGAAGCTGCTGGCATGGGCTTTGAGCGACACGTCCGCCGGACCGGCGAATGGCGAGGCTTCAACGGACAGCGCGGTATTCGGGGGCACTGCTGCTGTTCGAGCGGACGGCCGCCATATCACCGACCCCTCACTCGCCCGGCTCATTGTCGAGATCGGCGTGCTGGTCGTGGCGGCCGCGATGCCCATCGTCCTGGTCATATCGGTGTCGCCGACGCTGCGGTCATTTATCAGCCTGGTAGGAGTTAAGCTTAAACTGCTGGTAAACTTCTGACATGCTGACCTGGAGATATCATCTGCTTTCGCTGGTGGCTGTCTTTCTCGCCCTGGGGCTGGGCGTACTGGTGGGAGTCAGCCTCGCGGACCGGGGTACAGTCGAGACCGGCCAGAACGTGCTGGTGGAGGACATCCAGCGCGACGTCGAAGATCTGCGCAACCAGAACAACGACCTGAGCCACGACCGGGCCACCAACGTGCGCTATCAGGACGACAGTTTCCCCTTCATCGTCGGCGGGCGCCTGCAGGGCAAGCGCATCGCCATCGTTGCTTCCGCTTCAGCCGGTGAGGAGACCCTGCGCAAACTCAACGAGGCGATTCATGGGGCCGGCGGCCAGGTCATCAACACCACGGTGCTGAATCAGAGGTTCGACACGCCGGCCGTAATCGGCAAGATCAGAACCGACCTCAAAAACGATCCGCTGCTCGCTTCCGTTGATGAGTCATCGCTGACGGCCGTCGTGGGACAGTCTTTAGCCCGCGATATCAGCAGAGGAGGAGGCGCCAGGGTGCTGGGCTCGCTTCAGGGCACGCTGGTGGATTCGACCAGCGGCAGTTATGACACGCCCATCGATGCCGTAGTGCTTGTCACCCGCGCCGAAGGCGATGAGAACACCGCCTATGAAGATCTTGAGAAACGCTTCCTGCTGAGCCTGAAAGAGCTCGGCACTCTGGCCGTAGGCACCGAGACCGCGGACGCGCCCAAATCCGAGATACCCCTGTTCCAGAGCGTCGACATCTCCTCGGTTGACAACCTCGACAGCCGCATCGGGCAGGTCTCGCTGGTCTACATCCTTTCAGGCGAGAAGGGAGCCTTCGGCGTCAAGCCCACGGCCGACCTGCTCATCCCGATCCTGAGAACGCCCAAGGCTGGCGCGGCTTCCGCGGGCGCCGCCTCAACCACAGCCACCACGGCGACCACGCCATGAGTAAAAGAGTCATCGTCGGGATACTGCTGCTTTCCCTGGCCCTGATCGCGGGCGCGTTCAACATCGGCGGACGCCTCTTTTCCGGCAATGAAGACACCGCCGCCTCGCTCACTGCCTCGACCAAAACGAGCACGGAAACCGTCGCTGTAACCACCGGCAACCAAACGGGAGAGTCAGACGCCGGCGCCTCGAGGTTCGAGCCGCTCACGCCAGCGGCGCCACCCAGCCCGGCGCGGATCGTGAGGCTGCCGATCGTCATGTATCATCATGTGGGCGAGCCGCCGCCAGGGGCCGACTCCATACGGCAGGGCCTCACGGTCTCGTCTGAGGATTTCGAAGCCCAGATGGCCTATCTCAAACAGGCAGGTTATCAACCACTCAGCCAAACGCAGCTTTTCCGCGCCCTTTTCGAGGGAGCAGCGCTGCCGGAAAAGCCGGTGATGCTGACCTTCGATGACGGCTACCTCGACAACCTCCAGATAGCGGCGCCCGCCTTGCAGCGCTACGGTTTCGCGGCGACCTTTTACATCATCACCGAAAAGGTGGGGACACCGGAATACATGGACTGGAACCAGGTCGCCCAGGTAGATCGCATGGGGGTGGATATCGGCTCGCACACCGCCAGCCATCCGGATCTCACCGGGCTCCCGGCTGAGGAGCTCAGCGGCGAGCTGTCGGGTTCGGCCGAAACGCTGAAGGCACACCTCGGTCATCCGGTCTACTGGCTGTGTTACCCCGCCGGCAGATATGACAGCGATGTCATGCGATACGCCGGCGCCGCGGGATATCTGCTCGCGGTGACCACCGAGCCGGGAGAGAAACAGAGCAGCGACTCACCACTGGAACTCTATCGTTACCGCGTGAGGTCCGACACCAGCCTCGAGGGGTTCAAGGAGCTGGTACGCTAGAGCCGGGGCTGTTCTTTCGCCACGGCCCGCACCCGCCGCTTGATCTCCAGCAGCTCGCCGATCATGCGGAAGGGGTCGGTGGTAAGGTTGATGCGGGAATCTGATGAGTCCACCAGCAGCCGCACCGGCAGTTCGGTAATGCTGTAACCGAACAACCGCGCCAGCGCCAGCACCTCCACATCGAATGAGAAACCATTGGTGCCGCAATTGGTGAAGATGTCGTGCGCGGCCTGCGAGCGGAAGCCCTTGAAGCCGCATTGCGTATCCGTGAATCCATCGATTACCAGCCACCTGACTACGGCCTTGAATATCGGACCCGCCAGCCGCCGTAGCGCCGGTGGTGTGATCTCGATGTCGGAATCGGGCAGGTTGCGTGAGCCCACGGCGACGTCATAATCGCCCAGGGCTTCGACACAGGCGCCGATGGTCTCCACCGGATAGGACAGATCGGCGTCGGTGAAGACTATGAGCTCTCCCCGCGCCGCCAGCACACCGCGGCGCACCGCGGCGCCTTTGCCGTTATTCTGCCGTTCGCGGATGAGGCGCACGGCGTCGCTGCCAGCGAAATTCTTTCTTACAAGCGCTGGACTCTCGTCATGGCTGCCGTCATCAGAGATGATGACTTCGTAGCTTAACTGCTGCCGGCCAAGATAGGCGTCGAGCAGGGTGATGGTGTTGATGATCCGCTCTTCCTCGTTGAAGACCGGGATGACGACAGACAGCTCCACCGGTCCGGCGGATTGAGCCTGCCGCTCCCTGGTTTCAAGTGCACCGTCCCCGGTCCGGGCCGTGTCCGTGTCCAGGATCGGGCTCAAACTAGCCTGCCGCCTCGCCCTCCGGGCCGTCGTCCACGACTGCGGCCGCCGCCCGTTTTTCAGTCCGCCGCTGGATCAGCTTGCCGAGATGGATGCTGGCCTCGTAAAGGACATAGAAGGGAACCGCCATCGCCAGGATGGAGAAGAAATCCTGGCTCGGCGTCAGTGCGGCGCTCAGAATCGAACCGGCGAGGATAGCGTATTTGCGGTTCTGAGCCAGCTTCTGAGGCGTTACCACGCCAAGGCGCACCAGTGTCAACAACAGAGCCGGCAGTTCGAAGATAAGCCCGAACCCCAGCATGAACAGCGCTACGAAGGAAAAATAAGTCGAAGCCTGGACCTGCTGGTTGAAGAAATCGCCCTGGTAGGTCAGCAGGAAATCGAGAGCCCGCGGCAGTACCAGGTACCAGGCGAAGGCCACACCGCTGAGAAACAGGATGCTCGTGAAGATGGCGGCGTAAAGGATAACGTGTTTTTCTTTGGCTTTGAGGCCAGGAGCCACAAAGGCCCAGATCTGGTAGATGATCACGGGCGAGACGAGCATCATGCCCACGTAGCCCGCAACCTTGAAGACGGTCATGAAAGACTCGGTCGGGGTGAGGGTGATAAGCTTGCGGTCACCCAGTGGATCGATGAGGATGTCCAGCAGATAGCCCTTGAAGATGAAGCAGACGACCATGCCGACGGCGAGGGCGCCGATGGAGATCATCAACCGCTTTCGCAGTTCTTCGAGATGCCCCACGAGGGACATCACGCGGTCGTCAGATGAGTTCAACACTGCCGGGCTGGGTCGGACCGCCGGCAGCGGCTAGGTTGTCTTTGTTTCGGCGCTCTTGGCCTCGGGGGCGACTTTGGGCTCGGCGGCCGTTACCGGCTCCTGAACCTTGTCGGTAGCTTCGGCCTTGTCGATCGTGGCCTGCGAAGCAGCCTCATCATCGCCACTGAGCTTGTCCCCGATGTCGGTGGTGGCTTTCTTGAATTCCTTGATGCCTTTACCAAGGGATTTACCGATCTCGGGCAGCCTTTTCGGCCCGAAAACGATAAGCACCACGACCAGGATGAAGAGCATGTGCATTGGTGTCAATAATTCGCCGAACATTCGGCACCTCGTGTCTTGGAGTGTACAGGAAGGGGAATTTCATGCCCGCAGGCGAAAACTCTTGCCCCTTGTCATTTTAGGTCACGTTCCAGGGTATGTCAAAGCTCCCTGCCGGTCACGGGACCCCGCTTGGGGGCCCCGTGACCGCTTTCGTCATTCCTTATCAGAACCCTGTCATCAGGGCATCGAGCCCGGATAGCTGTACAGGGTGCCGCATTGGTCATGGGTCGTCGCGTAGACGTTGCTGGTGAAACTGCCGACCCCTGAGGGAATGCTGTATTTCACCGTGATCAGCTCGCATTCTCCGGCCGGAACCATGTTCACATCGCGTCCATGGTCGACCGAGACGACGCCCGCCGTGTTACTGGTGCCCACGATCTCGAAATTATGAGCGTTGGCGTAATTGGTGGAGCCGTTGCTCACGTCGTAATCGACAGACAGGTTCCGGCTGGTGTAGTCCGCATAGCTGCTCCAGTAGACTCGCTCCTGGTTCAGGGTCAGCTGCGGCTGCGTGCAGTAGCATGACGAATCGCCGACTGCCGCGCTGCCGACCGCACTGATACCCCACACCAGTGCCAGGGCCATCAGGCCAGCCGTTGCTGCCATAAGGCCCAGTTTATGTATTAACTTCATTTCCATCTCCTTCTTCAGGTTCGAAGTTTCTGGGCTCGTTACAGGCTGTGGCAATCAGTGCAGTTGTTCTGTGCCGGCGAAGCGCCCGGATTTCCGACTCCGGCGCTGCCGAAGGCGCCAGCGGTGTAGGTGCCGGCCTTCCAGGCATTGAGCAGCTCGACGGTCTTGTAGGCCATCGAAGCGGCCAGCCGCGCGCACCGCTCTTTTCTCTCGATGCTGCCGCTGACGATCGAGGACGGATCCGCTGTCCCGCCGAAAGCCAGAGTCGGCAGACCACAGGCGGTATTGGCCGCGTTCATCCACTTGTTGGTGGAGACGTGGCAAAGCGGTGAATCGGCGACCGACGTCGGGAAGGTGCCGCCGGGCAGGAACTGGGACTTGCTGCCGCCGCGTGTCGTGTACTCAGAGGATACCGGGACGTAAACCGGCATCGAGGTGG
>Ga0172371_10010850_pt1 | contig 12233 bp, 7 predicted proteins | sample Lak12m_FD_114543 | JGI IMG/M metagenome (GOLD analysis project Ga0172371, IMG submission 114543) | Freshwater microbial communities from Kabuno Bay, South-Kivu, Congo - kab_022012_12m | ecosystem: Environmental > Aquatic > Freshwater > Lake | place: Democratic Republic of the Congo: South-Kivu... | reverse complement strand
TTGGCGTCGCTGAAATTCACCTGGTCAAGCCGGTAGGTCTTAACCAGCTGCTCGACCTCGTTCACGACCCTGTCGGCGTCCAGACCAGTCCAGTGCCGCTGATACAGCTGTGCATCAGCGCAATAGCCGCACTTCCCGGGACAGCCCTGGCTGGAATGAAATTCGGTGGTTCGAATAGTTTCATGATTGGTCTTTTGATTCAGCTCGATGGCGCGGTTCACGTCCATGAGATGATATGGAGCTGGAAGAACATCATTGATGTTGGTTAACGGCCGAGGCTCATTGACGATGATTCCTTGCGGGGTCCAGTAAGCACAGCCGAGAACCTCTTCGGGGGGCTTGCCGGCAACCAGGCTCTCGACAATCTCCTGGAAAGTCACGTCGCCCTGGCCGACACAAACGATATCGCACGCCGTCGACTCACAACACTGCTCGGGAAACAATGACGGGTGATAACCTCCCCAAACGATCGGCACTTCCGGGTTCATGGCGCGCACCTTGCGGGCCATGGCGATTCCCCGTTTGATCTGAAAACCGGTGATCGAGCTGATACCAACGCATACGGCTCCATCAAGATGTTTTAATACTTCCTGCTCGTAATTTGGCGTCACGCGCTCATCAATGAGATGGAGATCGTACTTGCCCTCGAGCGGCGCCGCGATCACCGCCAGCGCCAGTCCCAGCTCGATACGGTAATGGCCATAGGCGGGAGTCGGAAAGAAAAGAACGATCTTGTCCTTGCCACGGCGGTCGTAATTCGTCTTTCGGTTATTTTCAGTCATAAGGTTCCTGTCCATTTTTCAATACGGTCTTACGCTGTCATGCATCAGTCGCTTTCAGGTTTGCGGGCAAATACGTAAACATTCGATCCCGATTCCATCCGCGCCAGGGCCCATCCCAGCGGCAAGCTGGCGTAGTACAGAAATCCCGGCATGCTCGGCGCGTAAACCGAGCGCTTTATACCCAGCAACCGGTCGTGCGCTCTCCCCGCCGCCCAGACGCCGCTATGAGCAAGATAGCTTATCGGCCGGAAATATTTTTCCACAACCTCAAAACCCGCCAGTTGCAGCAAAAGCCCCAGGGTGTTACTCGAGAAACTGTAGAAATGCCGCGGGGTATCGAATCCCAGCCAGTACCGGCCAAGTAGTTCCGCCTCAAAACCCCGGTTGAAACACCACAGGCAGATGAAACCGCCTGGTTTGATGATCCTGGATGCTTCCTCCAGAAGCTGACGCGGATGCGGTACATGCTCGAGCACTCCCATTATAGTAATTGCATCGAAGGAAGCGCTACTCAATTTGGCATCTTCCAGCTCGCCCTCGAAAACCTCGATGTCATAATGACCCTGGTAATACCGGGCCAGTCCTGGATCAATCTCGGTTCCGAACGCCTCCCAGCCCATTCCCTGCATAACCGGCAGAAAGGGACTGTTTCCCGTTCCGATATCCAGGACCCTGCCCGGAGCCTGCCGGCCCAGAAAATCGATTACCGGCTGATAATGATCGAGCGGCTGAGCCTGGTCCATCTTGTCAGCCCGAAACCGGTACTCTTCATCGTAATAATCATTTCGAGCGGTTTCCGAAGGCCGGGGGTTCAGATAAACCAGGCCGCACTGACGGCAGCGAACCGCCGTGAACTTCTCCTGACGCCAGCTGAACATCTTGTCGCGAGCGGTAAAAATGACTTTTTCGTCATTTTGTCCACAAATCGCGCATGGCACCCGTTCCCACCTGCTGGTTGAAACCGGTGCCGAGACCAAACCGGCGCCATCTCTGGTAACTGTCTTCACGCCCCCCTCCCAGCCTCAGGTCAGTTTCAGCCGGCGCGCCAGCTTCCATTCCCATGGCAGTCCATAATATCCGAGCCTGGCGCGCGCCTTGCAGGCAACCGTAAAGAACCAGTAGAAAGGCTTGAATTTGCTGCGCCCGACTTTCTCACGAGCCAGCTGGTTCGGATATGCCCAGGGCAGATAGAAATCGGCGATCTGTTTTACCTTGATCTTTTGCTTGCGTGTGATCCAGGGCGTCTGCACCGAACGGGCGTCGTAACTGGCCCAATCCATGAGTGAATGCGGTAGCGTGAAGCCCTTCTCACTGCCCAAGCGCGTCAACGCGGTTCCTGGATACGGAGTGAAGAAAAGCGTGGTCGTGCGCGTATCGGCGTAAATCTCCTTGAGCTGCTTCATGAAGTTCAGCGTGGTCTGCATCTGCTCCCAGGTCTCGGTGGGAAAACCAACAATGAAAACATACGAAGGCTGGATGTTGTGCTCCCGGCAGCGCCTGGTTGCTTCCAAGACAACATTGGCCTCACTGCCCTTGTTGATCAGCTCGAGGATGCTGTCGTCTCCGGACTCGGCGCCCATCATGAACTTGGTGCAGCCGGAATCGCGGATGAGCTGGAGATCCTCGTCGCTAAAAGCCATGACCTGGGTCGGCCTGATCGTGGCAAACCATTCGAATTTGCGCGGCGACTCCAGAAATCCCCTGCATATTTCGCGTACGCGACGCTTCGAGGCAAAAAAGTTGTTATCGTCAAAATAGACCCGGTCGAGGTTGTATCTCTCCACCAGTCCGTTAACCTCAGCGACCACCCTATCCGCCGCGAGTCCCTTCCATTTGCGCCCGTAAGCCTCAGGATTCGAGCAAAAACCGCAAGCATGAGGACAACCGAAGCTGGAAACATAATTGATGGCTCGCCGCTTATCGTTATGATACTGGCGGTTAAAAGCTAGATACTTTTCCAAATCGATCAGGTTGAAGGGCGTCTCCGGAAACTGATTGATATCGGCCACCGAGCGCTCCGGAGTGCTGAACAACCCGCCATCGCGCTTAAAAGTAAGTCCGTTTATTTCCTCGAGAGTCATTTTGCCGTCGAGCCATTTGGCCAGTTCCAGGCAGGTGACTTCACCCTGCCCCCGGACGACGATATCGATGTTAGGATCGTTCGCCGTCTGGTCCGCCAGCAGTGAAGGGTGATAGCCGCCCCAGACCACGGGCTTATCTGGGTACGCCGCCTTGACCGCGGCGGAAACCTTGAGCCCATCGGCGATCTGGTATCCGGTCATCGAGCTGACACCCAGCAAGTCCGCATCGGCCATCTTCTCCACAACCACACGCTGGTAATCGGGTTCGACCCGGGCGTCGACGACTTCGACATCGATGCCTTCCCGGCGGAGTGGAGCCGCACAGGCGAGCACACTCAGAGGCGCTCCAACCTTATGTTTGTTGTTTTCGTTGGTGAGGGGAAAGAAAAAGATGAATTTCATTTATGCTCCCGCCGCGGTCCCGGCTTTTCGGCAGTAAGACTCGATCATGATCCCCTGGCCCAGCTTCGGTGCGATCTTGGCAGCCGGCGCAACTACAGCCTTACGTATAAATCTGTCGACAGCTGAGGATGGAAAGACTTTGCCGCGGCGATTTTCGATACTGCGCTCGGTCACAAACGCAGCGCCGTAATGCAGAAGCTCCTCCTGCCGGAAGCCGTTGTTTTGCAACAGCATTTTCAGAGTGTCGGGCGCGAAATGCCAGACGTGTCGCGGCGCCTCGATATTAAACCAATCGGGGCCGAAATGCCTTGCTTCCCAACTGGCGATATTATGAGTCTGAACCACCAGCAGGCCGCCGTCAGCGAGATGATCATAGCAGCGCTTCAGAGAGGCATTGGGATCATCAACATCCTCGATGACACCAAAGAGGGTAATGCAATCATACTTGCCATCCCAATCGGCCTCGTGCTCGGCGCCGCCGCGCACATCCAGACCGAGTTCGTCGCGAGCATAGGCTGCGACTTTCTCGTGAAGCTCGATTCCGGCAACTTCCCAGCCGCGGCGCTGCATGCCCAACATGAAGTAGCCATCGCCACAACCAACGTCCAGCAACCTGCCCGGACGCTGCCGGTTGCTGATCTCGCCGATCTGGGCTGCAAAGCGGCCGATGCGCTGATCAGCCTGGGCGCGCTTTCGTCCCAGAGCCCAGTCGAACAGCGGGTAAAGATCAGAGAAGGATTGACGGCGCTCTTCGTAAACAGGCCGGGGTGACATCCTCAGAGTACCGCATTCGGGACAGCGGACAATCCGGTATTCGCCTGCCGAACCGAGAAGTGAATCCCGGACCGACCACATCGGGCGTTGCAGCGAACTCCCGCAGACAGCACAGTCCACCTGCCGCTCTGCTTCCTCAAAAGTCGAGATCGGCTCCGCCTGATCGGCGCCGGCGACAGTTGCCCGATCATTCCTGTTTGTTTCGCCGGAGGAAAATTCTTTGTCGGTCATATCTCTACTTTCTGCCGGCCCGCCGCTTCTTGATTTGCCATTCGATCGGCGCCCGAAAATCGCGGTTGCCTACGCGCCAGGCAGCCAGTTTGTGCATCGCCCGGTAAGCGTAGCCCTTGGGACCACCGGCAGCCATCCTGCGCCTCAGTTCCGGTCCCGGCGATGCGAAAGGCATATAAAAATCAATGATCATGTCAACTTTTTCCTTATAGACGGGGTCCACCCAGGGAGTGTGCAGTTCGGTGAGGTCGAAATCGGCCCAAGCTTCCAGCGTTTCCGGCGGCCGGAAACCAAGCCGCACCGCCTCGTCATACATCGGCGCCCCCGGATACGGGGCAAAAAAGAAACCATGAACCTCGAATTCCTCATTTATTGCCTTGATCCCTTCAATCATCCTCAAGGTAGCCTCGATGTCCTTCTCCGGTTCCCCCGGGAAACCGAACATGGTAGTAAAACGGGCGATGATGCCAAGGTCGTTGCAGAGACGCGACACATGCAAGGTGTCATCCACCGTCGTTTTTTTGCCGATTTGCTCAAGTGCCTGCTGCGATCCCGACTCAGCTCCGAGCAGTAGCCGCCGGCAGCCCGCATCATATACGAGTTGCTGCAGCTCCGGTGTGAAATCTATGAATTGCCTGGTGCGCACGTCAGCTGCCCACTTGAGATCGAGCCCGCGCTCGATTATGCCCTCGCAAATAGCCTGCACGCGCTTTTTGCTGACAAAAAAGTTGGTATCGGCGAAATCTATCGCATTAACACCGTATTCTTTCTGTAACTTCTCAAGGTCGTCAACGACCCGCTCAGGTGAAAAGCCGACCCAACCCCGGCCATACATGGATGTCTCAGCGCAGAAACCACATCCGAAAGGGCATCCCTGTGAGGAAAAATACTTCATGGTTCGGGTGCCAAGATCCGGCACCATGTACTTCTCTATGTCGAGAATATCGTACGGTGTTGGTGGGTACTGCTCAATTTCCGCCAATGCAGGGTGTTCCGTTATCACCGGTTTACCATCAACCTTGTAGCACAGACCCTTGATTCCCTCGACACTCCGGCCATCCCTGAGATAGCGCGCCAGCTCCGTCGCCGGCGATTGTCCTTGGCCTCTAATTACATAATCAATGTAGCTTTCCGACAGCGTCTGTTCCGGCAGCATGCTGGCATGGTAGCCGCCCCAGACAATCGGAATATCGGGGTACGCCTCTTTGAGCGCGCGCGAAACAGCAACCGCATCACGTATCTGCCAGCCGGTCATGACAGATATGCCCACATACAATGAGCCGCGAGCCACAGAAAGCAATTGCGGTATATGCGGGTGAATAGTCCGTCCGTCAACCAGCTCCACTTCGAAGCCATCAGCGATAAGCGGTGCCGCCAGCGCCTGTAGCGGCAGGGGAGCCCAGACATTGCTCTCCCGGCGCAGGCGCGGAAACATTAATGTTACTTTGTTGCTCAAGTACCTTCCTTGTATCGTGGCTGAATATCCGGTTTTACTGGTTCTGGTTTCCCGGGAAGTCGCCGGGCTTTTTCACGGAAGCCATGATGCCTAGCCGCTCGGGAACCGCACCGGGACCCATAATGCTTTCGACCATACTATTATCTACTTTTCCCTGTACGATGGCGAAGCTTCGGCAGATGCTGTTGTTGCCGAAGTCATCATAATAATAACGCTTGGAAATTCGGATCAGGGGCCACTCGGCCAGCACATCCGGGCTTTCAAAGGTCATGTGGTGAACCTCGCCGTTGTCAATCCTGTACCAAAGATGAGCGCCCGCTGACAAATCGTCGTTGGGCTGGTAGAGCAGGGCGGCGGCATAACGGAGCACCGATCCAGGATGAATAGGCGGCAACGGCTCACTGGTATAATCGTAATCGCCCTCGCTCTTGTTCTTGATCAAAAGTATTTTCGCATATTCGTCACCCCATTCGGGAAAATATCGGACCGAAACGGCAAACCCGTCTTCCGCATCCGGATTGCCAATCTCGAACATCGAGGCCGGCTTGAAGGGCCTGTCGCTGGAAAAACCAAACTCGACCTCACCGGTAACCCAGAAACTGTCCGACGTGTCGAGACCGATCTTGGTGTTGCTGACACGTGCTTCCGGTTCCGGCCTTAATGATCGCGACGCGTTCGGAGTGGCGCTGTCAACGCCTAGCTCCAGCATAGGCTGTCCCGGTTCGGCCATGGCGCCGGTGTCGACAAAGGTTGAATTATTGCCGTCCAACTCATAATACAAGTTCTGCTCGTAAGAGGAATCACCCCGGTAAATACGATACTTGACCGCACCCGGGTCCCTGTCCCAGGTGAGAACGGTCTTACGCTCCAGCCAACCGCTCCTGACCCTGTTTTCAATTGAAGGAGGGCTCTCACGGCCCTCGGCATCAACCGAGCTGATGCGGTAGTAATACATATGGTCAGACTGCAGATGGGAACCCGGGAGAGTAAACCGGTATGGCAAGAAATTAGGAATGTGCGAAACTCCGAGAAGAACCATAATCAGTACCACGACCGGGATGGCGATCAGAGGTGAAATCAACATCCAGCTGTAGCGCCGGCGGAAGAAACCGTTGACGAACATCAGAGAGCTGGCGGCTACCACGCCCATGGCCAGCGCGCTCAAAATGGTCCCCTTAAGCAGCAGGCGAGTGTTGACCTGGTTTCTATCGGCGGTAAAATTCTGTGGCGTGGCGGCATCCACCCACATGCAGTTTTCGCTGTCACCGTCGAAATACGGCGTGAAAAAGTCCTTTGGTTCCACCAAGAATGCGTCCAGATGGGAGGTACCCACAAAGCCATCGGCGATGATTTTGATTGTGTAGGATGAGGTCCCCGCTGGCAGATCATCGATGAAACCGCCTGAACGCTGCCAGACTTTCTGGTTCATGGCTAGTGAACTTGACTGGATGCCGATGACGTTGCCATCGGCATCTATTGCATCAAGGACAACTTTGATGTTTCCGGCAAGGACATTGTCGCAAAGATGGCTAAACGAGAGTGTCCTGGTCTCGCCACTTACGACTTTTACCGGCTCTTTTAGCTGGGCGACTACCTGGCTGGAGCCATCGCCATTGATGCGCAGGGACCGTCTGCCCACATTGGCAACCCCGCTGTCGATCACGGCTTCCGGACCCAACTGCCAGCCCGAACCCTCGAAACTGGGATCGATGACCTCGTTGATGCCGCCTTTATAAACAGCCAGGCCCTGCCCTGGATCGATGTGGGCGCCACCGCCCATCAGCAACTCGTCAAACCCGATCCGTTTGCCCCTGGTGAAAAGAATCTCGTGAGGAAAATCGGCGATCAGCTTGATGTCGTAGACTGAGATGGCCTTACCGTCAGCCGCGGTATTTATGGTGTTGGCTTCCGTTTTGTCAACAGCGCCAGAGCCGCAACCAAGCGATGAAACCATGGCGATTATCACCAGTACCACGGCAGCCGCAACCGCGAAAATTATTCCTGATTTTTTCATGGCCGCTCCGGCCAAGGTTGCCCCCATCAGATCTCCCTGAATTACCTGTAACGATTATACCTGTGTTTACCCGGATGCAGAGCCGGCCTCCTAGTAGCCCCGCAGTGCGTCTATCTGTGAGCCGATTCGCCGGAATCTGCCGGTGCGACTCAGCCGGCGCATCAGCATCCATTCGATGGGAAACCGGTAAAAGTTTAACCGGCAGCGTGCCGCAGCCAACCAGTGCATCGGATACATAACAGGTTTCCATTTCAGCTGGGCCAGCCGCTGACTCAGCTGCCGGTTGGGATAAGCGAAGGGAAAATAAAAATTGTTACAGCGCTCCACTAGGTCCTTTTCCTGAGGTGTGATCCAGGTGGTGCTGATGCTGGTGGATTCCCAGTCTGCCCACTCCGCGGTTTTCTGAGGCATTCGCAGATTCAGCCTCGTGGCAATGTCGCTGATCGGGGTCCCTGGATAGGGCGTTACATAAAAGGTGACCGTCACCACATCGGGATGTGCCTGCCGCATTTTTTTTATCAGCATCAACGTCTGCCAGATCTCGCCCTCGGCCTCTGGCAGAGCCTTCGGAAAACCTACCATAAAGGCATAACATCCCTGAACGCCAGCTTGCTCGAGAATCTCGTTGGAACGAATTGCTTTATCCGGCGTTGTGCGTTTATCGATCAGGTCAAGGATCGCCTGCGAACCCGATTCGATGCCGATGCCGATTTGCGAACAGCGCGTCTCTTTCAGCAACTGTGCGAATTCGGTTGAGATCTTGTACATCTGGTCGGCACGGGCGGCGCCGCTCCAGGTCATGGTCAGTCCGCGCTCCTTCCAGAGATTGCACATCTCCTCAATGCGCTTGCGGCTGGCGAATAGGTTGGGATCGGAGAATGTAATATGCTCGAGCCGGTAACGGTTGTTTAGCGCCTCGACCTCACCAACGACCTGCTCGGCCATGCGCCCGCTCCACTTGCCAAAGACCTTGGGCTCGACACAGAAAGTACACTTATAGGGACAGCCCTGGCTGGAGATGAACTGTAGCGCCCGGCGGCCGCCGTTCATACGGAAGAATCGCTCGATGTCGAGTAGTTCATACGGTGCCGGCGGGAAGGAACTCACTTCAGCCATGGGACGGTCGGGGTTACTTATGACCTCACCGGCGTCGTTGCGCCAGGTGACGCCGGCGATTCCATCGAAGCTATCGCCGCGCTCGAGGCATGAAATGATCTCCTGAAATGTGACCTCCCCTTGACCACGGACCACAGCATCAACATACTTCTCGGTTGCCGTCAGCTCCGGTAATAGCGAGGGATGATAACCGCCCCAGATGATCGGCACATGCGGTAAACGTTCCCTGATCAGCTTCGCGTAGTGGATGGAGCGCTTGAGCTGGTACCCGGTAATTGTGCTGATGCCAACGCAGAGGGCTCCATCGGCTGAATCCAACAGCACCCGCTCGGGATCATCATGCAAACGTTCGTCGATCAGAACCATGTGATATCCGTCAGCATGCAACGGCGCCGCCACCGCCAGGATCGATAGCGGTATCTCCAGCGAATAGCCCTCGTCCTCCAGTGGATTCGGAAACAAAAGGACGATCTTTGCTTTTTGCGCCCTGGATCCAGGCCCGGGCGAGGCAGCTTCATTCAAGATTTATCTTACCGGTCGGTTTGGAATTATCAGGAAGGTTCAAACGGAAAACCTTGGCTAAAGTGTAACATACGGAACTGCCAAATTCCTGCGAAGAAGGGAATTTTTCAAGGCTGGGCACCGGCCTAGAAACCGCGCAAAGCGTCAATCTGGGAACTCATGCGGCGGAACCGCTTCATGCGGCCCGCCATCTTCATCAGCCTCCACTCCACCGGAATTCCATAATAATTGACCTTGCATCTCAGCGCGGCCATCCAGTGAAGCGGATAGAGGATCGGTTTCCATTTAAGCTGGTTTAACCGTTTTCGTATCTGGTGATTGGGATAGGCGAACATGAAATAAAAATTGTTGCACCGGCCGGCCAGGTCTTTCTCTTCCTTGGTGATCCAGGTTGTACTGACGCGGGTGGATTCCCAGTCGGCCCACTCTTCTGTCTTCTCCGGCATCTTCAGGTTCAGGGTCCTGGCCATGTCGAATATAGGTGTGCCGGGATAAGGTGTCACGTAAAAGGTCACCGTCATCACTTCTGGATGAACCTTGCGCAGGTTTTTGATCAGCATCAGTGTCTTCCAAACCTCGTCCTCGGACTCGGGCAGCTCTTTGGGGAAGCCGACCATGAAGGAATAAACACCCTGGATACCGGCCTCACGAAGGATCCGGTTGGAAGCGATCGCTTTTTCCGGAGTAGTTTTCTTTTTGACAAAGTCAAGGATAGTTGCTGATCCGGACTCTACCCCGATCTCTATCTTGTGGCATCCGGCTTCGTGCATGAGCCTCAAGGTCTCAGGGTTAATCTTGACCAGCTGGTCCGACCTGGCTGTCATGGTCCAGGTGATATTGATGCCTCGATCAAGCAGCATACGGCACATGGACTCCACCCGATCGGTGTCCACGAAAAAATTAGCGTCAGAGAAACTGATGTGCTCAATTTTGTAGGCATGGTAGAGGGCTTCGATCTCGCCCACCATCTTGACGGCGCTGCGCCCACTCCAGCCGCCGAACACCTTGGGTTCGACACAGAATGTGCATTTTTGCGGACAACCCTGGCTGGATGCATATTGCAGGGCCCTGCGGCCCTTGTTGAGCTCAAAGAATCGATTGATGTCCAGCAGTTCGTAGGGCGCCCGCGGGAAACTTTTGACGTCTGCAGGCAGCCGCTCGGGATTAACGACGATCCCGCCATCACCGTTGCTATAGATGACACCGTTGACACCGTTGAAATCCCGGCCCTCCTCGAGACGACCCACGATCTCGCGGAAGGTCACTTCACCCTGACCTTTGACGACGGCATCGACGTAATCTTCGGACGCCGTCTGCTCAGGCAACAACGAGGGATGATAGCCACCCCAGATGACCGGTATGCGGGGATATCGCTCCTTGACCAGGCGCGAAAAATGAATGGCCCGCTTTAGCTGGTGGCCGGTGATAGTACTGACTCCCAGACAGAGCGCGCCATCGATTGCTCTCAGCAGATCGCCCTCAGCATCTTCATTGATGCGCTCATCGATAAGCACCACATCATAGCCTTCATCATGTAGAGGGGCGGCGACGCTGAGGATAGAGAGCGGTATTTCGAGGGAGTATCCCCATTCTCCCAAGGGGCTGGGGAAAAGCAGAACAATTTTTGGTTTTCGCGGTTTGACCATGTTCGCGGGCTTCCCTTTATTTTTCAAAGCTCAACCGCTAAGCCTTTGAAGAAAATTTACAGCTCTTCCGTATAAAACATTAGCGTGATTCTATAATACTTACCCTGATTCTGCTTACATACATTCCCTGATTTTGTATACCCTTTTAAAATAAATAATCGCGGTCATTGTTCGTGGATATACCCATTTTGCTGATGCTGAAACTATTGTAGGATTTCGCCGGGATTCAGGACATTCCTGCCGCGGTGGCCGATGCAGTTTTTAGTTACCGGTCGATGAAACTGCGGTGCCAGAGTTCGAAGATAAGCAGCATCCAGACCTGCCAGACCCCTTTGCCGGTGTTCTCGTGGCGTTCTATGAACTGGTTCAGCGCCGTAGGGTCGAAGTAACCTCGTTCGAGCGCCTGATCCGAAAGGAGAATGTTTCGTGATTCCTTCCTCAGGTGCCCCTGCAACCACGGGGTCACCGGAGCAGCGAATCCGGACTTGTCACGATAGATGGTGTCATGCCGGAGTATGCCTTCGCCCATCTTCTTGAGGATGTATTTTGACTCGGTACCGTTGAGTACGGCGTCATCAGAGAGGCTGGCAGCGAACTCAACGAAATGGTGGTCCAGAAACGGCGTCCTGGCTTCGACGCCGAAGGCGGCGCAGGTCCGGTCGAGAATACGCATCATGTTGGGCATCATGCTCTTCATGTCCAGATACATCATGCGGTCGATGGTAGTATCGGCTTTGGCCGATTCGAAGCGCTCCAGGTAGCGTTGCCCTGTGGAATAACCGCCCAGGTCGGATTTGAGCTTGTTGGAAAAAAGCTTCTCTTTTTCCTGTGGAGTAAAGGTACTGACGATGCGCAGCGCCCTTTGCCCTGGAGTCTTCCCCACCTCCATCAGCATGCGCTTGAGCGGCTGTGAACCGTAGAAACCCCGTGTCTTCTGAATCTCCCCGTAAAGGCGGGGAAGGTTGGCGTGATTAAAGGCGCTGGCGAAGCGCTCGCCGATATCGGCAAGGATGTAGCGGTTGTACCCGGCCAGAAGCTCGTTGCTCCCCTGGCCCCCAAGGATTACCTTCACATGCTCTGCGGTGAACTGGTTGAGCACATAGAAGGAATGGATGCCCGGGCTCACTGTGGGCTCGTCCACATGCCAGATAACCTTGAGCATGGTTTCCATAAATGTTTCCGGTTTGGGATAGACCTCGATCTCCTCAT
>Ga0172371_10010849_pt1 | contig 12235 bp, 16 predicted proteins | sample Lak12m_FD_114543 | JGI IMG/M metagenome (GOLD analysis project Ga0172371, IMG submission 114543) | Freshwater microbial communities from Kabuno Bay, South-Kivu, Congo - kab_022012_12m | ecosystem: Environmental > Aquatic > Freshwater > Lake | place: Democratic Republic of the Congo: South-Kivu... | reverse complement strand
TTGGCTAATCTGGAGGATTTGCAGGGTCGAGTTATTGGTGTTGAAGTGTGGAGTAATGGTGGATATATTTATCGCGAAATGGAATTACCACAGCACATTATCGAGACGTTGACTGTAAGAGGAAGCGTACGTATGGCAGATGATGATTCTGATGAAATTTCTATACGTTTGCCTCTAAGAAGTAGGCGGTAGCACATAACAATCTATGCACGAGTGCGTTATTGTAGTAAGTCGTTTCGAGGTTGTTCCGATTTACTGTTGTCAATAATTTTATTTATATGCTGTAATGCTCTCAAGATCTCCGGATGAGGCTTTTCGTCACTCGTTTCCAATATAGTGGTGAGTGCGCGATGATAATGCTTGACGTTCTTGCTAATTCCGATAAGTTCATCCGTTGTTGTTGCTTTCACTGCCGAAGCGCGCAGCAATCTTTTACCCTATATTGTGGCTGCTACATGCGCTCTATCATGAGCGCCGCCGTTGCCGTTGAGATGAAAGAATCGCATTCGTCGTTCCAGCATATAGATCCTATAGTATATCAATTATTATTTAACTATTCAACGATTTATGCGTGATCTCGAAGTCATGCTATGATAGATATATCATGAAGATCGCTATCCTTGCCCCGCCGTATTTACCTGTGCCGCCGCCGCAGTACGGTGGGACTGAACGGATTGTCTCTCTCCTTACCGAAGGACTCGTCAAAAACGGCCATGACGTGACGCTTTTTGCTAGTGGAGATAGCCAAACGTCTGCCAAACTCTCCTATATATTTCCCAAAGCTCTGGGAAACAGCGGGCTCACAAAAGGGGAGACAGACAAACCATTAGCCCACTATCATGCCTGTTACGAGCGAGCCTCCGAATTCGATATTATCCATAGCCATGGACAGTACCTTAGCTTGCCTGAAGCGCAAGGATTGAAGACGCCGGTTGTGTTTACCTGGCACGGCTCGTTTTATCCCGAGGAAACGACTGAGGAAAAGCGGGCAACGCTGAGAAAATATAAGCATCTTCACTTCATTTCTATTTCCAACAATCAGCGCGGGGGATTGTCGGAATTGAATTATGTAGCGACGGTGTATAACGCGTTGGACATTGGAGAATATCCGTTCACAGCTGGTCGACCTGCTGTATTTTTGCATCGTCAAAGTCCAGACCAGCAACTTTTGATAAATTCAACTGTGCCAAGGCCAAGTGACGATGCTGCAAAACAGCAGGTCATACAGCCACATAAAGATTCAGATTATCTCCTCTGGATTGGGCGAGTCAGTCCCAAAAAGGGTGCATTAGATGCAATTTTTGCCGCCAAAAAAGCAGGCATCCGATTAGAAATGGCTGCGGCAATTGACCCAATTGATCACCCATATTTTGAAAAGGAGATTAAGCCCCATATCGATGGAAAAACAGTTATCTACCATGGAGAGATTGGGCATGAAGCGCTTGTTGAGTTGTACGGCGGGGCACTTGCGACGCTTTACCCAATTTCGTGGCATGAACCGTTTGGATTGGTGATGGCAGAAAGTATGGCGTGTGGAACCCCTGTCATTGCGTACAATATCGGTTCGGTACCGGAGATAGTACGAGACGGATTGACAGGGTATGTGATAGATCCGTCTTCAGGTGTTGATGGGTTGGTCGCGGCAGTCAAAAGAATAGGTGACATTGATCGAGCTCTATGTAGAAAGCATGTTGAAGAACATTTCCATAAAGACCGGATGGTAAAAGACTACGAGAAGGTGTATGAAACAACAATCTAAAGCAGGTTATACGTATCTTCTTTTCTATAAATTAACGGTGCCGATATATGACTACACCGTGCTATTTTGTGATCGCTGGATTTCAAAATATTCCCGCACTACAGACCAAATGATACAGGCAGCCCGAAGCGGGATGCAAAATATTGCAGAAGGATATAGTCAGGAGAGTTTGTCCGGATATATCAAGCTTGCGGGAGTTAGTTATGGATCATTAGAAGAACTACTCAATGATTATCTTTCGTTTGTTCGGCAAAAGAAGATTCCCCTTTGGGAAAAAGATAGGGTAATAAGGGAAATACGTGAACTAGGGGAGGTATGGGCGATAATAAAAAAAACAAAAACGCTCCCGGATTCCCCAAATTTCCCTGATCTCCCTAGTGAACCTACAAAAGCCACGAATCTACTAATTACGCTTATTCATCAGGCTAACTATTGCCTCAAAAAGCTCATTTTATCGCTCGAGGAAAAACATCAAAAAGAAGGCGGATTCTCGGAAAAATTATTAAAGAAAAGGCTGGAATATAGAACGAATCAGGGACCTTGGAGAAGTAAGGGAAATATAGGAGGAGGATTATGAGAATTGGAATGTATATTTCTCCATCACATGCGGTGCCCCCAAATGAGAAAAGCATTTTGGCGCCGTGGATACTTGTCGGACAGTTAGCAGATGGGCTTGTTGACTGTGGCCACAACGTTACGCTTTTTGCCGCAAAGGAAAGTAAAACCACAGCGAAATTGGTGCACGGAGGAATAGCCTCGACAGTGGGGAGGCGTTCGAACTATACGGAGAAAGAAGATTATCGTGCCTACGTCATCGCCCAGGAGTTAGCGCTCATGCGGGAGGTCATCGGTTTCGCTAAAGCGGGCAAGCTCGACGTGGTCCATATCCATCAGCCGGTGGAGCGGCTCTATCCGGCGCTTTTGGCTATGCCGGCGGGTATACCGGTCGTCGTGACGTTTCATGATCCGATTACCCCAGAGCGATTCGCCGCCCTTGAGAAGCTCATGGAGCTAGGGAACATCCACCTTGTTTCTCTTTCTCGTTCGCAGCAAGCAGGCGTGCCGTTTCCATTTGCCGGAGTGGTACCCAACGGGGTTGATACCAAACTATTCAAACCAGATGCTATTTGTGCTGAAGTCGATATGCCGAGGTTCTCGCACCGTCAAAGTCCGGATCAGTATTTATCCATGCAGGCGAAAGTGCCAAGGCCAAGTGACGGTGCATCGAATCGGCACACCTCCTCGCGCTCCATGCAAAATGCTCCACTTCTTATCACCGGCCGTATCGTGCCGCAAAAGGGATTTGTGGATGCGATCGCCGCAGCGCGGCTCGTTGGGACCAGACTACTTATTGTCGGTCAGGAGTATGGGGAGAAAAAGGAAGCACGCATCTATTTTGAAAACGAGATTAAGCCGGCCATAGACGGGAGTAGTGTTATCTGGGAATCTGTTGTTAAACAGGAGCACTTAGTTGGCCACTATCAGACGGCCAAAGCGTTACTTTTCCCTATCCATTGGGAAGAGCCCTTCGGTCTCGTGATGATAGAGGCGATGGCTTGTGGTACTCCGGTGGTCGCCTATAACCGTGGTTCGGTGCCGGAGATAATTGTCGACGGCAAGACCGGGTTTATCGTCGATCACGCATTAGGTATCCCGGGATTGGTTGCGGCGATAAAAAGGATTGGGGAGATTGATCGAAAGGTCTGCCGAGCACACGTCGAAAAACATTTTTCGCTCGCCGCTATGACCTCCGGCTACGAGCATATCTACAAACAAATTGCTCGTGCTAAGATATAAGCATGCGGGTATTATTTGTTACGAGCGAAATCGTGACGCTGTATAAGCGTGGAGGACTTGCTGATGTCAGCTACGCACTTCCTGTGGCACTCTCCAATATCGGGGTACACGTCTCGGTTGCCATGCCGTATTATGAACGGATTTCTTCCAAAAATGTGACGTGTGTGGGGCAGCTGGCTATCGATTATGATCGGCGGCGTGAATTAGTGTTTGTGTTTCGTACGGTACTCCCTCATAGCCATGTTTGCGTGTACCTTTTTCGGCACCCACTGCTTAATGAGTATGACGATGGGCATATTGTTGATCGGTTTGCATTCTTCTCAAAAGCCGTAGCTCAACTTTCCCTCTATTCTCAGGAGATGTTAGGCGGTCCATATGACATCATCCATTGCAATGACTGGCATACTGCACTTGTTCCGCTTCTCATCGGTGAACAAAGCAAAGTGGGGTACCGTGAACGGGAGACCATACAATCCCGGAGGGTCAAGACGATCCTCACGGTTCATAACCTTTTGTATCAGGGAGAAACCGGGTCGTCCATAAGCCTTAAATTAGGATTTCCGAAGTCGATTTTCCATGCCTTTATAACGCCGCTTGGGAGAGCCGTGCGTTTACTTACCGAAGGCTTTGAATATGCTGATGTCGTGACTACCGTAAGCCCGACGTATGCCAAAGAGATAGCTCGCGGCGTGCATGGTAAACGGGTGGTAGAAGTATTTGCCCGGAGAAAAGATCATATGGTAGGTATATTAAACGGTTTGGATACTCACCTTTGGGATCCGAAAACCGATTCGTCACTCCCGGTTCATTATGAGGCGGGCTCTCTGGTTGAGGCCAAACGTGAGATCAAAGAGCAGTTGCAGAAGGCCGTGCGACTGCCCAAATCCGATGCGCCGCTGTTTGGTTTCGTCGGGAGGCTTGAGGGGCGGCAAAAAGGACTGGATTTGATAGCCAGATCGATTGCCAGGCTTGCCGGAGAAGATTATCAGCTGGTGCTATTAGGTACCGGTCAAAAGAAGCTCGTTACCCAGTTTGAACGACTGGCCGAAGAACATTCAAATATCGCATTTATCCATACGTTTGACGAACGATTAGCACGTCGAATCTATGCAGGGAGCGACGTCATGCTGGTTCCGTCGAAATTTGAACCATGCGGATTAACGCAGATGATCGCCATGCGGTATGGTTCATTACCATTAGTCCGAAAAACAGGTGGACTTGCAGATACAGTTATCGATGGTAAAACCGGGTTTGTTTTTGGGCCATACACTAGTACGGCACTAGCGGCCAAGATGAAAGATGCGATATCCCTGTATCGGGAGAACCCCCGGCATTTTGCCGCCATGATGAAGCACGTTATGCGCATCGATTTTTCTTGGGCTCATCAGGTAAAGGAGTATGTCTCCCTATATAAAAGTCTTCTATAACAACAATTCTCCCTCCTATATTGACGGATAATACGAGATACACTACTCTAAAAATAGATTCCTATGTCTTCTGTAAATATAAGTACGCCTGTTCAACAAGTAGCGATACTTAAAGCTATTAGTTTTTGTGCGCGGGAGCTTTTTACATCAACTGATTGGGACGCTGGAATAAATGCAGCGCTTCGAACATTAGGAGAGGCAGCGAGAGTAAGTAGGGTATATATTTTCGTCAGTCATCGAAGCATGGGACAACCGTATATTGTCGATCAAACACATGAATGGGTGGCGCCTGGTATTAGACCACAGATTAATAACCCAAATCTCACGGGATTTAACTTTCACCCTTCATATATCCGATGGATAAACGCGTTTGAAGGAAAAGATATCATCGCAGGTATTGTGAGAGAATTTCCTCAAAGTGAACAGAAGGAGTTAGTTGAAGAGGGGATAAAATCGATCGTGTTAGCTCCGATGTTTATTCATGGGGAATGGTGTGGTTTAGTTGGATTTGACGAATGTACAACAGAACGTGTGTGGGAGCAGGATGTGATAGAAGCACTTAGAGCCGCAGTATCCGTATTTGGTGGGGCTTTTGAACGACGTTTAGCAGAGCAAGCCTTGAGAGAAAGCGAGAAGAAATACGCGAACTTTATTGAGCACGCGCCTTTTGGTATTTTACAGTTTGATAAAGATGGGGTAATTTTATATGAAAATCCAGCGTTTATGGAGATTATTGGAGCCCCACATGGTCAGGTAACAAGCTCTATTGGGAAAAAGATAACTGAGTTACCAAATGTTATAGAAGCAGGGGTGGTAGGATATTTACAGGAAATTATAAAGGGGAAAGTAGTAAAAAATATTACCGTCCCATTTACGTCTTCATACCAAAAGAAGAGCTGTTTGCTCGTCAGCGGCATACCGCTCTTTGATAGTAAGAATGCCGTCATAGGAGCATTTCTTGCGATGGTCGATATTTCCGATCAAAAAGTTGCATAAAGAAGATTTAGAAAAGTGAGGAAAAACTGAAGAGTAAAATTGCCGAACTGGAAAAGACCATTCATGGACTCTCAAAAGTAGGATAGACCTCTCAAGTGATTGCACAACACACGCGTTTCATATTATAGTAGGGGAAGCCAGAAAAGGAGCATGTGTATCAGTATGGAAAAGAAAGCCACCATCATTGCATGTGTCGTCTTGTCCCTCCTTGCCGTAGGGGGATCTACTGCCGGTATCTATTATTACTTCCAATACCAGTCATTCTCCCGAAGGGTGAATAATCCGCAATTAGAAGTCAAAGAGGTACTTACCAAAGTCGGTAAGCTTATTGAGCTTCCCGTCGGGGAAGAACCGACGGTGGCAACGGTTCAGGATGCAGAAAAGATCAAGAGTCAGCCCTTTTTTGCCAAGGCCCAAAATGGGTATCGGGTGATTATATATACCAATGCCCGCATGGCGATTCTTTTTGACGAAAAAGGAAATAAGATTATGAATGTCGGCACTATCAACATGAGTACTCCGTCTGGGGCACAGATAACGCCAACTCCGTAAGTCGTAAATCGCAATTCGTAAGTCGTAAATTGAGAACGTATGGGGAATATTACCCATTTCACTGATTTAGAAGCTTGGAAAATAAATCATGAGCTGGTATTGCTCATATATAAAACCTCAAGCGCATTTCCAATTGCTGAGAAATTCGGTCTTACGAGCCAATTGAGGCGTGCTGCGAGTTCAATTACTGCAAACCTTGCCGAAGGATGGGGAAGATTCCATTTTCCCGATAAGGTCCGGTTTTTCCATTTAGCACGCGGCTCGAATATGGAAACACAGAACCATCTTATATTAGCAAGGGATCTGGGATATTTAAAGGAAAAAGAGTACATAAGTGCCATGCGTCTTGCAGAAAAAGGATGCCAGATACTTAACGGTCTCATCCGGTCTACTGAGAAATTCAGATAAGAGAATCTTCCTATTTACTGATTATGATGTACGAGGTAATATTGGTGTGTTCTGATTTTCGATTGACGAATCTCAAATAGCGAATTACGATTTACGGATTGCGAGGTACAAATTATGAATAACTTCCACGATCAGAAGCTTTGGCAGGACGCTTTCGTGGTGTTGATGGAGGTCCACGACAACTTCGATGATATGCGGGAAGGGGAAAACGAAGAGATGGTCGAGGATGTCATAGGATCCGCTACCGAAGTTGCCGCCAAAATCGCTGATGGATTATCCCGAGCAGACCGCAGATTCGGGCGTCAAGTATTGCTGGATGCAATCGGTATGGTTGCGATGGTGAGAACCCACCTTGCAGTAGCTTGGGGCAGAGGATTGGTTACTGATGACCTGTTTCGTTCTATGGATGATAAGTACGCGAGTCTAACGGAAAATATACAGCACACAAGATAATATGACCGTATCTACCGTTGATAGTGAAAAAAGAAAAAATGAACCATATTGGGTTGGTAGGGCAAGTCCTCCGCCACCAAATAAGGCTGTGCCCGGAATGCATTTACCAGAAAGAACGGCTGTAGATGCAAGTAGTATTGAGTATGTTCAGCCCGTTATAGAGAAAGCAAAGCCGAAACGAAGACAACATCTTCCGGTGAGTCGATAAATTGCTGATTTGATTGCCCCTTGTGTTTATCATTCTTCTCGTGATTATATGGTGATATGGCAGATATAGACTTGATTCCCGCTATTGCCGAGAAAACATGGGAAGCAATTTCCCAAAAGGTTGCCGTGGTCGCCCCGTTTGTTTCATGGATTCACTTACATATTTCGGATGGAACGATGGGTGTTCCGGAAACGCTTGTGGAGATGAGCGGGTTACGAAGCCTTTCTCATGAGTACCCCAACCTTTCATTTGAAGCACATTTGTTCACGGCCAATCCCGAAAAGTATGTGCGCCAACTTGCCGATGCCGGGTGTGGGCGTCTCATTGCGCACGTAGAAAGTAATGATCCGAGAAGGTTCCTTGATGAAGCAAAATACGATGAGGTGGATGTGGGGATAGCCATAGACGGAGCGACGGAAATCGATCAGGTGGAGCCGTTTTTAGAAGAGGTGGATTTTGTTGTGGTGATGACGGCCGAGGCAGGCGAGGGTACGTTTCTTCCTGAGGCCGTAGAAAAGGTGAAAATGATCCGTCAAAGTTTCCCTGATTTACCGATTGAGGTGGTGGGAGGGATCACCGAGACAACCGCAAAAACCGTCAAAGATGCCGGAGCAAGCCGGATTGTCGCATCTGATTTCATTTTCCATGATCCCACAGGAGTCGCCGAGGCCATCGAGACCCTCAAATCAGCCTAATTATATCCCATAGTTTGCAAGTTAGCCTCATAACTGGTATACTCTCGGTTTCATATGGTCGAGCAGCCGAAGCCGTCACTGGGCATCGGGAATGACGATTGTAATTCCCCTGTAAGTATTCGAAGTGCCCTTCGTCTTAAACTACCGGTCCAGGCGTCGGTGATCGTTACCGGTGTCCGGGAATATATGCCGGTTGAACAACTAGTACGTGACTGGGGGAGACAACTGCGGACGCTGTGGCCTGTTATACACGTTGCGCTTCTTCGGGGAGATTTCCGAAAAGATAACAGAAAGTTATTTGGCGAATGTGGCGCCTTACACGCATGGTTACACGCATATGAAAATGCTCATCCCGAAGACAGCTCGCGGCATTTTCGAAGTGAAATGAATCAACGTTTGTCTAATGCTCTGGAACGTCATGAGCAGTATGTGATTGATGAGATACATAGTCAGTTTGATTATTGGAGAAAAATATTTGGGCGGGAAGCGTACGGCGCTTCATATCATGATGGTATACACTATGGCCGGCGGTTAAATACACTATTTATCAGAGCCTGTAGGGAACGGGATTTGTCCTATCGGTATGCTTCTCAGTATGTCGGCACGCCGAGACGACAGCATGTGGCCGTATGCGATGCCTTAAACCATGACGGAGTTAATCAACGTGCCGTTCTTCGTGAGCTTACAGGAATTGAAAAAACAGGGGAAGACACCGAAATAACGGTGCATCTCGGGCAATTTCCATATGGGTGGGAGCAAGTGCAGGCATTTATGAATCCTCAAGTCCGTACACGACTATTTACTCATTTCAAAATAGAAATTCCGAGTGTTATGTGGAAGCGGTATGAATACCCCAATGATGCAAAGTAAATTTCAGGATTAACCGGTGAGAGAGAAAAAAAGGTTTGAGTAATTATTGCCTTCTTGGTCTAGCAGCTTCCTTCTTTCTCAACCTTGCTGCTATTTTAAAGTAATCTTCATCTTTAATAATCCCTGATCCGCCTCCCCAAGAGCCATATTTCGGAGGTTGAAATAAATAAGCTAGTTCATCAGCATTTTGAGGTTTTTCTCTTGCTTGTCGTAAAATTTCTGCTAGTCTTTTTGGATCATATTCCAATTTTGGTAAAGACATATGTGTTGAGGCGAATATACATCTATGAATGGTATGGGTCAATACCCTCTATTGAACTCCCCATTGTATTTGAATATGTTCCAATTAGGAAATGCTAAACTAGCATTGCTAATGATTGACGAACTCGCATTCTCTCGGACGCCTGCAGTCGAAAAATACTTTGGGGGATCCATTAACAATCGTGAATCGACAACCGCAGGCGGCTAGATAGACATTTTCAACTTGTCCTTCTCTACCTAAACGGGTGAAGAGTGGAATTGGATCTGATGCCTCATTTTCTTTTGCACGTACGATTCTAAACTTACGAGGTATTTCTACTCCTACTTGAAGTAAATATTGCTGTTGTTGAGTGAGAGGAACTAATTCTCTTCGTGCTCTCATATAATTTAGATGATGTACAGGATAGTATTTCGGGATATTCGCAAAGTCAATGGAGCGCTTTATAATACGGAGTATGAAGTATCACGTTGTCTGTGTTGCCGGGACGTTTGATGGTATACACGCAGGGCATGAAGCATTGCTTTCTAAAGCATTTGAAGTTGGAAAGCGGGTGCTTATTGGTTTGACGTCCGACGGATATGTGAAGAAGTATAAAGACGTATCGATACATGGGTACGGCACGCGTCTCATCGGACTGAATCGGTGGTTACGTCAGCGGGGTTATGCCGATCGAGCCATAGTTATTCCCATCGATGACCCGTTTGAGCCGGCGGTATCAGACCCCGCACTTGACGCCCTGGTTGTTTCTAAAGATTCCAAGAATAATGGGGAAGAACTCAACCGGCAAAGGGTGATGCGAGGTCTTAACGAACTTTATCTTATTGTTGTCCCCATGCTGTCTGCAAAAGATCACAAGCCGATTTCCGATACCCGTATCCGCATGGGTGAAATCGATCATGCAGGAAATCTTGTGATGCCGGAGGCACTCCGGTATGATCTCGCCCGCCCGTTAGGACGAGTGTTATCCGGAGTGACACGTACAGGGCCTGGCCCTGTACGTGAAGTGGTTACCGTCGGGGATCTGACCACCAAAGCATTTTTGGATGCGGGGATTACCCCGCGGCTTATGATCGTTGATAATCATGTGAATCGTAGGGTGTATACCCGCCTCCAGCCAATAATTACGAAACGGAAGTTTGACAGAGTACACGTGGTAAGCGGTCCGGGATTTATCAGCCGTGAGGCGCGGGAAGCGATACGCGAGGTGTTTTCCCGGGAACATGATGCACCGACACCGATAGTAGTAGAAGTAGAGGGTGAGGAAGATTTATTGGCACTTCCTGTCATAGAATACGCTCCCTTAGGATGGAGCGTGTATTATGGCCAACCCAAGACACCAAATCGCGCGGGCAAGGAATCTGTTTCCGGTATCGTAGAAGTCATTGTGACAGAACTTAAGCGGAAAGAAGCACGTGATTATTTGAAACAATTTATTTAAGTATCATTGTCATTCCCGCGTAGGTGAGGTAATCTTAACTATACGAAGACCAAAACCGGTCCCCGAACAGACTAGGAAAAAAATATGGCAAAATACGTCCCTGATATCGGTTCCCGTCGGTGGGTGATTATCTCGCCAGGCCGGACTGCGAGGCCAAATCAGGAAGCCAGGAGGCCCACTTCCGCCGTGGCTTCTTTACCGCAATGCCCGTTTTGTGAAGGCCATGAATCTTTAACTCCGCCTGAAGTATATCGGATTGGTATGGGGGAGCGGGATAAGCCAGGTTGGTCGGTACGGGTTGTACCGAATAAATATCCCATTACCGATATGCACGAGGTGATCATACATAGCACGGATGATGAAAAAGATATCGAAGACTTGCCTATTTCTCAGGTGACGAAGATTATGACGACATACCGGGATCGGTATCGTGCTCACGATGATGATGGGCAGGTGCTTATCTTTTGTAATCATGGATTTGCCGCTGGTGCTTCACTCAAGCATCCGCATTCTCAGCTAGTTGTGGTGCCGCGGCAGATCAATTTGGATGCGGTCTCGCGCGAGCCGGTGGCAAACGTTATAGAAGAAAATACGTTTTTCATCACCTATTGTCCTGATTTTTCCCAATGGCCGTTTGAGGTGTGGATTGCTCCCAAAATAGAGGATGGTAAGTTTGGTGCAGTTGCCGATAGTCAGCTTGCTGATCTTTCGGAAGTATTACAGGGAGCGCTCCGTAGGATCCGGGCCGCACAGAATGAAGGGTATCTCCATTCGGTCCATGAGGCGGGCGTATTCGTCTATAATTTCTACATTTATCACGGGGAAAACTGGTTTATCCGCATCACGCCGCGCTTCGTCCATCGTGCCGGGTTTGAGCTGGGAACGGGATTAAATGTCAACGTCGTTGATCCCACTGAGGCGGCAAAAATCCTAAAGTCTGTTATGGACGCACATTGATCGAGTCGCTGTTGTGCTTGAGTGAATACGGGGCGCGATTTGGCCGATACAAAAAGCTCATGATTACTCATGAGCTTTTATAATACAAAAATTATACTATTAGGTTGCTAGCACATAGTCTATACTTCACCTTTTTGCTGTTGGCCTAAGAGCCACAACACGGCTTCTTTTTTGTATCTCCGATCACCCCTGGAGTTGATGCGGATTGCAGGAAGCTTACCGCGTTTGCCCCAGCGTTTGATAGTAAGCGGGGAGACCCGCAAAATTTTTGCAACTTCCCGGACGGTAAGTAAATCCGGCCATTCATCACCTAGTGCCATATGAAACTCCTTCTGGGCGAGGTAACTTTTTTTGACCCCTCATACGTCCTGATGGTATCAAGATTGAGCGGGATCTTTTTCGATCACAACAGT
>Ga0172371_10010847_pt1 | contig 12236 bp, 7 predicted proteins | sample Lak12m_FD_114543 | JGI IMG/M metagenome (GOLD analysis project Ga0172371, IMG submission 114543) | Freshwater microbial communities from Kabuno Bay, South-Kivu, Congo - kab_022012_12m | ecosystem: Environmental > Aquatic > Freshwater > Lake | place: Democratic Republic of the Congo: South-Kivu... | reverse complement strand
TGACTACCTGCGAACAGGACATGGCGGTGTGCAGCAACGACCTGTGGACCGCCGATACCAACCTCCAGACCTGCAACGGCACCCTGACGACTTGCAACGGCGACCTGACCACCTGCAACACCGACCTGACCACGACCAGCACCGATCTGGCAACGTGCCAGCAGGATCTTGCCGCCTGCGCAGCTGCGAGCGGAGCTTCGCTGGCGCGCACCGGTCAAACCGCCCCGTACGGCACCGGCTCGGACGGCGCAGTGCAAGCGGGAGCCGCGCGCTCGTTCACCGACAACGGCGACGGCACCATCACCGACCACGTCACGGGCCTGATGTGGGAGAAGAAGGACGAGGCGGGCGCGATCAACGACAAGGACAACACCTACACGTGGTCTACCGGAACCAACAACATGGACGGTACGATCGTGACGACCTTCCTGGCGACGCTGAACGCCGACGCCGGGTTTGCGGGGCACACCGACTGGCGGTTGCCGAACCTTTACGGGTTGGAGTCGATCCGGAACCTTGGTGCTCTGGGCCCGGCGGCCTACGACGTGTTCAACGTCGACTGCGCCGGCACCTGCACCGTGACGACCTGCAGTTGTACGCCTGCGTCGCGCTACTACTGGTCCTCCTCGACGTTCCAGGTCAGCGCGAGCTCGGCGTGGTACGTCGACTCGTACGCTGGAGCAGAGTCGACGCTGGCCAAGACGAGCGCGCGCAACGCGCGCGCCGTTCGAAACGCCCCTTAGAAACAGCATCCCTGTCATTCGAAATGGATCTCGCCGCTCGGGGTCGCATCGGGTGCGAAACGCTCCGTAGCGCCCGTGTCTCGGGCGCTGCGATGACGATTCGCACGCGCGTGTCGCATCGGGTGCGAAACGCCCCGTAGCGCCCGTGTCGTGCCAATGTCGCGCTGCCCGCGTGCGGCGCAGACGCCGCCGACGGCTCGAATCGGAAGGCGCCCGCGGGGCTGTGCGAATTTCGGTTCCCTGGGCGACGGTTTGCGATAAGTCTGTCGTCAATGAAGGCCGCAGCTGGTCCCGACAAGGGATCCGCGCGGCCCCAACTCATCCCGGAGCCACCCCTCGAACCCGTGAATATCGCAGCGAAGTTCTTCTGTGCCGCCGTCCTGGGCGGCAACGTATTTCTGGTGTCCAGCGTGCAAGAGGCGCAATCTGCCACGCAACCGAGCGTCGCAGACCCCGCGCGCGGCGCTCGATGGACCGACATCGGCTGCCGCGTGGAAAGCGAGCAGCGGCGTCTGCTGGGCGAAACACTCGATCGGTATCGCGAAATCGAGCGCAGCGGCGGATGGGGCAAGGTCCCGACCGACCTCCTGATGGGCCCGGGGTACTCCTACGACTGCGTGCGCATCGCCAGGCTCGAGCAGCGGCTCATCGTCGAGGGATATCTTGGCAGCGGCAGCACTGCGCCGCCGGGGCGAGACGAGAAGCCGATAGCCGAGGGCGGGCCTTGTGAGTACGGTCCGGAACTTACCGACGCGGTGCGCGCGTTCCAGGCCGACCGCAACATACTCGGCGCCGGACAGCTCGGCAGGCAGACGATCGCCGAACTCAACAGGCCCGTGCGTGAGTTCGTGGACATCCTCGAGCGCGACGTGGCGCGTTGGCGAAAGCTGTTCCTGGATCCCTCCGGCACCTACCTGCTCGTCAACATCCCGTTCTTCGAACTCAGCGTCTACGAAAACGGCCGCGAGAGCGCGCGCATGCCGGTGATCGTCGGCCAACCGACCTGGCAGACGCCATTGTTCAGCGACGAACTCGAGTACCTGATAGTCAATCCGGACTGGGGCATCCCCGACAAGATCGCCAAGCAGGAGTATTGGCCGACCGCACGCCGCGACGCTGACTATCTTCGCCGCCAGGGAATCACCGCTAGCGGCCAGGGGCTTCGCCAGAAGCCGGGCCCGCGCAACCCGCTTGGCCGTGTCAAGTTCGTGATGCCCAACAAGAACGACGTCTACCTGCACGACACGCCTGAAAAAGGCGCCTTCGCGGCTGCAGTGAAAGCACTCAGCCACGGCTGCATTCGCCTGTCACACCCCCTTGATCTGGCGAACTACCTGCTGCGCGGCGAGCCGCAATGGGCCCCCAGACGCCTCGAGGCAGCGATTGCCTCGGGAAAGACGCTGCAGGTTGATCTGGCGCGGCATATGCCGGTGCACATCATCTATTCGACCTCGCGGGTGAACGAACGAGGGCGCGTCGAGTTTCGCCCCGACGTCTACGGCAAGAACGGTAGCGCGGCGGCGCAGGCCGAGCCCCCGCGGCACCCGGCCGACGAACCCCTCGACAGCTGGCCGTGAGCTCGTAAGAGCCCCGCGCCGTAACGGCACGGTTGGCGTCATCCCTAGCCGTCGGCGGGGGTGGCGATGGCGGTCCGCTCCGGTGGCGGTGGCGCAAGCGATCGCCGCTGCCTGTCCGTCGGGATCGCAATGACGGGTGGTTCCCGGTCCGGCAGGGCCGCCCAGCCACGCGACCTGCCTTTGGTCATGTTTTTAGTTGACATTCGGCACTCGTGCTGCCTAATAGGTCGGCACCGGCCCGGGCCGCGGCTGGCGCAGCGGCCAGAACGCGGGATCCGGCCGCGAAGACCCAACAACACGCCGGCGACGCTCAGGTTCTTTGGCCGCCGCAGACAAAGACAGCGCCGCGTCAGCAACCGACTGCGCGGAAGGAGGAAGATCCAGATGATGCATTCCAAGGTGCGTTCGAAGATTGGAATCGCGAGCAGGCTGCTCGCCGTCGCGGCAGTCATCTGCGGCGCGGCCGTTCCGCGCAGCGCCGCTGCCGCGCCCTATACCTTCATCACTCCACCCTTCACCGCCGAGGTCTACGCCGCCCACAGCGGCTTCACCGGAGGTGTGGCCTTCGCGCCCGACGGCGACGTGTGGGTCAACTACTGCGCGTTCAGCGGCAGCAACCTCGACCGCTTCGACGCCCAAACAACCACGGTGGTGAACACCACGACCATCCACCCCTCGACCGGAGTGGTCGGCAGCGGCGCCGGCTGCGGCATGACGAACCATCCCGATGGAGCCATCTACACGAATACCGGCGCGGGCGTGGTTCGCCTCGACGCAAATACCGGCGCGGTGCTGGGCGGTCCGTTCGGACCCGCAGGCGACGCGCTCGGCATCGCGCCCGACCCGCAGACCGGAAACCTCGTATACGTGGGCAACGCCGGCGACATCGTCTACGTGGACAACGCGCTCACGACCTCGGGAACCTTCTCGTCGGCCACCAACGGGCGTTTCATCGACGGAATCTACTTCGACGCGACCGGTAACTACCTCTTCTTGTCGACGCGTTCCCCGATGTTCGCGCTGACCGTGATGGACCGTGCGGGCACCATCGTCCAGGACGTCGTGATCGCGTCGGAGCCCGACGGTATCGCGTTTCACGCCACCGCACCGAAGTTCGTCGCGACCAGCAATACCGACGGCACCATCACACGCTTCGATTTTCCGGGCGACGACTTCACGCTGGCGCCGGCCGTGTCGACGCTGGCCAGCGGCGGATTCCGCGGAGACCTGAGTCAGGTCGGTGCCGACGGCTGCTGGTTCGTGACACAGGACGGCACTCGCTACGACGACGGCACCATCACCAGCGAGAACAGCGTCGTACGTATCTGCCCGGGCTTCCAGGCGCCTCCGGGCGTCGCGACAGAGGCCTGCTGCACAGCCCCCGCGGCCTTGCTGGCCGGGCCGCACACCGCGAACGCAGCAATCGCAGGCTGCGTCGATGCAACGCCGGAGAACTGCGTGGGCCAGTTCAACGGAACCGCGCAAGGACCGGGTACCACGTGCGCAGACCCCGGCATCTGTAGTGTCGCGACCACCACCACCAGCACGACTCTGCCGATCACGGGAGCCTGCTGCCAAGCGGGCCTTTGTTCCGTCGGCACGCCTGGTCAGTGCGAAGTCGGCACCTACCAGGGCGACGGCACCAACTGCGACGCACCCGGCATCTGCGCAGTGTGCGGCAACGGCTCGATCGAGTCCGGCGAGCAGTGCGACGACGGCAACAGCGCCGACGGCGACGGTTGCGACGCCGCCTGCGCGGTCGAGCCCTGCTGGGTCTGTGAAGCCGCGCAGGCGCCGACGACGACGCTCGCCCCGGCCCTGCCCGGTCCCTCCGAGTGCACTCCCGACAACGGTGCCTCGTGCGACGACGGCGATCCGTGCACGGTCGGCGACACCTGTTCGGCCGGCGACTGCGCGGGCAACGAGGTACTGATCCCCGCGGCTTGCAGATGGGTCATAGTCGGCGACACCAACGTCCAGTCGCGCACGCGCGGCGAGACGACGGTAACCGGTCACGTCTGCGGCGGCAGGGTCCGTCTCGGCGAGTTCTCCAGCACCAACGGCGACGCCGTCGCAACACTCGCCGCCGACGTCGGCATTCAGATCGGCGCTCACGCCGCGGTCACGGGCGACATCGTCACCGGCGGCAGTGCGGTAAACGGCAAGCCGCGTCTGACGCTGTTGCCGGGCCTCGGCACCGATGTGGTTGCGGGCGGAACAACCGCCGTTCAGTCCGGCGATCCCACCGCGATCTACGACACGCTCGGCACCAACTCGCGCGTCGGCGACTGCGCCGACGCACAAGGCGACATCGCTCCGGGAGATACGATGCTGGCAGGTCTGCCCGCCGGCCCTGACCTCGGCGACGAGTTCATCGCCGCGGGCACTTCGCTGACCCTGACCGCGACCAATCCCGGCGGACTCAACGTCTTCGATTTCAACACGCTGATCTCGGGCACCGACGGGACGCTGAATCTCGACGGCGCCGGCAACGCGGGCAGTGTCTTCGTACTGCGCGTCAAGCGTAAACTCGACGTGCGCCTGCGTAGCAAGATCGTGCTGGTCAACGGCACGGTCCCCGGCAACGTGATCCTTTACAGCCAGGCCAAGTGTCGTTTCGGGCTCGAAGTCACCGGCGCCGGTACGGTCTTCTGTCCGAGCGGCAAACTCATCCTGCGCGAGCGCGACCAGTGGCAGGGCGCACTGGTGGGCGGCCGTGGCCGCGTCGAACTGCGCGACAGCGGCGTGCTGAACCACGCGCCGTTGCAGGTCGGTCCGTAGACGGAAATGCCGTAGCCCGGCGCAGTGTCGCCGGTAGGCAAGTTCACAGGCGCAAAGGCCGGCTCCCCTGAAAAGGGGAGCCGGCCTTTGTCATTGAAGCGCCTGCCCGAACCGAGAGTCGCTGGGCAACCAAAGAGTCAGGCCGTGTCCTTCCCCTCCGGCCGGCCGCCGCGCGCGAAATTATGACAGCGCCAGCGCCGTATCAACGAGGCATAGAACGGCTGCCGCAGTGCGCGGCCCGTTTCATCGTGTCTCGGGCGTGTGGCATATGATCGCGGCCGCCCAAAACGGGGCTCTCGCACTATCGAAGCCGACAAGAGTCGGAGGACGACACCATGGCAATCGACTTCAGCTTCCCTCCCGAAATCGACGCGCTACGCCTCAAGATGCGCGACTTCGTCACACAGGTCGTACGGCCCGCAGAGGCGCTGATCGCCGAACGCGAGGGCGACCGCCGCTTCCTGGTCAAGTCGATCATCGAAATGCGGGTCGCCGCGCACGACTGGGAACTGTGGTTGCCGCACATGCCCAAAGAGTACGGCGGCATGGGGCTCGGGCACGTGGCAATGGCGGCAGTGTCGGCGGAAGCAGCCAAGTCGGCGTTCGGTCCTTACGCCGTCAATGCGCAGGCACCCGACGAAGGCAACATGCACACGCTGCTGCACTGGGCCACCGACGCGCAGAAGGACAAGTACCTGCGGCCGCTGTGCGACGGTGTCGCGCGCTCGTGCTTCGCGATGACCGAACCCGACGTCGCCGGCTCCGATCCCACACTGATCCAGACCCGCGCGGTGTTGGACGGAGACTCGTGGGTCGTCAACGGTCACAAGTGGTTCATCTCGGGAGCCAGCGGCGCCAAGTTCGCGATTCTGATCGCGCGCACCGAAGACGACCCCGAGATACCGCAGGCAGCCAATTCGGCCTTCCTCGTCGACCTGCCCTCGACCGGATGGAACGTCGTGCGCGACGTGCTGACGATGGCCGGCCACCACAACCACGCCGAGATCCGCATCGAGAACCTGCGCATCCCGCGCCAGAACATGATCGGCGCGCGCGGTCAGGGCCACCTGCTCGGTCAGGCGCGGCTCGGCCCGGCGCGGCTCGCGCACTGCATGCGCTGGATCGGCCAGGCCGAAGTGGCGCTCGACATGATGGTCGACCGCGCCACCAAGCGCTTCGCGCACGGCTCGTTGCTGTCTGAAAAACAGGGCATCCAGTGGCTGATCGCCGACTCGACGATGGAACTGTACCAGTGCAAGCTGATGGTGCTGCACGCCGCCTACAAGATCGACCGCGGCGAAGACTTCCGCAGCGAGGTGTCGATGACCAAGCACTTCGTTGCCAACTCGCTGGGCCGCATCGTCGATCGCGCGATACAGGTCCACGGTGCGCTCGGCTACTCGCTCGACACGCCGCTGGCGCGCATGTCCCAGCAGGCGCGCTGGGCGCGCTTCGCCGACGGCGCCGACGAAGTGCACCAGTGGCGCATCGCCCAGCGCACCATCGACGCCTACAAACGCGACAAGTCGACGCGCACCGCGACCGGCGACTTGCCGCTGTAGGAAACGGTGGCCACTACACAGCAGTACGGACTCTCGCAGCGGCAGTGCGCCCTCAACTCCCCCCATACTTGCGAAGCTTGTACCAGAAGGTTCGCTCGTTGAGGCCGAGCAGTTCGGCCGCGTGGCGCTTGACCCCGCCGGTCCTCGCGAGCGCGGCGAAGATGGTGTCGCGCTCGAACTGGCTCACCATGTCGGAAAGCGACACAGCCGCATCCTCCGCTTCCGGCACCGCCTCGGGATTGACGTTAGCCGCGCCCGGCTCAATCGCTGAGCCAAAGTCGAACAGCGAAGCCTCGAGCACTTTCGTGTGCGCGAGCACCACGGCGCGTTCGACCGCATTGCGCAACTCGCGCACGTTGCCCGGCCAATCGTAGGCTTCGAGCAGACGCAGGGCCTGACTGCTCACGCTCATCGGGCCGCGCCCGAGCCTGCCTGCAAACTCGTCGACGAAGTGGGCGGTCAGAGGCAGTATGTCCGCCACCCGGTCGCGCAACGGCGGGACGCGGATCTCGATCACGTTGAGGCGGTAGTAGAGATCGGCGCGAAAGACATTTTCCTCGATCAACGCCTTCAGGTCGCGATTGGTGGCCGAAACGAGCCGCACATCCACTCGTCTTTCCCGCGTACCGCCGACGCGGCGCACGACTCCGTCCTGCAGAACGCGCAGCAGCTTCGGCTGCAAGTGCATGGGAGCCTCGCCGATCTCGTCGAGTAACAGCGTTCCGCCGTCGGCAACTTCGAAAAGCCCGGGACAGCTCGCAGTAGCGCCAGTGAAGGCACCCTTTTCGTGTCCGAACAACTCACTCTCCAGGAGTTCGGAGGGAATGCTGGCGATGTGCACCGGTACCAGCAACTTGGAGGCGCGCGAACTGCGGCGGTGAATCTCTCGCGCGACCAGTTCCTTGCCGGTCCCGGTCTCACCAGTGATGAGCACAGCCGCATCGGTCGCGGCGACACGCTCGACGAGATCGTAGACCTCCTGAATCACCGGCGAGCGCCCCAGAATCGCACCGAAGCCCACGCCCTGGCGCGTGGCGGCGCGCAGGTAGTCGTTCTCAATCCTCATGCGTTCGCGTTCGAGAGCCCGTCGTATACGCATCGTGAGATCGGCGTTGTCGAACGGCTTGGTGACGTAGTCGATGGCGCCTAACTGCATGGCCTCGACTGCCGTCTGTATCGACCCGTAGGCCGTCAGCACCAGAATAGGGAGCGAAGGCGACGCGGCGTGTAACTCGGCTACGAGTTCGAGGCCGCTGCCACCGGGCATACGCAGGTCGGTCAGTACCAGGTCGAAGTCGCATCGCGCTGCCTCGGTCAATGCCGAAGGAACGTCGCCCGCCGTGATCACCTCGTGGCCCAGACCGCCGACCAGCAGCGACAGCGTCTCGCGAAGCGAGGCGTCGTCATCGACTACGAGTACCAGCGCACGTTCGTTCATGCTGCCGTCACCTTGGGCAAGCGGACGGAAACATGCGCGACCGCCGAGGATCGGGCGCGTAGGTTCATGCTGCCGTCACCTTGGGCAAGCGGACGGAAACGCAGGCACCGCCGCCGTCGATATTACCGATGCTGACCTGCCCACCGTGTTCTTCCACGATTCGCCGCACGATGGCCAATCCCAGTCCGGTTCCCGTTGCCTTGGTCGTGTGGAAAGGAGCGAAGGGACGCTCCAGAACGGAAGCCGCAAAACCCGACCCGGAGTCGCGTACCTCGATGACCGCAACGTGCCCCTGCTCCGACACCTCCACCGAGACTTCATTCGTCACTGCGCTCGCGTCGAGCGCGTTGCGCAGCAAATTGAGGAGAACCTGCTGGATCTGATCCGGATCGACGTCCACCGTAATCGTCGCCGTCGGGCCGCGCACGTCGATCGTGCGACCGCTCTCGATCAGTAGCGGGTCGAGCGTCGCAACGGCACGGGCGATCAATCCCATCAAGTTCGATCGCTTGCGAATACCCAACGGCGGCCGTGCTGTGCGGACGAGGTTGGTGACCACGTTGTCGAGACGGTCGGCCTCCGAAACGATCAGCGACGCGAGACGCTCGGTGGTGGCCCTATCTCGATTCCCGACTGCAAGCATCTGTCCGGCCGAACGCAACGATGCCAGCGGTGTCCGTACTTCGTGAGCGATATTCGCCGCCACTTCGCCGAGAAGCGCCAGGCGCGACTGGGCGACGTTGCGCTCCTCCGCGATCGCGAGCGTACGGGCCATGCGTGTGAATGCCTCAGCCAGAACGCCGAGTTCACCAGGCCCCGTCGGAACGTCTATAGAGCCGGCCAAGCGACCACGCTCGCGAATGCCCTCGACGGCCGCAGTGAAGCGGCGGATCGGACGGCTGATGCGCACCGCGATCGTGGTGCCAATGAGCGAAGCCAGCGCCAGCACGATGAGACCCGCAACGACGATGCGTTGCTGCATGGCACGTGCGGGAGCGAGAGCCACGCGGGCCGGTTCGGCCGCCTCTAGGACGAGCGCATTGCCGGCCGCGGGATCCGGCAAGCGGATCGGCGCGCTTGCGATGATCCAGTCCTCGGATCCGGTCTCCTCCGAGGTTGCCGCTGCCTGAAACGCTCCCCCAGCCACGAAACCTCCGTCCGGACTTCGCAGAGTCAGGTCGTGGGTGGGGCCGGCCGATCGCTTGTTCAGCAGGACGCTGGGATCTACCAGAAGATCGATGCGCCCGAGGACCTGCTCGGGCGCGTCAGCCACGGCGACCGGCGCCGAGAACCGCAGGAACCTGCGCCCATCGACGGTGATGATTTCGAACGGACTGGCGCTGGCTGAAGCGAGCGTGGTGAAGATCCGTGCGTCGCCGACACCGGCCACCGGCGATCCGGAACGATCCATGCACACGGACGCGACATCTTCCGGCGACCCGGCGACAGAGCGCTCGAGAAATTCGACGATCTGCTTGTCCACGTCACCGTAAATGAGGGCACGCATGACTTCCAGACGGCTCCAGTTCGTGATAGCCCGGCTCTTCTCTACGATAATATCGCGAAGCCGCAATGCCTCGACGACAGCCGTCAGTTCGACACGGCGCTGGGCTTCGGAGAGGGCGAAGCGGCGCGCGTTTGCGAACGCGGCAGCTGCTACCACACCCGTTGTTGCCGCAACCGAGGCTACGACGATCGACGCGAATTGCAGACCGATGGAGCTTCCACGCAAGCGCCGCAAGATGCCGGTGCGCTTGGCGTCGCTGTTGGCTGCGCTGCTCACGATGACGTGCCTAGACCACGGCATGGCAGCGTCGGTCGGCGAGGAGGACATCCTCGCGGTTCCATCGACATCTCAGGACCAACGCGGCCTGGAACTGGCGGGCGGGCGCCTGTGGGTCTCGGCATTCGTCAATGTAGCGTTCGAGACGCTGCATGGCCAGCCCGAAGAAATCAACCTCGACGACACTGGCGTGCTCGCGCGCTGGAATATCTGCAACCGGCTGTCGATATTCACGGCGCTCGAGTTGGAAGACTTTCTTGGCTGGCAGGACGGCAACGGGGTCTACTTCGCGGAAAAGGGACCTGCTGTCGAAAGGCTCTACGCCGACATGTCGCCGACTCCTTCGACGACGCTTCGTCTCGGCAAACTGCTCACCCCCTTCGGCATCTGGAACCCGATCCGGCGCGCACCGCTCACCTGGACCGTAGATCGTCCGTTGGTCACCGAGGTGTCGTTCCCGCTGCACGTCACCGGGCTCGCGCTCAGTCACAAGGCAACGGTCGGTAACTGGGACATCGACAGTGACCTGTACGGACAGCCCGGTGGCGAACTCGGCCGTTTTGCGGACGAAAAGGCCGCGCAGCGCGCGCTCGGCGGCCGGGTCGCGTTCGGGCACCAGATCCCGTACGGCTTCGCCACCACGGGTATCGAGGCGACTTGGTTCAAGGATCTCGAGAGCGATGAAACGGAGTACGCTGTCGGGGCCGACCTCGACCTGAGCATGGCTGGACGGCTCCTCACCTCGGAGGTGATCCTTTCCGACGGCAAGGTGGACGACTACGAAACGCGCTGGGGGGCATACGTTCAGTTCGTCAGCCCGCTCTGGAGCCGTCTATTCGGCATCGTGCGGGGGGAGATCGTCGGCCTGCGCCAAAGCGAGGAATACCGCAACCTCGTACTCGGATTGGCTTGGCGTTCGCAGAACGACCGCTGGGTACTGAAGCTCAACTACCAATTTTCCGGCCACGCAGTCGATGGCCGGACCGACGGTATCGGCGTAGCCGTGTCGTCTCTGTTCTGATGCGTGCCGCGCCCCTCGGGCTGGTGTTCCTGCTCGCCGGGGCACCGATGATAGCGCTCGCGGGGAACGTCGCGAGTTCGTCAATCGCCATCGTCGTCAACCTGCGCAGCGAATTGACAGACCTCGACGTCGAGGCACTTCGCGACCTCTACCTGCGCCGTCGAGCGCTGCTGGCGAACGGCAAGAGCGTGGTTCCGGTCAACCTGCCCGCCGACGACCCGTCGCGCCTGCGCTTCTCGCAACTCGTCCTCGGCCGACTGCCCGCCGAACTCTCGGGATACTGGGATCGCCTCTACTACGAGGGAGTACGGCCTCCGATCGTTCTTCCGTCGGCGGAAGCGGTTCGCCGCTATTTGCACGCCGATCCGACGGCCGTCGGCTATCTCTTCGAGGACGAAGTAAACGAGAGTTTACGGGTAATCGCCGTCTTTCCACCCCATGAATCGTCGGCAGACCCGCCGTCGAGTCGGTAATAAACTGCACACTGGCGCAACCGAGTCGGCCAAGTCTTTCAGACAGCACGTCACTTGCCTCGACTCGAACATCTCCAGCTCCGTTTCCGCCTGAGCCGTTTTGCGCGGTGAACCCCGTTGCGGGGGTATGATCCGCCGCTGGCAGAAGTTCTATTCTTGCAGGCATGATCGTTGCTGAACGTGACAGGCCGCCGGCGAGACCGCCGGTGCCGGCGAACGCTGCTGAAGGAGTCTTGGATGGTAGAGGACACGCACCGACGTCGTTCGGCGCAAGGAGAGTTCGGGTTGCTGCCACGAAAATTCGCGAACGATGCCCGATTGAACGTCGCCCTTTTCTCGGGAAATTACTCTTATACCGTCGACGGTCCGGCGCTCGCTCTCAACCGTTTGGTTCCCTTCCTCGAACGCGAAGGGCACAACGTCCTGGTATTCTCGCCGACCTCGAGTACACCTGCGTTCGAGCCCGCCGGGACCGTCGTTTCGGCTCCGTCGTTGCGGCTGCCTGGAAGGAGCGAGTACCGGCTCAGCCTCGGCCTTCCGCACCGTCTTCGAGCGCGCCTCGAGGCCTTCCGGCCTGACGTGTTCCACCTCGCCACGCCCGACCCGCTCGGACTTCAGGCGCTTCGCCTGGCAAAGAGCTGGGGCGTTCCCGCAGTTGCCTCGTTCCATACTCGTTTCGACACCTATCCGCGCTACTACGGGCTGCCGGTCCTCGAGAAGTATTTCACGAAGTACATGCGGTGGTTCTATCGCCAATGCGCGCAGGTCTACGTGCCGTCGCTGTCCATGGAAGAGGTGCTTCGCGAGCAAGGATTCGCCGATGACATCCGGATCTGGAGTCGCGGTGTCGACGCCGGA
>Ga0172371_10010843_pt1 | contig 12245 bp, 11 predicted proteins | sample Lak12m_FD_114543 | JGI IMG/M metagenome (GOLD analysis project Ga0172371, IMG submission 114543) | Freshwater microbial communities from Kabuno Bay, South-Kivu, Congo - kab_022012_12m | ecosystem: Environmental > Aquatic > Freshwater > Lake | place: Democratic Republic of the Congo: South-Kivu... | reverse complement strand
GCAATCTTAGGATCATGGGTAACAACCACAACAGTCCTGCCTTCCTTTTTATGAAAATCAGTCAAAACTTCCATGATTTTTCTGCCGGTAACAGAATCCAAATTTCCCGTAGGCTCATCGGCAATTATGACTTCGGGATTGTTGGCAAAGGCCCTGGCAATGGCTACCCTCTGGCGCTCTCCTCCTGAAAGCTCTCCTGGCTCATGAGAAATCCTGCCTTCCAAATCCACTGCAACCAAAAGCTCTTTGGCTTTTTCTTTCCTTTGGTCACTGCTCATGCCCTGAAAAACCATGGGCAGCATTACATTTTCAACCGCAGAAAGATTGGCAAGAAGATTAAATTCCTGAAAAACAAAACCGAGGATCTTGCCGCGGAATTGAGCCAGCTGGCTTTCCGTCATCAAGCCAATATCCTTGCCTTTCAAAAAAACCTTGCCTTTAGTCGGCGAATCCAAACATCCGATGATGTTCAATAAAGTTGATTTGCCGGAACCCGAAGAACCCATAATGGCCACAAAATCGCCTGGAAAAATTTCCAGGCTGAGTCCTCTTAAAGCATGAACTTCTGTTTTTCCGAGCTGATAAGTCCTCCAGACATTATCCAGTTTTATAATTGGCTCTTGCATTATCTTAAAACTACTTTTTCTCCTTCTGCCAGGCCTGAAACGATTTCTATCATGTCATTGCTCCCCTTTAAGCCGATTTCAATATCTTTCTCTTTTATTTTGCCGTCAACAAAAACTTCAACGAAGTTTCTGCTACCGTTTGTCAGAACCGCTTCTTCGGGAACAACCAAAACGTTTTCTTTCAGCTGAGCCTTAATGGTAATATCAGCTGACATCCCGGGCCTGATGTCTTCTGGTGTTTCTTCAAATCCGATGGTTGTTTCATAGTAAACCACTTCATTCACCATTTTCTCTGCCGGACTTATGGAAATCACTTTTCCTGGAAAAACTTTTCCGGAAAAAGCGACTAAAGAAATGTCAACAGGATTGCCAAGAGCTATTTTAACTACGTCTTCTTCATAAATATCCACCTTTATCTCGTAAGGAATGGCCGGCAAAATAACCATTACAGGAGAAGCTGCCTGGACCGACTCCCCTGTTCTTTTGCTTATTTCAGCAACCTTTCCCTGAGAAGGACTGATAATTTTTGACTGCCTTATTGCGCTTTGAAAATACTGGACCTTGGCTAAAGCCTGTTTTACCTGGGCCGAAGCCAAGTCAACATCTACCTGGCGAGGATCGCCTGCCACCAGATTAAAATTATTCTCTGCCTGCTGGAGACTGGCTCTCATTGTCTCCGCATTGGCTTGGGCATTATAAATTGCCTGCTGTGCAGCAATAATATTGGCAAGAGCAGTATTGATGCCTGTCTTTAAGGTATCCAAATAGGCTCTGTCGGCGCTTGAAACCTTGTTTTTATAAACAGCCGAGGTGTCAACCGCAGAACGGATTGTTTCCAAGTGAAAGAATGTTTTTTCAAGAGAATCTTTCATTATAGCCAAAGAAGCTTTGATGTTTTCATTGGTAGGATTGCTTCCTAAGGCAATCAGATTGTCCTTAATTGATTTCTCGCTTTCTTCTATGTTGTCCTTGGCTGTCGTAATTTTGGCTGTGTCAGAATCAAAAGAATTGACATAGCTGACAACAAACTGCTTGATAAAAGACAAAGAATTATAAATAGAAGGATAAGAACTTTCCAAAACAGTTAATGAAGTCTGAAGGCTTTTTTGCAGATCATCCTGGCTGTTTTTCAGAGCGACCTGGGTATTTGTCAGCTGAGATTGGGAAATTCTGATTTCCTCAATACTGGCTCCCTCCAAAAGCTTTTTCAAATTCAATTGGGCCAGTTCATAAACGGCATTGGCCTCCTGGAGCTGAAAATTAAGTTCAGCTGTTTCAAGCAAAGCTAATTCTTGGCCGGGTTTGACTTCATCTCCCACAGCAACATAAAATTTATCTATTTTCCCTGAATTGCCGAAAGAAAGGTTTATTTTATCCCCTTTCTGGACCTGGCCTGTTTCGAAAATTTCCTGGCTGACATTCCCGAAAACAACATCAACCAATTTAAAATCAGGCTTTTTCTCTTTTAAAAACACCTGATAAACGAAAACTATCAGAACGATTACGGCAAGAATGATTAATATTTTCTTTTTCATATGTTTTGTCTGCTTATTATCTGATACCAATCATCATAACAATATATGCCCTGGAAAGTCCAGCCGCAGAAAAAACCGACTGAAAACATGAAGAATAACGGCTGTATTTTCAATCTTTTTCTCAGAAAAAAAACAAAGAAGCTCAAAAGAGCCAATGATATAAGCCAATGGTGCAAATGAATATGCCAAGCTCCCAAATCGAAAATAATGCTGAACAAGCCTATTTCTCCGGTATTTTTTCCGGCAAAAATCTTGCCAGTAAGATAACCGGCTGACGAACCTGTGAAAAAACCCAATAAAGTTCCCATGTTTTTGCGGGGGTGCCAGGATTCGAACCTAGAACAGAAATTTTGGAGATTCCTATGATAGCCATTTCACCACACCCCCATTCATTTACAGGCAATAATCTTTTATCAATTATAGCAAAAAGCTGCCTATTTTGAAAGATAAAAGGCTAAGTTCTAAAACTTAACCTTTTAAATCGGAAAAAGCCAAGGCTTTTCTTTGCGTACCTGCCTTACGCGTTCTAATGAACGAGAACCGCCGGATTTTATAAATTGCTTACGATTCTTCTCTATGCTTTTTTCCCGCAACAAGGGAATGTTTTTCAACGACGGAAATCCCTTACGATCTCTAACTTGATAAAAGAAAAATTCTGTAAGATCGTCGTCCACTAAAACGTTTATCCCTTGTTCGTGAGCGCATTTTGCGACTTTTTCTACGCAGTCCCAAAAATGAAAACCGACAATTATCAGTTCCTCTATGGGCTGAGGGCATAATTTAACGATGCTTTCAGAATTCGGATATAGTTTATCCCTGCAATGGTCGTTAAAGCTGACCCCGCAAGCTCCAACAATATCGTTTTTTTCATCGATCGAAATGCCTTGCCACAATTGGGATATGTCGGGCTTATCCATTGATTGAGATTCGGAAAACATCACCCAAATCAACCGGAAAGAAAAATATCGTTTGGAAAGAATATGCTGATAAATCTGCGCATATTTTATCTTTATCTCCGGAGCTTCATTCGCGCCGATTAAAACATCTGCGTAAGGTTGGATTGGATAAAAAACTAGAACGGACTTCACCTAAAACCTCCTTTTTAAAAATTGATTTATACGGTTTTTATATTTTATCTAAATTTTCAGAAAAGTCAAGTATTCTGCATTGAAAAAACCGCCCTTTTGGCGATTTTATCTCGCAAGTATGATTTTCTTGAATCAAAGAAAAATTAACGCATCTAGCGCTTGCCTTCCTTGTGCAAGGTATGCTTTCTGCACCATTTGCAGAATTTCTTGAAGCCCAACTTCTTCTCAGCAGCTTCCTTCGACTTCTTAGTGAAGTAATTAACCTTTTTGCATTCCTGGCACTGAAGTTTTGAAAATGGTCTTTTTTTGACTGCCATATGTTTTTGATTGTTTTAAGCCTGAGGCCGGGATTGAACCGGCGACCTCGTCTTTACCAAAGACGTGCTCTACCAACTGAGCTACCCAGGCATAATATGTGGGTAGAGAGGGATTTGCACCCCCGAAGCCCGAAGGCATCTGATTTACAGTCAGACCCGTTTGACTACTCCGGCATCTACCCTGAAAGCTACTGGATATATTATCAGAAAAATCAGTTTTTGCCAATGGATTTTCCGTATTTTTTTCTCCAAGCCCCTATCTCTTTATGGTTGCCGGAAATCAAAACCTTGGGGACCTTCCACTTCTGAAAAACCTCGGGCCTGGTATACTGCGGATATTCCATGAACCATTTTTCTTTGGTTATCCTTTCTTCCAGCAAAGCAGGTTTGCCCAGAACTCCTGGAATTAATCTGGCAACTGTTTCCACGACAATCATACTCGGCAGCTCTCCTCCCATCAGATCGTAGTCTCCAATGGACAATTCCATATCAGCCACATGCTTTGCCACTCTTTCGTCCACTCCCTCGTACCGGCCGCAAATCATAACAATCTGATTCAATTTGGACAGCTGATAAGCTGTTTTCTGATCAAACTTCTTCCCCCTGGGAGTAAACAAGACAACCTTTCCCTTTTTCCCTTTTATTTTTTTAACAGCCTTGTAAACAGGCTCTACTTTCAAAACCATGCCTAATCCTCCGCCAAAAGGCCTGTCATCCACTGTTTTGCGCTTGTCTTTGGCAAAATCCCTGAGATTATGGATGTTTATCTTGATCAATCCCCTGTCTCCGGCTTTTTTAATAAAAGACTCTTTGAAATAAGAATCGAATATCTTCGGGAAAATTGTGATAATATCGAATTTAATCATAAAAACAAAAACGGCCTACCTTTGAATAATAGCACCGTTTTTGTTCTCTGTAAAATTTAATTTTTACAGATTCAAATCTTCAATAGATTCAGATTTCCTTGGTCTGGCTGGTCTTCCGCCTTCTGGCTCTTCGATCTTCAAATTCACTCTGGCGTGATTTTTGAGACCGACAATTCTTACCAGGTTTCTGATAGATCTGGCGGTAGAACCTGCTTTGCCGATAATCTGGCCCATGTCTTCCGGGTTCACTTTCAAAGAAAGCAGAACTCCCATTTCGTCAACCTTGCGGTCAACTTTGACATCTCCAGGATTGTCGACTAAAGCTTTAATGAGATATTCAAGGAATTCCTTGTCGTTTCCTTTTGCGTCAGTCATAATTCTTCCTGAATTTTGGATAATTAATCGTTTCTAGTAGCGCCGACCTTTCAGCAAATCTGAAATGTAGCTACTATCAGTATTATATTTATTTAAAGAATTTTGTCAAGAAACGCTTTTTAAACAATAAACCCTGCCGAAAATAGGCAGGATTCAACAATTTATTGATTGCCAGCCAATCTTATTCTTTCTTTTCTTCTAACTGCTCCGGCTTAACTTCTTCTGCGGACGTTTCTTTTTTTGCTTCTTCTGTTTTTATCTCCTCGGGAGAAACTTCTTTTGCCTCTTCTGTCTTTGCGATTTCGGGAGAAGTTTCTTTTGCCTCTTCTGCTTTTGCGGCTTCGGGAGCAACTTCTTTGACTGGAACTTCAGCTGCTTCTTCTTTTTTCTTTGATTTTTTGTGCAAATCAATCTTTTTGCCTTCAATAATTTTCTCTGAAATCAGCATATTATGAATGGTTTCCGATGGCTGAGCGCCGACAGAAATCCAGTACTTTATTCTTTCTGCTTTTAAAACCCTTTCTTTTGTCAAAGGATTGTAAAAACCGACTTCTTCTATATAGCGTCCTGAAGTGGAAGATTTCTGTTTTTCAACCACCACTATTTTGAATGAAGGCTGATTCTTTTTACCTGTTCTTAATAATCTGATGACTAACATATGTTTTTACCAACTTTTAACTGCCAAAGCGTTTTTAGCTGCCTCGGCTTCTGCTTCCTGTTTCGAAGAGCCTTTGCCTTCGGCTATCAGTTCTTTGTCGAGATAAACGCCGACAACAAAGCTTTTAGCGTGATCAGGCCCTTGTTCTCTCAAAACCTTGTAAGTGGGAGTAACGCCCATTTTTTCCTGGGCCTCCTCCTGGAAACGGGATTTATTATCCTTAAAAAGACCTTTTTCAATAATTTCCGGCAATTTAGTTATTAAATGTTTTTTAATTAATTTCTCGCATTCTTTATATCCGGAATCAAGATAAGCGGCGCCCATAAAAGCTTCAAAAGTATTGGCCAGAATGTAATCTCTTGACTTGCCGGTTTCTTTCGTCTCTCCCTTTGAAAGAAGAAGAAAATCATTAAACCCCAATTCTTTGGCAATGACGGAAAGCATTTTAGCGTTAACCAAGGCTGCCCGCCAGTTGGTCAGCTCCCCTTCCGGCTTTTCGGGGTATTTGACAAACAAATATTCGGTAATGATAAGTTCTAAAACCGCATCTCCCAAGAATTCAAGCCTTTCGTTGTTTTCCAGATTCTCTTTCAGGCTTTCGTTCAGATACGAGCGGTGGCAAAAAGCCTGAACCAGCAATCCTTTATTTTTGAATTTGAAATTTATTTGCTTTTCAAGTATTGAAAAATCATTCATATTAACTAAGATTTTTGTAAACCGTTCCCAGGACTCCGTTGACGAACCTGCCGGAACTTTCGCCGCCGAAAGACTTTGCCAGTTCTATCGCTTCGTTAATCGCAACCTTAGGAGGAACTTCTTCCTTGTTGGAATAAAGCAGTTCAAAAAGTCCCATTCTCAGAATATTCCTGTCAACGACGGTTATCTGGGCAATCGGCCATTCGGGAGCCGCTTTTTCAATGATCTTGTCCAATTTGGCCAAATTTTTAATAACGCCGGTAATAATCTGCCATACCAGGCTCAAGTCTTCAAGTCCAGGCCCGAACTCTTTGATATTCTTTTCGACTATCTTTTCCAAATCATCTTTCTTGTTGCCAAAATCCCATTCATATAAACTTTGCATTGCTATGCTTCTTGATAGATGACGACTGGCCATAAAAATTAACTATTTTTTACTGAGCCCTTCCATACTTAACGGCTTTTTGGCTGATTCCTCTTTTCCCTGAATTTCCTTTTCTTTCTTTTTTCTTTCCTTTCTGTCTAGTTTCTTCAAAACGTCAATCACCTCAACCCCTTTGTAGAATCCGCAATTAAAGCAAACCGTGTGTGGCAGAACAGGCTTTCCGCATTTTGAGCACTTGGTTAAAACAGGCGCATTAATATGAATGTGCATTCGACGCTTGTTTCTTCTTGATTTTGTATGTTTTTGTTTCGGAACAGCCATATCAATAAATATCCTAGCACATCAATCAAATCTGTGCAATGGTTTAAAAGACATTCTGTGTATTTTGCAGGGCCCGTGCTTTTTCAAGCAAAGCTTGTGGAGTCCGGTCGGATAGCCCTTATGTTTTGCAAAACCGTATTGGGGATATTTCTTGCCGTATCTGTCCATTATCTTGTCTCTTGTCACTTTGGCAATAATGGAAGCGGCAGCGCAGGAAAAAACTTTCTCGTCTCCTTTGACAATCAGCTTATGGTTGAAAGCTTTCAGTTTCTTGGAATTCAAATGATTGCCGTCAACCAATAAAAAATCAGGTTTTATCTTCAAACCAGCCAGGCTTTTTTCCATGGCTAATTCCGCGGCATTCTTTATATTAATCTTGTCAATTGTTTTTTCAGACACCCGGCCTGTCCCCCACCTGATATTCTTGCTCTTAGTCAGAAGAAAAAACAGCTTTTCCCTTTTTGCAGGAGACAGTTTTTTCGAATCTTTAACTTCTTTAAAAAATCTTAAATTCGATGTTCTTGCCCAGACAGCAGCCGCTATTACCGGGCCAGCCAAAGGGCCCCTGCCCGCCTCGTCCAAACCGACAATGCATTTATATCCTTTTTTGCGCAATTTTCTCTCTTCTTGAAAAAAACCTTGTTTCATAATATACTTAGATAATACTAACACAAACTCATGAAATTCACCCATTTGCACGTCCACTCCCACTACAGCCTTCTTGACGGCTTGTCAAAAATTGACCAACTTTTGGATTATGCAAAAGAACTGGGAATGGATTCCCTTGCCATCACTGACCACGGCAACATTTACGCTGCCGTGGAGTTTTATAAAAAAGCCAAAGAAAAAGGGATAAAGCCGATTATCGGCTGCGAGATGTACATGGCTTATGAAAAGATGGCTGACAAAAGGCCAAACATCGACGATACAAGGCACCATTTTGTTCTTCTGGCAAAAAACGAAAAAGGATACAAAAATCTGGTTAAGCTGATAACCAAAGCCCACTTGGAAGGATTTTATTACAAGCCGAGGATTGACGACGAATTGCTGGCCAAGCATTCGGAAGGATTAATAGGCCTTTCTGCCTGCCTGGCTGGAAAAATTCCGAAATTAATCCTGGCGAAAAAAATGGATGAAGCGGAAAAAGTCGCAAAAAACTATCAAAAAATCTTCGGCAAAGACGGTTTTTATTTTGACATCCAGCATCATGCCAATTCTTCGGAGCAAAAAACAGTAAACAAAGGGCTGATCGAGCTTTCAAAAAAAACAGGCATTCCCTTGGTTGCGACCAATGATGTTCACTATTTGAAGCCGGAAGACGCAGAGGCCCAAGACATTTTAATGCTTATCAACACTGGTTCTGACCCGAAAGATCCTGAAAGATTGAGTCTGAAAATGGATGACTTTTCGATGAAAAGCCCGGAACAAATGGCAGAAGATTTCAAAGATTTGCCGGAAGCCATTGAAAATACGCAGAAAATCGCAGATCTTTGCAATTTTGAATTTGAGCTGGGAAAAATAAAACTTCCCCAGTTCAGCGTTGAAACAGGAGAAAACCCGGATGCTTATCTGGAAAAACTCTGCCAAAAAGGATTGACTTTGAAATTCGGAGAAAATCCGGCCGAAGAAGTCAAAGAGCGTTTGAAATACGAACTTTCAGTCATAAGGCAAACAGGTTTCGCATCTTATTTTTTAATTGTCCAGGATTTCGTCAACTGGGCCAAAGAACACAGAATCGTTGTCGGTCCGGGCAGGGGAAGCGTTGGCGGATCAATCGTCGCTTACTTGGTCAACATCACCAATGTTGATCCTTTAAAATACAATCTTCTTTTTGAAAGATTTTTGAACCCTGACAGGATTTCCATGCCCGATATCGATCTGGATTTTACGGACAGAAGAAGGGACGAGGTAATCCAATATGTCAGCCAGAAATACGGGCAGGACAAAGTAGCCCAGATTATCACTTTCGGCACCATGGCAGCCAGAGCCGTAATCAGAGACGTGGGCAGAGCAATGGGTATTGCTTACAGCTTTTGCGACCAAATAGCCAAGATGATCCCCTTTGGAATGACCTTGCAGGAAACAATGGAAAAAGTAAGCGAATTCCGAAGCCTTTACGAATCAGACCAACAGGCAAGAAAACTGATAGATCTTGCCAAAAAGCTGGAAGGCGTGGCAAGACACGCTTCCACCCATGCCTGCGGAGTGGTAATCTCAAATACTTCTTTGGATGAAATAGTTCCTTTGCAGCATCCGACCCAGAACGACCAAACCATTGTCACCCAGTATGAAATGCACTCTATAGAAGATTTGGGAATACTTAAAATGGATTTTCTGGGATTGAAAAACCTGACCATTATAGAAGACACTCTTTCCAGGATTTACGTCATCTACAAGGAAAACCTTAATATTGAAAATCTGCCTTCGGAAGACAAAAAAACATTCAAGCTTTTGCAATCAGGAAACACAGTGGGCGTATTCCAGCTTGAGTCAGAGGGCATGAGAAGATATTTGAAGCAATTAAAGCCAACCGGATTCGAAGACATAATCGCCATGGTTGCCCTTTACCGGCCCGGCCCCATGCAATTGATTCCCGATTATATCAGTAGAAAAAACAAAAAGCAGCAAGTTGAATATTTCCATCCGAAATTAAAACCGATTCTGGAAAAAACCTACGGCATTCCTGTTTACCAGGAACAGATAATGCAGATTGCCAAAGACATGGCTGGATTTACTTTGGCGGAGGCAGATGTTTTGAGAAAAGCAATCGGAAAAAAGATAAAAAAACTTTTGATGTCTCAAAAGGAAAAATTCATCAAAGGCATGAAAAACAATAACATAAGCGAAAGCATTTCCCAGCAAATCTGGTATTGGATAGAGCCTTTTGCCAGTTACAGTTTTAACCGAAGCCATGCAGCAGCTTATGCAACCATCGCCTACCAGACAGCTTACCTTAAAACCCATTTTCCGGCGGAATTCATGTCTTCCCTCTTAACCTCGGAAAGAAACGACATTGAAAGAATCGCTGTCTTAATAGAAGAATGTAAAAAAATGGGATTAACCGTTCTGCCTCCTGATATAAACGAAAGTTTCACTTTTTTCAGCGTAGTGCCGAAAAAGGGGCAGATAAGATTCGGACTCTCGGCTATTAAGAATGTCGGCTCAAATATCGTGGAAGTGATAGTAAACGAAAGAAAAACAAATGGTCCTTACAAATCCATGGAAGATTTCGTCTCCAGAATCAATTCAAGAGATTTGAATAAAAAATCATTGGAAAGCATGATAAAAGCCGGGGTTTTTGACAAAATGGCGGAGAGAAACCAACTGCTTTCCAATATGGAAAAGCTTTTGGAATATGCCAAAGAAAACCAAAAAACCAAAACCAACGGCCAGGCAGGATTGTTCGACGGAACAGGATTTAAAAGCAGTTTAAGACTGGCTGTATCCACTCCGGCCACGGAAAAAGAAAGATTAAGCTGGGAAAAAGAATTGCTGGGGCTTTTCGTCAGCTCTCATCCCTTAAACGGCTTTCAAAAAATATTTGAGAAGAAAGTAACGTCAATAGAGAAAATCTCAAGCAGCGGATTCAGAAGAAACGCCAGGATAAAAATCGGAGGCATTATTTCAAATATAAAGAAAATAATAACCAGGACCGGCAAGCCGATGCTTTTCGTCAACGTGGAAGACTTAAGCAGCCGGATGGAAGTAATCGTATTCCCGAGTATTATCGCCAGGAATCCTTCCGTCTTTCAGGAAAACAAAATCGTCATGGTTTCAGGCCGGCTGGATTCAAAAGACGGCATCCAAAAAATAATCTGCGAAGAAATAGAAGAAATCATTGAATCATAAAAAATATGCAAATTGACACAATAAGACATTCGTTAGCCCATATATTGGCCCAAGCTGTCCAAGAAATCAACCCTAAGGTAAAGTTCGGCATTGGACCGGCAATTGAAAACGGATTTTATTACGATTTTGAAATGGCCTTTGTCCCGGAAGATCTGCCCAAGATCGAAAAAAGAATGAAAGAACTGATAAAAAAAGGCATTGTTTTTGAAAAAAAATTGATTTCAAAAGTAAAAGCCAAAAATCTTTTTAAAGAACAGCCTTATAAGCTGGAATTGATTAATGAACTGAAAGAGAGTAAGGCAACGATCTATCAAAGCGGAAAGTTCGTCGACCTTTGCAAGGGACCTCACGTCAAATCGACAAAAGAAATAAATTCCGATTCATTCAAATTGACCAAGATAGCCGGCGCTTACTGGAAAGGATCCGAAGAAAACCAAATGCTAACCAGGATTTACGGCCTGGCTTTCAAAGACAAAAAAGAATTGAATCTTTGGCTGCAAAAAGAGCAGGAAGCGGAAAAAAGAGACCACAGGACATTAGGCCAAAAACTTGGACTGTTTTTGTTTGACGAAGAAGTCGGCGCCGGCTTGCCTGTCTGGAAACCGAAAGGAACAATTTTAAGGCAGGTTATCCAAGACTATCTGCGCAAAGAATTAAGCTCCCAAGGCTATCAATGGATAACCAGCCCTCATATAGGAAAATTAGACCTTTGGAAAACTTCGGGTCATTGGAACCATTATCGGGAAAATATGTATTCCCCCATTCAAATCGACCAGGAACAATATATGCTAAAGCCAATGAACTGCCCCTTTGCAGTGAAAGTTTACAAATCGGAAATAAGAAGCTATAAAGATCTGCCGATAAAATATGCTGAACTAGGAACTGTTTACCGTTATGAAAGATCAGGCGTTCTGCACGGATTGACCAGAGTCAGAGGATTTACCCAGGACGATGCCCATATTGTTTGCGCTCCGGAGCAATTGTCAAAAGAGATAGAAAGCCTTTTGAAATTCGGATTTAAAATATTGAAAAATTTCGGTTTCAAAGATTATGACATTTATCTTTCAACCAGGCCGGAAAAGTATGCCGGAGATCTGAAAGACTGGGAAAAAGCGACTAATGTTCTGAAAAATTCCCTCCAAAAGCTGAATTTAAAATGGGAAGTGGACCAGGGCGGAGGCGTTTTTTACGGGCCGAAAATAGACATTAAAATAAAAGATTCTTTGGGCCGGCCGTGGCAATGCACGACAATCCAGATTGATTTCAATCTGACAGAGCGCTTTGACATATCGTACATAAACGCAAAAGGAGAAAAGCAAAAACCGTTTATGATACACAGGGCCATCTTAGGTTCCCTTGAAAGATTCATCGGCGTTCTTCTGGAACATTACGCAGGTTCTTTGCCGTTCTGGCTTTCGCCGGAACAAATCTGGGTGATTCCTTTAAGCCAGAAACATGAAAAATACGCAAAAGAAACGGCCAAAGCTTTAGAGGGCCTTGATTTCAGGATAAGAGTCAGGAACGAAAAT
>Ga0172371_10010842_pt1 | contig 12246 bp, 5 predicted proteins | sample Lak12m_FD_114543 | JGI IMG/M metagenome (GOLD analysis project Ga0172371, IMG submission 114543) | Freshwater microbial communities from Kabuno Bay, South-Kivu, Congo - kab_022012_12m | ecosystem: Environmental > Aquatic > Freshwater > Lake | place: Democratic Republic of the Congo: South-Kivu... | reverse complement strand
GTCCCCGACATCGAACTCGCGGAACATCCGCTGTTCAACGTCTTTCTGGGCGAACGCAACTCGTTCATCCGCAAGCTCACGGTCGAGCGTTCCCTGGCGCCGCCGCCGGATTGGCGGCCGGCGCCGGACTCCGCGGTCCAGGTCGCCGCCTCGCTCCGCAACGGCGTGCCGCTGGTGGTCGAGCGGAAGTTTGGCGAAGGCCGCGTGGTGGCTTTCTTGACGACCGCCGCACCGACGTGGAACAACTGGGCGAACGATCCCAGTTTCGTCGTGATGGTCCTCAAACTGCAGTCCTTCCTGGCGGCCAACCGGCGGGCGGTCGAGCAGCGCCCCGTGGGCAGTCCGGTGTCGGTGGCCTTGGAAGCCAGCAAGTACCGCCCGGACGTCGCTTTCGTGACCCCCGGCCCGACGCCCGAGACGCGGACCGTCATCGAACGCATCGCGTCGCGAGCCGCCCCGGACTCGCCCGTCCTGATCGCCGGCATCGGCAACGGCCCCGTTTCCAATTCGGCCAACGGCGGGGGCGACACGGATCACAGCGGGGTCTACGAAGCCTGGCCGGTGACGATCGGGGGTGACGTCGAGGTGCGGCGGCAGGCGTTGAACATCGAGCCCAGCGAAGGCGACTTGACGCTGCTGGCGGGCAAGCCGCTGTTGGACAAGCTGGATCCGGTCAAGGCCGACTACAAGTTCGCCGAGGAGTACGAATTCGAAATCGCCCGCCTTGGCGGCAACAACCGCAGCCTGCTGCTGATGGCCCTGCTGATCGGGCTGTTGCTGGTCGAACAGGTCCTGGGCTATTGGGCCAGCTACCATCCGCCTCGAACGCCCGCGATCGGGAAAGGACCCCTGCATTGACCGCCCTGTGGCCGCTGTTGGCCGAGGAATCGGCCGGCACATTTTACCAGTTCGCCCGCTTGCAAGCCATGTCCCAGTGGTGGCACTGGCTGGTTCTGCTGGCTGTCTGCGCAGCGGTCCTTGCCTACGTCGTCGCTCTGTACCGGAGGGACACGGTCGAGCTGTCCCGCGGGCTCCGCTGGGCGCTGATCGCCCTGCGATTGCTGGCCCTGGCCGGCGTCCTGTTCTACTTCTTCAACCTGGAAAAACGCACCGAACGGCAACTGGTCAAGAACAGCCGCGTCCTGCTGCTGGTGGACACCAGCCAGAGCATGGGGCTGCCTGACGCTCCGCCGCCCCGCGACAATCCGGCGCCGGGCGATTCGGCCGGCAAGACGCGGGTCCGGCAGGTGGTCGAGACCTTGGCCAGCGGCGGGCTGGTCGAGCAACTCCGCCAGAAGCACGATGTGGTGGTGTACCGGTTCGACCAGAATACCCGCCCGGCCGAGGTGGCTTCGTTTGCGAAGCGGGCCTCGGCGGACGCGGGCACGGTAGCCCTTTCCGCGGCGGATGCCGATCGTCGCTCGCTGCGCGAATCGCGTTGGGCCACGCTGTCCGCCGGGATCGCGCTGTTTGCCGGCGTGTTCTTCGTGCTCTGCTATGCGCTCGTCTTTCGCCGCTCGCGCGACCCGGAACGCGGCTCGTGGCTGCTGCCTGCCGGCGTCTTTGCCTTGATCCTGGGCGTGGTTGTCTTCGCGGTCGCCAACCTCCGCAACCCCGGCATCAAGTTCCTCGAAGCGATCGGCTGGGCCGATCCGGCGCCGCCAGGGCGGACGGACGACGCGGCCCAGAACAAACGGCCGACCGGCGAACCGTTGCGTCAGCCGGCGGACATCGATTGGGAAACCGAACTGGCTGCCCGCGGCCTGCAGACCCGGTTGGGCGACGCGGTCCGCTATCTGGCGAACAAGGAACGCGGCGGGCCGATTGCCGGCCTGGTCGTGTTTACCGACGGGCGGCGGAACGAGGGGATCGAGCCCGCCGCGGCGGCTTCGCTGGCCCGCCTGGCCGAAATCGCCGTGTACCCCGTGGGCCTGGGCAGCGACCGCCGGCCGACGAACGTCCGCGTCGTCGATCTGGACGCGCCCGAACGGGTCTATCCGGGCGACCGATTCACGTTGACCGGCTACCTGCAAGCCAGCGGCCTGCCGGGCCGCTCGGTCGAAGTCCGGCTGACGTCCGCACCGACCGGCGCTCCGGACCGGGAAAAGTCGGAGACGCTGGAACAGGAAGATCGCGTCGAGTTGGACAGCGAGGGCAAGATCGTGCCCGTCAAGTTCGAGGTCACGCCGGAGAAGGCCGGCCGCCGAACGTACCAGTTGGCGGTCAAGGCGCCGGCGGAGGACAGCAATACACTGGACAATTCGAAGACGGCCAATGTGGAAGTCGTCGAGCGCAAGGCCCGTGTGCTGCTGATCGCCGGCGGCCCCGCCCGCGAGTACCAGTTCCTGCGGAACATGCTGTACCGCGACAAGGACACGGTGTCCGACGTCTGGCTGCAGACGGGCGTCCCGGGGATTTCGCAAGAGTCGAACGAGCTGCTGTTCGACTTTCCCGAAACCGCCGAAGAACTGTTCGAATACGACTGCATCGTGGCGTTCGATCCGGATTGGTCCCGCCTGGACCTGCTGCAGATCAAGAACTTGGAGCAGTGGGTGGCCGACAAGGCCGGGGGTTTGGTGGTCGTCGCCGGCCCGGTCCACACGCCGCAGTGGGCCAACGTGCGCCAGGGCGATTCGCGGCTGGACACGATTCGCGCGCTGTACCCGGTCGTGTTCTACAGCAGCGGCCTGGCGACGCTGGGCGCCGGCCGGTTCGGCGGCGAGGAACCTTGGCCGCTGCAGTTCACCCGCGAGGGGCGGGATGCCGAATTCCTGTGGCTGGAGGATTCCGCCGTCGCCAGCGAAGCCGCTTGGGCGAGTTTCGAAGGCGTGTACGGCTACTATGCGGTCAAAGATCCCAAGCCGGCCGCGCGCGTCTATGCCAACTTCTCCGATCCGACCACCGCGATCGACAATCAACTGCCGATCTACATGGCCTCGCATTTCTACGGGGCCGGGCGAGTGTTCTTCCAGGCCAGCGGCGAGATGTGGCGGCTGCGCACCGTGGATGAAGCGTATTTTGAACGCTATTACACCAAGCTGATCCGCTGGGTCTCCCAGGGCCGGCTGCTGCAGGATTCGAAACACGGCGTGCTGCTGGTGGACAAGGACCGCTGCCTGCTGGGCGATACGATCGCGGTTCAGGCCAAGCTGACCGACGCCCAGGGACAGCCGCAAAAGGGAGGTGAAGTGCCGGCGACGCTGATCCAGCCGGATGGCACTCGCGTCAAGCTGAACTTGAAGTCGGTCGCAGGCGGGGCTCGCGAAGGGATGTTCGCCGGCCAGTTCACCGCGGTCCAGGAAGGCGACTATCGCTTGGAAATGCGGCCGCCCAACGGGGAACTGGATGAACTGCTGGTACGCGAAGTCCGGGTGCGGGCCGAGGAGTTGGAGACCAAGCAGCCCGAGCGGAACGATCCCGCACTGCTGGACATGGCCCGAACCACCGGCGGCGCGTATTATGTCGGTGTCGACGCGGCCCTGGGGCGCGCCGGCGGCCAACCGCCGTTGGTCAACGTGTTGCAGCCCCAAGACCAAGTCACTTATCTGCCCGGACTGCCGGATCCAGATTTCGAGCGCCGGCTGATGGCCTGGCTGATGGCCCTGATCTGCGGGGCCCTGAGCGTAGAATGGCTGGTGCGGCGGCTGAGTCGACTGGCGTGACGAGGCGGGGGCGCGGGGAGATTGGGGAGATTAAGAGAGAGATTAAGAGGGAAGTTAGGAGAGAGGCTGATTGGAAGATTACGAGAGAGATTAAGAGAAAGATTAAGAGGCGACGGACCACTGACACCTGACACCTGACCAATGACCAATGACCCCCACCAACTTGATCCTCGCTTGCGGGCCCTGTTAACAGGGTTGCGGTGGCGGATCCGCGCCTACGTCTGGCTGGAGGGGCTGGCGGTGGGGCTGATCTGGCTGGGGCTGACGTTCTGGACGGGGCTGGCGCTGGATTATCTGCCGGTGTGGGCCGGGGCCAGCGAGATGCCGCTGGCGGCTCGGGCGGTCGGGCTGGCGATCATTGCCGCCGGGTTGCTGGCGGTCTTGTACCGCTGGGTGTTCCGCCGCGCGTTCGTGCCCTTGGCCAACCGCAGCATGGCGGTGCTGCTGGAACGGCGGTTCGGCGTCTTCCGGGACAGCCTGGTCACGTCCGTCGAATTGACGGAGCGGCCGGATCATGCCGGGGGCTTTGACCCGTCGATGTTGGGGCAGACGAACCAGGAAGCACTCGCAGAACTCCATCGCGTGCGGCTGGGAGCCGTGTTCAATTACCGTCCGCTGTTCCGCAGCCTGGCGTTCGCGGGAATTCTGCTGGGCCCGATCGTCCTGTTGTACGCGCTGAACCAGCAGGCGTTGGCCGTGTGGGTCCATCGCCTGTACTTGTTGCGCGACCAGCCTTGGCCGCGGAGCGCGCTGATCGAAGTCGTGGGGGTGGAGTTGTTGGGGCCGGAAGACGCCCCGCAAGCCGCGGGCGAGGTGCCGCTGATCCCGTTTCGCGAGGGGCGGCTCAAGGCCGCCAAGGGCTCGAACTTGCGGCTCAAGGTGCGCGCGGCCCGCAAGGCCAAAGTGGTGCCGCAGACCTGCACGATGCACTATCGCACCGAGGACGGCGAGCGGGGCCGCGTGACGATGAGCCGCTTGAAACGCAGCCAGGACGAGTACCAGCTGTACACGTTTTCCGGCAAGCCGCTGCAAGGCATCTTGACCAGCGTGCGATTCGACGTCGTGGGACATGACTATCGCGTCCGCGACTATGTGATCGAGGCCGTGGACAGTCCGGCGATCGTCGGCGTCGAACTCGACTGCATCTTTCCCGCCTACATGGTCGACGAGAAGCTCGCGGCCTGGACGCCGCGGACCATCCCCTGGACGAATTCGACTCAGCTGCCGCGCGGGACGCAAGTCACGATCCGTGTGCGTACGAACAAGCCGTTGAAGCGCGTCGACCTGTACCGTTTCGACACCCAGAAAACCGAACAACTGGATTGCACCGGTGCCGCCGATCCGAAGCTGTTCGAGTTCTCGACCGGACCACTGGACGCCAACCTGACCTTGGACGTCACGCTGTTCGACGTGGACGACGTGGTGACCGAACGTCCTTACCGGATCGTCATCCCGGCCGTGGCGGACGAGTCGCCGCGGGTCGATGTCCGCTTGCGCGGGATCGGCACGGCGGTCACGCCGGACGCCATGATCCCCGCGGCGGGGAAAATCACCGACGACTACGGCGTCGGCCGGGCCTGGTTCGAGTTGGTCGTGACCCGCGCGACCCTGGCGGAGAATGAGCAGCAGGACCAACTGCTGGAACGGGACATGACCTTGGCCAAGGACGGGCAAGTCGACGCGGTGCTCGATCTGCGCGCTTTGCGATCGGGGGCTGACAAGGTCGAACTGGAAGCCAAGGACAAGCTGTCGCTGGCGATCCGCGCCCGGGACAAGCACGACTTGTCCGGCGGCCCGAACGTCGGCAGCGGGGACCAATACCAATTGGACGTGGTCTCGCCCGAAACGCTGCTGGCGATGCTCGAAGCCCGCGAAATCAGCCTTCGCCGCCGGCTCGAACAGATCGTCCAGGAAATGACGCAGGCTCGTGATCTGCTCGCGCGCGTCCAGACGCCGCCGACCTCTGCCGGGACCGAACCCGGCGACGCAGACCGTCCCGGCGCCGAACCGGGTGACGAACGACTGGATGAAGCCAAGGCGGCGGAGCGAGCCCAGTCCCTGCGGGCACTCCGCGTTCAGCAGGCCCTCCAGCAGACGCGCAAGTCCGCTCAGGAACTGCTCGGCGTCGCGGCCGGCTTTCGCGACCTGCGCGAAGAACTGATCAATAACCGCGTGGACGCCGAGGACCGGATCCAGCGACTGGAGGCGAAAATCGCCGAGCCCTTGCAGGCGGTGGGCGAAACGATGTTCCCGGAGTTGGAGCGTCGGGAAGAAGTCTTGGAGAAACTGCTGTTGGACAATCTGACGGCGAAGAAATACGATTTGAACAGCGGGCAGCCGGAAACGGCGGCCGCCGTCCAGCAGGCCAACGACATCCTGGCGGAACTGGATGGAATTCTCCAGCAGATGCTCGACCTGGAGACCTTCAATGAACTGCTGGACATTGTCCGTCAGTTGATCGACGACCAGGAGCGGGTCCTGGGCGATACGCAAAAGGCGAATAGCGAAATCCAGAAGAACTTGCGTCGGGATTTGGAGTGAGCGCGTGAAGGCTCAGACGTACAGAATTCAATTTTGGCCGAGCAAAGTCGTTCACCCGGGTGAGAGCTGTCCTCGGCCAAAATTGTATTCTGTACGTCTGAGCCCTGTCTTGGAGGCCGTCCGATGAAGACCTCACGTCAACGACTTGGGCTCGCCGCCCTCGCCCTGCTTGCGCTGGCCGGTCGCGCTTGGGCCGCGGAAGCGGCGCCTGCCTCGACGCCTATCCCAGCACCTGCCGAAGCCACCCCAGCCGCTGCGCCGGACGTCAAACAACTGGCGATTCATCAAGGCGCGATCGCCGACAAGTACACCAAGCTCGAAAAGTTGCTGGAAGACATGGCCCGCATCGAGGCGGTGAACGATCCCCAACGGTCCGCCCTGCTGATGCGGGCCCTGCAGCTGTCCAAGGAGAATTTGACGGGCGTCAAGCTGGACAAGTGCGTCAAATCGCTGGAACAATTCGAGGCCAAGAACAATGTCGAACGGGATGGCGTGCTGGGCCTGCAGCGCGAGACCCACCAGGACATGAAGGCGCTGCTCGAGATGCTGTTGAGCGAGAACCGTTCCGACCGCTTGAAACGCGAGCAGGATCGGATTCGTGAGTACATCAAGGAAGTGGAACGCATCCTGCGGCTGCAAAAGAGCGTGCAGGGCCGCACCGAGGGCGGCGCGGAACCGGGCGAGATGGCCCAGGACCAGGGCAAGGTCGCCGACCGGACCGGCGAACTGGCCAAGCAGATCCGCGAGAACGAAGAAGGTAATCAAGAGCCGGGGCAACTGGGCGCGCCGGGCGAAAGCCCCCAGCCGAAACCCGACGAACAGCCGCAGCCTGAAGGCCAACCCAAGACCGACGAACAGGCCAAGCCCGCGGGCGACGGCCAGGACGGTAGCAAGACCGAGCCGACAGCGAAAGGCACGCCGGATGGTCAAACCAAACCGGCAGGACAGCCGGGTGAGCAGGGGAAAGAGCCGGCGCCGGGGAAAGACGGCACGCCCCAGCAGGACTCGTCGAAACAGGCTCCGGGCCAGTCGCCGGCCGAGGGACAGCCGGACCAAGGGCAGGCGAAACCGCAGCAGGGGCAAGGCCAAGGACAACCCCAGCCGCAGGAGAAGCAAGGCCCGGACCAGCCGGAGCAAGAGGGAACTGAACCGCCGCCGGACGAGGGCAATCCGGCCCGCAAACGCCTGGAGGCCGCCCAGGAGCGGATGCGCGAAGCACAGCAGAAACTCGAGGACGCCCAGCGGAAAGAAGCCGTTGCGGAACAAGAGAAGGCCAAAGAAGAACTCGAACGGGCCAAGGCGGAATTGGAGCGAATCCTGCGGCAGATGCGCGAGGAGGAAGTCGAACGCGTCCTGGCCCTGCTCGAAGGCCGCTTTCGCAAGATGCTCGAAATCCAAGTCCGGATCTACGAGGACACGGGCCGCTTGCACAAGACCGAACCGGCGGATCGCGAACTGAAGATCCCCATCCCCGCCGGCAAACTGGCCGTGGAAGAACGCAAGCTGGTCGTCGAGGCCGACAAGGCGCTGAATCTGCTCCTGGAAGAAGGTTCGTCGGTCGCCTTCCCCGAAACGGTGACCCAGATGCGGGATGACATGCAGCAGGTGGCCGACCGGCTGGATGCCGCCAAAGTCGAGGAGATCACGCAGGGCATCGAGCAGGATATCATCGACGCCTTGCAGGAGATGATCGAGGCGCTGCAGAAGGCGCAGAAGGACATGGAGAAACAGAAGCAACAGCAGGAGCAGTCCCAGCCCGGCGATCCGCAGGATGTGCCGCTGGTCGACGCGATTGGCGAACTGAAAATGATCCGGGCCCTGCAAATGCGGGTCAACACGCGCACCCAACGCTATGCGCAGTTGTTGGCCGACAAGGAAGACCCCGTGGGCCAGGCGACCAACCAGGACCTGCGCGAGGCGCTGGGAAAACTGGCCGAACGCCAGGATACCATCTACCGCCTGACCCGCGACATCGTCTTGGGCAAGAATCGATAACCTTGGAGGGAGGACACCGCCTGATGCGCTTTCCGCGACTGATCCTGCTGGCACTGCCCGTCCTGGCCGCGTCGTTGTCCCTGCACGCCGGCGACGACCTGCAGAAGCGAGCCACCTGGCAGCCGCCTGCGGTGGCCGAGGTCAAGGCCGCCGTCGAGCCATGGCTGGCCGGGCGGACGCTCGATGCCGCCACCCAAACGCAGATCGCGGCCCTGTGGGCCGACGATTCGCTGCCCGCCGTCAGCGCCGACGTACTCGATCGCCTGGCGGAGACGATCGCCCTGGCCGAGCCCGCCGCGCGCGAACTGGTGGCGCTGTGCCGCGGCAGCCAGCCCGCGCCCGTTCCGACCGCGTTTGGCATCCTGCAAGACGGCTCCCAACCGCCGCTGGTCCGCAACAACCTGCAACTGCTGTACGGCCGCTGGTTGGCCCAACATGCGCTGTACGACGAAGCGCTCGAACAACTCGCCCCTTTGCAGCCCGGCCAGGTCGTCGATCCGGCCGGGCTGCTGTTCTACCAGAGCGTTTGCCATCACCGCTTGCTGCAGAAAGAACCCTGCCTGACCGCATTGGCCAAGCTGATGGAGAACAAGGGCCGGATTCCCAAGCGTTATGAGTTGCTGGCCGGCTTGATGGAAGCGGATCTCAAGCCGCTGAAGACGGACTCGTTGGACGAAGTCTCCCGGCTGATGGATGACATCGAACGCCGGCTCGGGTTGGGGCGGGCGGGCAAGCGGGTCCGCACGCAGGAAGATGACGTGGTCGCCAAACTGGACAAGATGATCGAGGAGATGGAAAAGCAGGCCCAGCAGAAGCAGGCCGCAGCCAGCAGTCAAGGCGGCCAGCGGGCCCAGAAGCCGATGGAGGACAGCATGCCGGGCGGCGGGAAGGGGCCCGGCGAAGTCGATCCGCGGCGGCCCGGCGTCGGTTCCGACTGGGGCAACCTCCCGCCCAAACAGCGCGAGGAGGCCATGCAGCAGATCAGCAAGGGGCTGCCCTCGCACTATCGCGACGTGATCGAGGAGTACTTTCGTAGAATGGCCCGCGAGGGCGGGAATTGACGAGGGGCTCAGACGTACAGAATTCAATTTTGCCGGCCAGACGGTTGTCCATACCGCGAGGCACAACGCCGGCAAAATTGAATTCTGTACGTCTGAGCCTGGTCGTGCCGACGGCCGATATCCTGCCGCGGCTCAAACAACCGACAACCCGACGAATCCACCCCTGAGTGCCCCATGCACGCCTTATTCTTTGCCAGTCTGCTCGCCGTGGGCGCCGTCCCGGTCGAAGTCAAGCTCTTGTCCGGCCCGCCCGTGCGCGGAGAGCTTGTCGAATGCTCGCCGGACGCCGTCGTCATCCAGGCCGGCGGCAATCCGCAGCGATTCGAGGCCGGCCAGTTGCGGGAACTGTCGGTGACCACGCCCGCGCCGCCCGTGGCCGGGATGGCGACGGTCTGGGTCGAATTGATCGACGGCTCCGTCGTCGGCGGCGACAAGTACGTCGCGGCGGCGGGCTTGGCGACCATCAACACCCTGTCCGGGCGGAGCGTGTCGATCCGCACGGCCGCCATTCAGGCCGTGCGTTTTCGCGACTATGCGTCGGCCCCGTCCTTGGCCGAGCGTTGGCGGCAACTGGCCGCGGCCAAGACGCCGGGCGACGCGCTGGTCGTCCGCCGCGGCGACGGCCTGGACCAGGTGCTCGGTGCGATTCGCGACGTGAGCGACGAAGTCGTCCAGTTCGAGGCCGACGGCGAGGTCATCCAGGCCAAGCGGGTCAAGCTCGAAGGCATGCTGTACTATCACCCGGCCACCGGTGAGCTGCCGCGGCGGTCGGCGCTGGTGACGGACGTCTTCGGGAACCAGTGGAGCGTGAAATCGCTGCGCACCGCCGAGGAGCGGTTCGATTTGGTCTCCGTCGCCGGCGTGGCGGCTGCACTGCCTCTGCAGGAATTGAGCCGGATCGATTACTCCAGCGGAAACAGCCAATGGCTGGATGCCCTGGAGCCGGAGTCCCTGCAATGGCGGCCATTCATCGAGAGCGAAGTAGCTGGCAATTCCCTGCGCCGCTGGTTCGAGCCGCGCGGGCCCGCGGCGGCGCCCGGGCAGCCCTTGCTGCTCGCCGGCCAAGCTTACGAGCGGGGCCTGCGGATCTGCAGCCGCACCGAGATCGTCTATCGACTGGCCGGCGACTTCCGCCAATTCCAGGCCTTGGCGGGCATCGACGAGCAAGCCCGTCCGGCGGGGAACGTCCGGCTGGTGATCAGTGGGGACGAGCGGGAACTGTTCAGTCAGACGATCCGCGGCGCGGATGAACCGCTGGAATTGGCCGTCGATATCACGGGAGTCAAGCGTCTGAGAATCCTGGTCGACTTCGGCGAGCAGATCGATATTGCCGATTGGTTGGACCTGTGCGACGCGAGGATTACGAAATGAAACGCTTGGTTTGGTCTCTCGGCCTGACGTTCTGCCTGGGCGGGCTCACGGTGCCCGCGTCCGCGGCGGCGGACCCGGTCCCGGACGCCGTACGGCAGGCCGAGCAGCGGCGCATCGACGCGGTCGCCAAGGCGGTGAGATCCGCCGTCGCGGTCTTTGCCAACGACGGGCAAGGCGGCGGATCGGCCGTCGTGATCACGCCCGATGGCTACGCCCTGTCCAACTTCCATGTCACCAAGCCCGCCGGAGACTACATGCAGTGCGGCATGGCCGACGGGCAGTTGTATGACGCCGTGATCGTCGGCTTGGACCCGACCGGCGATGTGGCCTTGATCAAACTGCTGGGCCGCGAGGATTTTCCCGCCGCGGAATTGGGCGACAGCGACCAGGTCCGCGTCGGCGACTGGTGCTTTGCCGTCGGCAACCCGTTCCTGTTGGCCACGGATTTCCAGCCGACGGTGACTTACGGACTCGTCTCCGGCGTCCATCGCTACCAGTACCCGGCCGGCACCCTGCTGGAATACGCCGACTGCATCCAGACCGACGCGTCGATCAATCCCGGCAACTCGGGCGGCCCGCTGTTCAACGCCGCCGGCCAGTTGATCGGCATCAACGGCCGCGGTTCGTTCGAGAAACGGGGGCGAGTCAACGTGGGCGTGGGGTACGCCATCTCCATCAACCAGATCCAGAACTTCCTGGGGTATCTGCGGAGCGGCCGGATCGTCGACCATGCCACGCTGGGCGCGACGGTGACGCGGGACGAGGACGGCCGAATCGTTGTGACGGACATGCTGCCCTCGTGCGACGCGTATCGCCGCGGGTTGCGGTACGGCGACGAACTGTTATCGTTTGCCGGCCGGCCGATCACGACCGTCAACGGCTTCAAAAATGTGCTGGGCATCCTTCCCAAGGACTGGCGCGTGCCGCTCAGCTATCGCCGCGACGGCCAGCGCCGCGACGTGTACGTGCGACTGATGGGCGTCCACGCCGAGGAGGAACTGTTGCGCAAGGCCGCCGGCCTGCTGCCGGTCGAGGATGAGCCCATGCCCAAGCCGCAGCCCAAGGAGCAGCCGGCCCCGGGAGGCGGTGCGCCCAAGTCCGATTCGGAGGACGAGCCGGGCCAGCCGGCGCCCAAGATCCTGCCTAAACTGCCGCGCAAAATGCCCCAGGACCGCGTGCATCGCCAGCAGCCGCTGCCGAAACACGTCGAGCCGCTGATCGCCAAGCGACCGGGCTATGCCAACTACTATTTCAACGAATGGAATCGCGAGCGAATCTGGACCGCACTGCTGGCTCACGGAGATTTCGCCGGCCTGGGCGGCGTCTGGAAGCTGACCGGCAGCGATGCCGCAGGCAGCAAAATCGAAATCGAACTGGCGGACGACAAAGCCACGGCGCGCATCGGACCCAGGCCCGCGGTCGTCGACGCGACGCGCGACCTGGATGGCCAACTGGACCCGGAGGGCAGCGGCGGACTGCTCGTCGCGCTGCACCTGTGGCGGCGTCTGCTGCTGCTGGGCCCCAAGCAGTTCGGCGATGTGGTCTACCTGGGAACCGTGCCCGTGCCGGATCGCCCGGGCCTGTACGACGCGCTGGTGGCGACGCATAACGTCGTC
>Ga0172371_10010839_pt1 | contig 12250 bp, 14 predicted proteins | sample Lak12m_FD_114543 | JGI IMG/M metagenome (GOLD analysis project Ga0172371, IMG submission 114543) | Freshwater microbial communities from Kabuno Bay, South-Kivu, Congo - kab_022012_12m | ecosystem: Environmental > Aquatic > Freshwater > Lake | place: Democratic Republic of the Congo: South-Kivu... | reverse complement strand
TTGATGCATCGGACAGGTCCAGGTCATATTTTGCCTATCCTGTGGTATTGTTTTGGGGGAGCACGATGACATCAGCATCGCAAATGCGAATATTGTCATCAAAACAATGATATGATTTTTCATAGTTAATTTTTTTTGGGTCCTGTTTTACTTGCTTAGGTTCTGATCAAGAAACCTGTTTATTCTGAATGTTTTGTGAAAAGTATCGTATTCCGAAAGGCCCTCGTCTTCAGGAAATGTTTTCATCAGTTCATCATGCATTCTGTGATCTCCGGGAAAAGCCTTTTCGATATTCAGGATAGTTAGTCTCATGATCTCTGAATTCATGGATTTACTGAAATAATAAATTGTCTTGTAATGCACATCCGGCAGTTTTTTCTGTACTCTGGCACGTTCAGTTCTTGAGTAGATAATGATCCTCAAGGAATCAAGCACTTTATATTCCTTGTTTTCGTACTGCCGGGTGGCCGTTTTGCGATATACCTGCATTGCAGCCCATGAAAATGAGGTCATCATCAGCAAGGCGATCATAATCAATTTGAATCTGAAATTTTTCATAGTATTTAGGCCTTTAAAATTTGATCAATGATATAACTACCGGATTTAAGGGTGATGATCAATCCACAAAGGATAATCATGACCCTTCCAGGTTTTCCAGTCAGAAGAATTGAAAAATTACAAGCGGAAGCACTGCAGGATAGCCTCGGGATCACCTGCAGAAGTTCGGGCCATCAGCGGGCCTTTGATTTGAACGGGAATATGACCAATACCTGTCTGAACATAACCTGGTGTCATGATAGGAAGAGCCAGGCTGAACTGATCTGACAAATCCTTGAATGCATTGTGGAAATTTATCTGATTGACAGCAGATTCAAAAGTATCGGTGACTTTTATAGTTTTCGTTTCATTCCTGCAGTCCTTGCAAGGTCCATTGCAACAATCTTCCGGAGCAGAAAAGATACTTCTGCCGATCAGAGAATTGCCGCAATAGTGTTTTGTAATAGTGATACCACCGGTCGTGATGATCAGGAGAAGTATGATTGCTATATGTCCGGCCTTTCTCAGCACCTTGTAAAACGATCTTTTATAAATTAGACAGAATCCGTTTCAAAAACTTGCGGTCAGGGTGCAAATTTATTTTTGAATTCTGTGATTCTTCTATTTATGCAACATCATGTGCTCCCTGCGAATTGCCTGCATATCGTCCAGAAAACCCTGAACATTCGTACTCAGTGTTCCCATCTGCGGGCAGTTTTTCATATGGTTCTCCATCATGCTGTCTATCTTGAAAGTTGTCATGTTCGACATGCCGTTTATGCTCATGAACATGCTGTCCATATTACACATCATTCCACCGGAGGTTCCGCCGCCCATCATACCGCCCCCCATCATGCCATTTGAATCCATACCCATCTCCGATATCATTTCCATGCAGTACGTCTGCATATGAATGGTAAAAGCCGTATCATTCATATGATAGAGGCTGTCATTCATTGTACAGATTGGATCGTTCATGGTCATTCCAGGGGTATTATGCCTCTCAACAAGGATATTTTCATAGTTCTGGGCCTGGTTATAGGCCTGTTTCAGATTGGATTCAGTCTGGGTGAGCTGACTTTCGGATTGATCATTTGAACTTTTTTTACATGCTGAGGCGCCAAAGATCACCACGATTATTGTCAGAAGAAAGATTTTTGTATTCATAATTCGATTGATTTTAATTAATTGAAAATTGAATGATTTGATATAGAAAGGCAAAGACATTACCCTTGATGCAGGTAAGGTTCAGCAATACAGGGAAAGATCATACAAGGAAAACCTGAAGAAAAGCCACCCGGTCCTCTGCATGCAACGGTTTTGTTTTGACATGTTTGATCCCCGTATCACTTTCAAGTGTCAGGGACTGTGTGTTGGAGGATATATAAAGATCAACAGGTACGAAGGAATAATCCGGCAGGTCGGTTTGTACAGGCTTAGATGTAAAAGAAGGGTTGGTGACAACTACTTCTGCCTTAATCTTCAGTTTTACAACATCCGTCCTGCAATCTTTACATCCACTGTTACAGCAATCATCTGGTCTGACATCAATGGTCGTACTGATAAGCTTTTGACCGCAGTAATGATGGTAAATGGTCACTCCGCCAGTAGAAACCAGAAGAAGTACGGATAGAAAGATATGGGCAAACCGTTTTACCATTATGCAAAGATACACATTATGGGACTAACGATCATGGACTTTAATTATTGTAAAATATAATTTACATTTTAAACCTATGTACACAGGTACCTGAAATCCGGTCAAATAATGATCTCTTATCAATGTATAACTGAGCTCTTGCAGAACAGTTTGCCGGTCAGGAATTTCTTTCATCGGGAAGAGATAAGTTATATTATTGGAAAAGGGATGCAAAAAGCAGTTCGACAGAGGTGGATTTCATCTTATTAAAAAAGAATAAAATTTTCACTGTCGAGATTAAAAGCGGAGCTGCATGAAAACTGAAGAGTATGTATCTGTTGCTGGAAAAATACCCGCATATTGAAATAGGATATGCATTATCCAAAGCCGCTTAAGGGGAATTTAGCAAACAGAGTGTGTTAGTTTTTAACTAATTACAAATCATATTCTTATATATATGCGAAGAGGACTCAACGATGACGAACTGGGTCATGAATGATATGTACTCTTATTACCGGGAGGATTTATATATATGATAATCTGGGAAGGATTGTGCGATCTGAACCAATTACTTCCAATCCGTATACATTTGAACGGGGTGATCTTCCGGCAGGCAGTTATACTTTAAAACTCAGAAGCAGCGACAGCGACCTGATTAAAAACATTTTGATTTATTAAAACTGAAATCAAAGACACCTCACATCTGGATTGTAAAATATAATATGTGCTATCATCGTTGTTCAAATAAAGAAGAACAAGATGAAAAAACTGCTTTTAGTCTCAGGGTGTATTTTAGTTACATTTTTTGGCTGCAGTCTCGTCGATAAGTTCACCCAGTTTGACGTGGAATTTAATGAAACAGCTGTTATTCCCGCATCAACCGGGATAAACCTGCCATTAGATTTTCTGACGCCCGAAATTACGACAAACTCAGAATCAACATTTGCAATTAATGATACACGTAAAGACCTGGTTGAAGAAATCAGACTTAAGACATTAAGACTTACACATACATCACCATCAGATGGAGATTTCAGCTTTCTTAAATCTGTCAATGTGTTCATATCAGCCGAAGGTCTTGATGAAATCAAAATTGCCTGGAAAGATAACATCCCCGCCGATGTCGGAAAGATAATGTTTTTGGATCTGGCCGACGTTGATTTGAAAGAATACATAAAGAAGGATAAATTTGTTTTAAGATTGAATGCTGTTACGGATGAGGTAATAAATTCAGACCAGTATATCGATGTGTATTCCGTATTCTTTGTGGATGCAAAAATTCTGGGGCAATAACCGGGAGTGGCTGAAGGGGTTAAAATGAGCCTTGTCGCAAACTCCCCCTGTAATTGTCATTATTGCCCTCCTGTGCGACTTAGTACAAAAAGTACATTTGCTGAAATATGCAAATATCCGGTAAACCATGAAAAAGATTCAAACATATCAGCAAAAAATCACCCCTTTTCTGTGGTACAACAATAACGCCGAAGAAGCGGTAAATTTTTACATTTCAGTTTTTAAGAATTCAAAGATCATAAGTCAAACTCCTTATGGCGACGAAGGACCAGGTCCGGTAGATGAGTTATGGGAAATCCTGTCTGAAGACGGAGAAAAACAACAGTGTGGCTGGCTTAAAGACAAATTCGGGCTTTCATGGCAAATCGTCCCCACTATTCTGGGAGAAATGCTTAATGATAAAGATTCCATGAAAGCTAATAAAGTTATGAAGGCTATGCTTAAGATGGATAAGTTAGATATTGAAACTCTGATGCATGCCTATAATGAGTAGGATAACAGACAAAGGATCAAATATGGCCATATCATTTTTTATTATTAAATTTAGACGAAAATTTACCAGGATATGAAAAAACAGAGTTTACGGTTTTTGCCTGTTCTTCTCCTCTTGTTTCTGATAACCATTGCATGTGGTTGTAAATATTACAATGAGGAGGATCTCACTACCGAACCACCGCCATGCGACACAACAAATGTGACCTATACAAATACAATATCTCCGATTTTCAGTAAGAATTGCTTCATTTGCCACAGCACACAGATGGCATCAGGGAACATTATACTCGACACATATGCCGGCGCCAGGATTCCCGCCCTGGACGGCAGATTATGGAAGGCTGTAAGCTGGGAACCCGGATTCCCGAATCCAATGCCGAAAGGAGGTGCACAGCTTTCGGCCTGCGATCAGGCCAGGATCAGGACATGGATAGATTCAGGGATTCCCGAGTAAGAAGAATCCGGATTGTTAATCAAAAACGTTACTTATAAAACCACTTATGAAAAGACTTTTATTCTTCTTTGTTTTTTCTCAGTCATTTCTTTTATTCTCCCAGGACAGCCTGACACCGGAAAAGCAAAACACCAACAAAATCGTTTATACTGAAGAAACTTTTAAGGCTTCCCGGATTATTCTGGGGCAATCAATCGAGAATCCTCCAAACGGAGCGCTGACTCTGGTAATTTCACACCATTTTGGCGCACTGAACTCCGGATTCTATAACTTTTTCGGATTAGACCAGTCAAGTACACGTTTAGGGCTTGAGTATGGAATAAACAATTGGTTAGCTGTTGGCCTGGGCAGGAGCACTTATGAAAAAACGTGGGACGGCTATCTTAAATTCAGGATTCTCAGGCAAAGTAAGGGTTCGCGAACAATGCCCCTGTCATTCGGGATTTTTACAAATATAGCGGTAAACACATTAAAATTAACTACCGACCGTCCTGATTATTTCGACGCAAGATTATCTTATTGTACACAGGCACTGATCGCCAGAAAATTTGGTGAAAGGTTCTCTTTTCAGCTTACCCCTACCTGGATTCATATGAATCTGGTTCCGGCACCGGACGATCATAACGATATATTTTCGCTTGGCGCCGGAGCAAGCATTAAAGTTTCTGAAGTTATATCGCTGAATGTCGAATATTTTTATCTTTTTCCCGGTCAGCACCTCGATGATTATACAAATTCCTTTTCAATCGGCTGTGATATCAAGGCAGGTGCACATGTATTTCAGTTATTCCTCACTAATTCACAGGGAAATTTCGAAGAAGCTTTTATCACAGAAACCAACGGGAAATGGTTCAACGGCGATATATATTTAGGGTTTAATATCCTCCGGTTGTTCACAATCAAATATCCGAAAACGCCGAAAGAATAAGAGAACATTATTTCAGGAACAGTGATATCATTATGACCTGAAATAATTTTCGTAATATTGTCTTCTTCAGAAAGAAGATTTAAAAGCAATGGTAAATAGTCCGGACAATTTATATACTACTTTTCACAAAATTCTCAAACGCTCAGCTAAAGAAAAGTTATTGAATCAACGGTCAAAAGTTATCTGGATGACCGGACTTTCGGGAGCCGGAAAAACGACCCTGGCGAAACATCTTGAAGAGGAGTTGTTTGATCACGGATATCTCACCCAGATCCTGGATGGGGATAACATCCGGTCGGGGGTCAATAATAACCTTTCTTTTTCCGAAGAAGACCGTTTTGAGAATATCCGCAGAATTGCGGAGGTATCAAAACTGTTCCTGGATTGCGGGATAATCACGATAAACTGCTTTATAAGTCCTACGGACGAAATCCGGAGTATGGCAAAAAAAATTATTGGGAGGGAAAATTTTATAGAGGTATTTGTCAATGCATCATTTGAAGTTTGTGAATCAAGGGATATCAAAAGCCTTTATTCCAAAGCCCGCCGGGGAGAGATCAAAGACTTCACCGGTATAGATTCACCGTTTGAAAATCCGGCAAAGCCGGATATTGAAATAAAGACTGACCGGCTTGGTGTTGAAGAGTCAATACAACAACTGTTGAATTTTATTTTACCTCAGTTAAGTTATCATGAATGAGTGAACAGGCCGGAATAAAAGCTGCTACGGATGTGCTTCCAAAAATCAAAGAAATCCTGATCTCATAGGAGATCATGAAATAACTACTGATCTGTATTTGGGAACAGATAACTTTTATGCCCCTGTGGTTGATTTACTTTTAACAGGAATAATTCCAGTCATTTCACCGAGAACATTAACAAGATCGGAACCCGTCGGGACAACGATCTTGGCATTATCTTTCAGGGCGGTTTCCATGGCTTGTATTTTCCTTAATAACTGGGCATTTCCGATGAAATATTTTTCAGCCGCTTCATTGACCAGTGCAATAGCCTGAGCCTCCCCTTCTGCTTTCAGGATGGCTGCCTGTTTGATACCCTCGGCTTTCCTGATCTCTGCACGCTTTTCACCATCGGCGCGGGTTTCGTTTGCAGTAGCAAAATCGACGGCGGCGATTTTTTCATTCTCAGCTTTTACGATTTTGTTCATAGTTTCCTGTACATCCTTCGGAGGATCAATCTCTTTCAACTCTGTCCTGATGATCTCAATACCCCATGTAGATGTTTCCTCAAGTAAAGTGCCGTGCAGTTCCTTATTTATCTTACCCCTTTCGCTATTTGCCGATTTCAGTGTCATTGTGCCGATGATATTACGCAAGGTAGTACGGGCGAGGTTAACAATCTGAAATTCTATATTATTCACATTATATTGTGAATTTTTGACATGGTCTTCATCCGACTTTATCTTAAAATAGACCTGCGCATCGACACGGGCATTCAGATTGTCGTTGGTAATTATTTCCTGAGGCTCAGCATTTATCATCTTTTCGGTGATATTTACCTGATACATTTTTTCGATAGCTGGAATTATCCAGTGAAATCCCGGGGTGGAAAACCGGTGATATTTACCCAGACGCTCAACCAGTCCCCTGTGGGTAGGACGAATAATCCGAATCCCTGAAAAAAATAGAAGGATTACGACAGCAACGATAATAAGAATAACAGTCTCGCTCATAATTCTCTGATTTTAAGATTGGTTCGACAAATATGATAAAATTTCCCTACAAACCTAATAAAGAATCGAATATAAACAATGGTTTAAAAGCTTTTTTGTTTAAATTGTCCTGGTTACCTTTGTCATTGAATCATTTTCCATAATTTAGCTCTGTTAAAATCCTTAATTCTCTTTAGATATGATGAAAAAGATGATTTTTTGTGTTCTGGTAATTGTAACCATTGCAAATATTTTTTCTGGTTGCAACATTAAATCCCGTCCTTCAGAAAATGTTCTAAGCAAAAGTGATTCTGTTTTGCTGGCTAAGATCAATGAGTTTGCGATAGTTAAACTTTCGACCGATCTGGGTATTCTGACTGAAAAAGAAAGACGGATGATCCCTGTACTGATCGGGGTTGCCAAAATCATTGATGATCTTTATTGGCAACAAACCCTTGGCGATAAAAAAATATTCTTTGATACCATTACTGACAGCCTTCAACTGAAATTTGCTGAGATTAATTATGGTCCCTGGGAACGGTTAAACGGGAACAAACCGTTTATTCCAGGTTTTGGGAATAAGCCTGCAGGAGCCAATTATTACCCGCATAATATGACCAGGGAGGAATTTGAGAAGTGGGATGAAAAGAATAAAACCAGCCTGTATACCCTGATAAGGAGAGATACTGAAATGAAACTGAAATGTATCTGGTATCATGAAGCATATAAGGAACAGGTCGATAAAGCAGCTGAACTACTCAGGGAAGCTGCTTTTCTTGCCGAAGATCCCGGACTAAAAAAATACCTTGAATTAAGAGCCCAGGCCTTTCTGACCGACGATTATTTCAAAAGCGATATGGCGTGGCTGGACATGAAGTCGAACACAATCGATTTTGTTGTTGGCCCGATAGAGAACTATGAAGACCAGCTTTTCGGATATAAGGCAGCATATGAAGCTGTTCTTCTATTAAAAGATAAAGAGTGGAGTTTGAAGCTCGCAAAGTTTGCAAAATTTCTTCCCGAACTTCAGACAAATCTCCCGGTTGATGCAAGATATAAAAAAGAGAAGCCGGGTACCGACTCAGACCTCAACGCCTATGATCTCCTGTATGTATCCGGACAGTCAAATGCAGGGAGTAAAACTATTGCAATAAATCTACCCAATGATGAATTGGTTCAGCTAAAAAAGGGATCTCGCCGTCTTCAGTTGAAGAATGCCATGCATGCTAAATTTGATACCATCATGATGCCGATATCAGGGATCCTCATCGATTCTGCCCAACGCGGAAATGTGAAATTCGATGCTTTCTTCTCGAATGTAATGTTTCATGAGGTTGCGCACGGACTTGGCATCAAACACACCATAAACGGAAAAGGCAATGTACGTGAAGCGCTGAAGGAGCTTTATTCCTCTTATGAAGAGGCAAAAGCAGACATACTGGGTCTTTACATGGCTGTGAGTCTCATAGAAAAAGGAGAGATCAGGGATATTACCATTAATGATTGCTTTGTTACGTATATGGCCGGCCTGTTCAGGTCGGTACGGTTTGGCGCCGCCAGCGCTCACGGAAAAGCTAATATGATGTGCTTTAACTTTTTTGAAGAAAAAGAAGCCTTCCAGCGTCTGCCAAACGGAACTTACAGGGTGAATTTCGGAAATATCCGTCGGGCAATGGATGAATGGGCCTCCAGAATTCTTATTTTTGAAGGTGATGGCGATTATGATAACGCAAAAACATATCTCCAGACTAATGGAACAATTCATGGATATCTTCAGGCCGAATTAGACCGGTTGAAAACTGCAAACATTCCTGTTGACATTGTTTACCAACAGGGAGTTGAAGTATTGGGTCTGAAGTAGTTTCTTTGGATTGACAAGCCCGCCGGGATAATAATTTTTGTTATTTTCGTAAAAAAACGGAATCATGGCAGAATCATCTAATGAAAAGGCAAACTATGTAATTGATAAGGCTTTGCTGGCAGCAGCTGAGTTTCAACAATTCACCCAGGAAGAAACTGACCGCATCGTCGAAGCTGTTTATAAATCAGGTTTTAACGCCAGGGTGAAACTCGCAAAAATGGCCTTTGAGGAGACAGGGATCGGGATATGGCAACATAAAGTTCTCAAAAATGTTATCGCAACTCAATTGGTGTTCGACAGCATCAAAGATGAAAAGACAGTTGGCATTATCTCAAACGACCACCATTCAGGAATAATCGAAATCGCCCAGCCGCTTGGTCCTATTTTCGCCGTTACACCCGTCACGAATCCTACATCCACAGTCTTATTTAAAATCCTTATTTGTCTGAAAACAAGGAATCCGATCATTATAAGTTCTCACCGGAACTCTATTAATTGTTGTACGGAAACCGTCCGGATTTGTTATGAAGCGGCAATAGAAGCAGGTGCTCCCGAGGATTGCATACAGATCATCTCATCCGGATCACGTGAGCTGACTCAGACTGTGATGGGACATCCAAAAGTTGCTCTGATTCTTGCTACAGGAGGAACAGGACTTGTCAGAGCTGCCTATAGTTCGGGAAATCCGGCAATCGGTGTCGGACCAGGAAATGTACCGGTTTTCATTGATGAAAGTGCCGATATTCCGTTTGCAATAGAAAATATCATAAGCTCAAAAACATTTGACAATGGAACGATATGCGCTAGTGAACAATCAATTATCATTGAACAAAAGATTGAAAATGTCGTCAGGGCAGAACTTGAAAGACAAAAGTGCTATCTCATGAGTCCTGAAGAAACCGAACAGGTCAGTAAGATAGCAGTTGTATCTGAATCGATGTCCATGAGTCCGATGATAGTTGGTCAGTCTGTGGAGACGATAGCAAAGAAAGCCGGTATTACTGTTCCGCCAGGCACGCGTTTGCTGGTTGCAAAGTTAGAAGGAGTCGGCAAAAGCCATCCTCTGTCTGTTGAGGTACTTGCACCTATTCTGTCTTTTTATGTATCCAAAGATTATCAAACCGCAATAAAAACCTGTATAGACCTGAATTATTTGGGTGGGATCGGCCACAGCGCGGGTATATATGCCAATGATGATCACCGGATACTCGAATTTTCACAGCTTATAAACGCAGGCAGGATTTTAGTGAATACCCCGACATCACAGGGCGCTGTCGGAGGTATTTTCAACAACCTACTACCTTCCCTTACCCTCGGATGCGGAACTGGAGGGAAGAATATCACAACTGAAAACATCAGTGCAAAACAATTGATCAACATCCAACGGGTTTGCCGCAGAAAGGTCAATGAAAAATGGCACAACATCAATCATGACCTTTACCTCAACGATTCCCTTGGCGAATCAACACTAGTTAAAGAATATAATAAAAACCAGTAAAATTTGAAGCTATGGTAACTTTTGATCTTAACTCCACTGAAAAGAAAATGACTTGCAGTTTTACAGGTCGTCTTGACACCAATGCCTGTCTTAAAATTGTTGATGAGATCGGCGACAAAATGAAAGAGATCAAAGGACCTGCAGCGGATAATACAACCGACCACAGTATTATATTTGACCTGACGGAAGTTAATTACATTGCTTCATCCTTCATACGTATTTGCATTAATACGGCAAAGCAGGCAGAAAAAGGAAAGTTTTCCATCATCAATTCTGATCCTTTTATTAAGAAGACATTTAAAATCGCCGGTCTCGACGAATTACTGAATGTCTCGTGACAATAACCCTAAAGGAATCGAACAGATAAGAAAATCCTTCCGGTCATGACAGAAATATTTATCTATATGTGATAATTTGATTATTTTTGTACACCCTTTTGAAAGATTGTATCTCAATCTGTTTGTAATCAGTCTATTTTTACAAGTCAGTCCTGTGTACAGTTTTTAAAAGCTGTCCGGAGTCTGACCCTCACAATATCCTCCCCGGATAATTGTAGAATATTGTTCCCAACATCCGATTGACATGAGTAACTGTTATTGTAACTTATGAAAATTCTTCTTATTTCACCTGCTGTCAGCGATTCCAAGAGAACTGTCAAAGAACTGATGATGCCTCAACTTGCTCTTTATATCCTTGAAGGACTTACGCCTCCGGGGCATGAAGTTAAAATAATTGAGGAGGAGGTTTTACCCATTAACCTTGAAGAACCGTGTGATCTCGTTGGCATCAGTTGTATGACTGCAAATGCTCCCAGGGCTTATGAAATCGCGGGTGAATTCCGTAAACGTGGCAAAACCGTCGTTCTGGGTGGCGTACACCCGACAATTTTACCGGAAGAAGCTCTTGATCATGCAGATACAGTTGTAATTGGTGAGGCAGAAGGTGTTTGGGAAAACCTGCTGCAGGACTTTGCTTCCGGAAAATTGAATAAACGATATCATAATCCGCTTCCGGATCTGAACCGATATGTGAAAAAAGATTTTAAAAAAATTATTAAAAAGAGGCTATTCAGTATTTTCCCTGTCATGACCACCCGGGGATGTCCTTACAATTGCGATTTCTGCTGTGTTACCGATCTTTTCGGGAAGACAATTCGTCATATTCCGATAGAAAATGTTATAAAGGATATCGTTTATTCCGGTGCAAAGAATTTCATGTTCCTTGATGACAACATTATAGGTCACCCGAAATATGCCAAGGAGCTGTTCAGAGCTCTTATTCCTTTAAAAATCAGATGGGTGGGACAAGCATCAATATCTTTTTTAAAAGAAACAGAATTGTTGCAGCTTGCCGCCGACAGCGGCTGTAAGATTCTGTTCATTGGTTTGGAGAGTGTTAATGAAACACAACAAAAAAAACTCAAGAAATCAATGAAGAACAATGAGGAGTTGAAGATGATGATAAGAAAGATTAAGAAGATGGGAATCCTGATTCATGCTTCCATGATCTTTGGATTTGACTCGGATACGAAGAAGGTCTTCAGGGAAACTGTAAAATTTCTGATAAAGGCAAAAATTAGTACGGTCTCTTTCAACATTCTGACTCCATATCCCGGTACGAAAACTTATGAGGAGTTGAAACGTTCAGGGCGTTTACTCACAGATAATTGGAAATATTACGATCATAACACTGTTGTATTTGAGCCAAAAAATATGACACCTCTTGAATTACAGATCGGAAAAATTCTAGCGCGGACCAGGTTTTACCGGAAATTTTCGTTTCTTTCCAGGCTTTTGGGTAATATGACAAGTCCTGTTTTATTTACGGCTACCAATTATGGACATATGAAACAGGCAAAGGTTGAACGTCGCCG
>Ga0172371_10010837_pt1 | contig 12253 bp, 8 predicted proteins | sample Lak12m_FD_114543 | JGI IMG/M metagenome (GOLD analysis project Ga0172371, IMG submission 114543) | Freshwater microbial communities from Kabuno Bay, South-Kivu, Congo - kab_022012_12m | ecosystem: Environmental > Aquatic > Freshwater > Lake | place: Democratic Republic of the Congo: South-Kivu... | reverse complement strand
TTCGCCGTTCGCCATCCGAACGCGGCCGGCATCGACCTTGAGAACGCGATCGAAGGTCAACAAACCATTCACTTCCGCGCCGACATCGTAGAGCTGGGTATAGCAATAGCCGCAGAATAATCCTGAGGCGATAATGTCGTGGGTGTATTCCTCGATGCTTTCGATGACACCGTCTTTCTTTTCGGTGTCATACCATCCAAATCCGCCGTACTCGCTCAGGAAAAGCGGCACATTTTCCTTGGCGGCGGCCTTTTCCAGGAAGATCGGGCGCGTCTTTGAGGGAACTTGATTGCGAAGATAGAAAGCGAGCATGCGCCTCAGTGAAAAGCCGAACAGAATTTCTTCCTTATCCTTCCTGATTTTCTCGTACACTTCCCTCGCGAGCGAGGCGTTCCGCAAATAATGGTGAAAATCGGCGATATCCGTCTTGAGGTGCTCCCAGCCGCTGTTGTCGATCACGGGACGAGTGGGATCCATCCGCTTCGCCAAATCGCACATCGCTAAAACAAAACGGCGAGTCTTTGTTTTCTTGCCGTACATTCCCCAGACGCCCCATGTCTCGTTGAAAAGCATTCGCATGACGCAGGATGGGTGCGTCGAATCGCGATATATGAGTTCTTTCAATTCGTTTTCATACCGGGCGAAAGCTTTCTTGGATGGAAGATAGAACGAAGGCATTTCGAAGCTCGTCATGAGGCCCAATCGGTCGCAGAGGTAGCTGAAATAGGGGCTTTCCACCTTTTCGTGGATCCGCGCCCCGTTGTATCCGAGCGTCTTGATGGAAAGGATGTCGTCTTCCATTCGCTTGAAGGATTCGGGCGTATAATTCCCCCCCGGATAATAGCCCTGGACCAGGGCCATTCTGAGGAAGACGTTTTCCCCATTGACGCGAATGCCATTCTTCCCCACCGCGATCTCGCGGATGCCGAAATACGTCTCAACCGTGTCGCCGATGAAATCGTCGCGCATGAGCCGGAGTCTCATCGCGTGCAGATTCGGCTCGGCTTGCGACCAGAGTCGGGCATCGATATCGTCGAATCCGAAGCCGCACCGGAACAGCCCGTTTCCCTCCGAGACGATCGCCTTGAATACTTTCCGCGCCCCGCCCGGCGACGTAATCTCTATCGACAAAAGCCAATCGCCTGTCGGCGAAGGCCGCGGCGCGTTCGCGGCCGAGTCCGCCGTGATAGGGCTCGCGAAGGCGGTGACCTCGACGCGCCTCGCCGCGAAATCGACGCGAGTCTCAGCCCTTGCCAGGTAGCGCGGCCCCGTTTCCTCGATCCAGACCGACTGCCAGATGCCGGAAATGCCTGAATACCATACGAAGAAGGGGTTTCGCATGAAAGTCTGCTTTCCCCGCGCCTGGAAACAACTGTGCGAATCGCTCACTTCCAGCGCGAGCGTGTTTTCGCCGGCCATTACGGCGTCGGTGATATCGAAGGAAAAAGACGCGTAGCCACCTATGTGTCGCCCAACTTCAATGCCGTTTACCTTTACGATCGTCTTGTAGTCCGATGCCCCGATTCTGAGAATATAGCGCTTGTCGGTCGCGTAGTTTGAAAGAGCGAAGTCGCGTCGATAGACAAAGGTTCCGCTATCGCGGAAATCGACGCCGGAGCGCTCGCTTCCGATGGGAAAAGGAACCAGGATGTCCTTGTGGACGCCGCGATGCTCAATGTTCCAGGTACCGTCGAGGCTCATCCAACTTCTTCGCGCCCAGGCGGGGTCGGGGTGTTCCGAGAAAATATAATCGTCTTTATGAAATCCATAGCGCGAGTAGTCCGTCATTGATGGTTCAACCCTTTATGCCAGTCATCGCGATACCTTTGACTATATTCTTCTTGAATAGAAAGTACATCACGATCAGGGGGATGGACGCGATCACCGCGCCTGCCATTATAAGCGCGTATTCCGTGCCATGGGTCCCCTGGAAATTCGCTATGCCAACGGTGATTGTATACTTCGCCGAATCGGATATCGAGACAAGAGGCCAGAGAAAATCGTTCCAAGCGTTGACGAACGACAAAATCGCGACAACGAAAAGCGCCGATTTACCCAAGGGAAGGATGATGGCCCCGAATACCAAAAAGCGGCTTGCCCCGTCCATATAGGCGGCTTCCTCAAGCGCCTCGGGTATGCCTTTGAAAAACTGCGTGAGAATGAACACTCCTATGGGCAGCGCGAGACGCGGAAGTATTACGGCGGCCAAGGTGTTGAGAATGCCAAGCGCGTTGAATTCAAGATAGAGTTGGATGATGATCACCTCGAAAGGCACCATCATTCCCGCCAGGATAAAAAGAAGAAGCGAGTTTCTGCCGCGGAATTTAATCCTGGAGAGCACATAGGCCATCGTGGAATTCAGAAACAATGTGAACAAAGTGGTGCATAAAGCCACGATGACGGAATTCTTGAACCACTTTAGGATATCGGTGCCGCCAAAAGCCTTCGCGTAGTTTATGAATGACGGCGGGACGGAAAAAAGGGCAAGGTGATCGGTCATCACATCTTGCTCCGCTTTCAGGGAGGTGATGATGAGCCAAAAGAGAGGCAGCAGCCAAAGCGCGAACAGGAAAACGAGAGCGGTCGCGCCGATTGTCCTTTTCATCATTTGGTTTCCTTCCCGAGGATGAATTGGAAACCGGATATGATGAGTATGACCATGAAAAGAAGTATCGACATCGCTGAAGCGTATCCGAGCCGGAAATAGCTGAACCCTGTCTTGTAGACATACTGGACAAGGACCTCGGTCGTGGCGTAGGGCCCCCCGCCGGTCATCACATAGGCCTGGCCAAAGACCTTGAAGGAGGCGATGAGCTGAAGTATCACGACGAGGAGGGTGGTATCCTTGAGGAGAGGTATCGTTATTTTGGTGAGCGTCGCAAGCCTACCCGCTCCATCGATGCGCGCGGAATCGTATATTTCATCGGGTATTTGCTTTATCGCGGCCGAAAAGAGAATCATATTGAAACCCGCGGTCCACCATATGGTCGCGCCAACGATGGATACCATCGCGTAGCGGGGATCGGTGAGCCAGCCGATCGGCTTGAATCCGAACTGGGCAAGAATCTGGTTGAATAGTCCAAAATTTTTCTGGAACAGCCATGCCCATAATGTTCCCACCACCGTGGTCGATAGAATATAGGGCAGGAAGAAAACCGTCTCGGCCGCTTTTCCCGACTTCGTCGGACGGACCGCTATGAGCGCCAGGAGAAATCCGATGATGATGATGGTTGGCGTGGAGAGAAGCACAAACTGGCAGGTGTGCCCGAAAGAAGCGAGAAATTTCGGGTCTCCAAACGCTTCCATGAAATTTTTAAAACCGATAAACTTTTTGGTCGACAGGATGTTCCAATCGAAAAAACTCAGATAAATGCCGTAGATGACAGGGAACACGAGAAACGCGAAATAGACGATAAGATACGGCGCCGAAAAAATTGCGATATCTCTCGCGACGTATCGGTTGCGATGCTGCATTCATCTCTCCAAGAAAGAATTCGCCATGCGGGGGCTCGGGGTCAAGTCCCATCGTCGTGTTTCCCGCACGGCGACATCCATAAACGATGAATTATCGCGCCAAGATGGCGTTGATTACTTGTTCCATATTCGAGAGGGCCGTCTTGGCATCCCTGTTGAGCGCCACCGACTCTTCCAGCGAATCGGAGATCGCGTCATAGCACTGAGGCCATTTCGGCGTATCGGGCGAAGCGAAGGTGTACTTCACGGCATCGGCATATCCGGCTCGGTGAGGCAGGCTCTTGAACTCGGGTGTGTCGATCGCCGTCTTCCTTGTGGGAACGTGGCCAGCCTTCGCCCACAGATAGCCGTGATTCGTCATCCAATTGATGAATGTCATGACGGCCATCACCTTCTTTTCATCGAAGGTTTTCTGGACCGGCACCGCAAAGGTGTGCGATCCCGACCAGGACGCGTTTGTCCCGAAGAGCGCGGGGAATTTGACGGCGGCGAAATTGAGGCCGGCCTGCTGCTCGAACGAACCGGTCACCCATACGCCATTGAAGTGAATGCCCGCTTTGCCGAGCTTGAAATCCGCGACCGAGGAGTCGTAGTCAAGCTGCTTTGGCGTAACCTTGTATTTGTTCACCATATCGGACAAAGCCTGATAGGCTTTCGCTCCGGCATCGTTGTTGAAGTTGGCCTTCGTATTGTTGGCGTTGAGCGTTGAGTACCCTTGTTCCTTGAGCATCGACATAAACATGCGTGTAAGCGTGTAGGCCTTGTAGGTAGCGGTCGTATTGTCGGCGGCAATACCTATCGCCCCGGTTTTCTCCTGTATCGCTTGCGCGTCGGCGACCAACTCGGCGAGAGTTGCGGGAGCCTTGGCTATGCCCGCTTTCGCGAACAAATCGGTGTTGTAGTACATGATAAGCGGATGGACATCCATTGGTATCGCGTAGAGCTTGCCATCGAATCTGCAATTCGAGATAGGGCCTTGCTCGAATGTCGATATATCTATTCCCGCCTTTTTAATATAGTCATCGAGCGGCAAGAGGACTCCGTTGGGGACGAAATTCGACAAGCGATCCTGATGCATGACAACGACATCCGGCGCGTTTTTCGCGGCGAGCGCGGCCGTCAGCTTCGTATAGTAATTGTCAAATTTGACGGTATCCGTTTTCATGACGATCTCATTCTGCGACGCGTTGAATTCCTTCACCATCGCATCGAAGAAAGCTCCGTCTCCTCCCGTGAACAAGGACCAGAAGCCGATTTCTACCGGTTTCTGGGACGTCTGGGCTCCGAGCGTTATCCCGGCGATCAGGATGAACACAGCCACCAGCACCAAATTCCTGCTTTTCATTCGATACCTCCTTGTATCTATGAATCCGATGAATATTCAAACGTCGTAGTCTCGCGCAGCATCAATCGGGACTCGATCGTTTTTTTACCATAAGCGGCGGACGCGTCGGTCATGTGCTCAAGAAGCGTTTCAAAAGCTATGCGGCCGAGCTGTTGTTTTGGTATGCGGACGGAACTCAGGCTTTGGTAGAGATAGCGCGACATGTCCAAGTCATCGAAGCCGATGACCTCGATATCGCGCGGCACGCGATACCCCGCCTCTTTCAAAGCCCGAAGGGCTCCGATGGCGACAAGGTCGTTGAAGGCGAACAGCGCGGTAAATGGCAGCTCTTTTCGTATGATCGCGTTTATCTGATGAAGTCCGTCTTCGGTATGGCCGTCGGTGGCTACGATAAGTTCTTCGTTGACGGGAATCCCCGCGTCGCGATACGCCGCGCGATAGCCTTCGATACGGTCGATGGAGCTGCTTACGAAGGAAGGCCCAGCCAGATGGAGGATGTTTCGGTGGCCGTTCGACAGGAAGAGCGATGTGACTTCCTTAGCCTTTTCGAATTCGTCGGTGAGCACCGCATGGTCCTCAAGCCCGGGCAGCCATCGGCCTACGAGAAGGAATGGCACATTCAGCGCTTTCAGATGCTCGACATTATTATGCTCGCCGAACATGGGAATAATCAGGAGGCCGTCCACCTGACGCTCGATGAATATGTCGATCGCCTCCCGTTCACCTTTGTAGGATTCCTCTGTATTGATGAGAAGAAGGTGGTAATTGTGCGATCGGGCGGCATCTTCGATGCCGAGAATCACCTCGGCGAAATAGGGATTCGAGGAATCGGCGGACGCGACGCCGATGGTATTCGTTTTCCCCAGCCTGAGGTTTTTCGCGACGCTGTTGGGGATGTACCCCATTTCCCTGGCAAGACGCTGGATGAGGGCTTTCGTCGCTTGCTTGACATCGTCCGCGTCGCGAAGCGCTCGCGACACAGTGTTCATGGAGTATCCACTCTTCTTGGAAAGTTCCTTTAATGAAGTTTTCATAGTATTAACGTTAATATATTCATACGAATTTTCCAGAGGCGCAACGGCGATTTTTCACGATTATTGAAGAAATTGCGCAAAAAAATGCTTAAAAAATCATTAAAATTGAGATTTTTTATAAATAACGATAATATTGAACGAGGAAATCAGAATGATTCTCTTATATGAAAAGAATGCCAGGCTTCCCTTTGTGCTGAACCTTGCGATTGGTTTCGGACTTTGGTCTTTTATCCAAGGCGACAGCACCGGTGCGGTCGCTGCCTTGATTGGCGATGCTTTGGGAGTTTCTTTGCCAATCTTGGGCTATGCCTGTCTCATGCAGAACTACTATGGCTATTGGAGTTTTTCAGGCGGCTACGAATTGGTATACGCGGGGTATGCCATAATCGTGATTACCAGGATATTCGAATCAATCCGGCCCTTTACGTTTGCGCGGCGCTACAACACGGTACTTCGGGAATCCCTCCAATACGGAAAAGGTATTAGTTTGAGTCTGGTCCCTTAGCGCATTTGATCGCCTTAGCGCCCTTTGGCCGCAAGCTCGTCGACCCAATATCCTCGCTTGTCGTAATGACTATGCAGCTTTGCCTCATACTCTCGATTGAGTGTTTCCTGGTTGTATTCCGGCGACTTTTTGATGGCATCGCAGGTCAGGTTGATGAAAACTTTTGAATCATCCCAGCTGATTTTCTTGACCCATTTCAATGAAACCAGCAGGTGTTTTCCGTTCCACCAGTTTTTGTATCCACGACCAGATATCGAATCGACCAATTTTCCTCATCGATGATAAAATCGGTAACGTGGCCTATTTCTCCATCCAAGGCCTGGATGTGATAGCCAGTTATATCCTTCGTGCTGCGAAGGTGCGGATCCCAAGCTTCCTTGTTTTTGGTTGATTCCTTGCACTCCAGGCTGGTGCGCATGATGAAGGGACTATCGCCCCACGCATACGAACCGCTTCCGTAATAGGGCCAATCGTAAAAACTGTAATATTGCGCTTCGAATTGGCTTGTTTGGCTCCCACTTGCATCGAAGTCAGTTGGTCGCGTTCGTGCGTGAAGGAAGTTAATTAATATTCACTTCGCAATTTAATCTCTCTATGAGCGCCTCTATAGTCAAGTTTCACGCCTCGAACAATGCCGCGGCTCCGATAACCGCCGCCGAGCCGCCGAGGAGACCGCGCCTGATCACCATGCGGTCGTACATCATGGGGCCGGCGAGTTCGTAACAGGTCGCGACCGCCATATCGAAGAAGAAATCGGGGAGATTCAGGAGGCCGCCGCCGAGCACGATGCCGCGGGGATTGAGCACCTGGAAGACATTGTACATGCCGATGCCGATGTAGCGCGCGTATTCTTCCACCACGGCGCGGCAAAGTTCGTTGTTGTCGGCGCAGCCGGCGGTAAGGAGGGCGCCGTCGAGCCCCGAGAAATCGGCGCAGCCGCCGGGCAGGTCGGCGCAGGCTCCTTCACGTTTGAGGCGGCCCGCCAGGCGCCTGGCGGTTTCGGGCAAGGCGATACCCGAGGCGACGCCCATGAGGCAGCCCTGGTTGCCGCAGGTGCAGCGCCCTTCGCCCGATGCGTCGACGATCATATGGCCGAACTCGCCGGCCGTCCCCGTGAACCCGCGATACAGCTTGCCGTCTATGACGATGCCGCCGCCGATCCCTGTGGACACGGTCAGGAAGACGAGAGGGTCGAGGCCGATCCCCGCTCCGTAGCGGTACTCGCCGAAGGCTTGGGCGTTCGCGTCGTTGTCGGCCAGGCAGGGAATGCCGAGCCGCGCCTCCATCCTCTCGCGCAGCGGGAAGTCCCTGAAGCCAGGCAGGTTCGATGTGGTGAGGGTTACGCCTTCGGGCCAGCGTATGTGACCGGGGAAGAGGACGCCGACGCCTTTCACCTCGGCGCGAGTGGACTTCGCCGCCGCGAGGGCTGTGTCGATGTTCCGCTCCATGCGGTCGAGTACTTCTTCTTCGACCAGGCATTTATGGTCGTAGGTCACGGACTCGCCGATGATGTTTCCGCCTGAATCCACCACGCCCACCGCGAGCTTTGTTCCCCCGAGATCGACGCCTATCCTGTACTTTCTCTCCGCCATCGTCATCAGAGCTCCTGTTCGGTCCTGGCTATGATATCGTCCTGTGTCTCGGCGGCCAAGTCGTTGAAATAGGCCGAGTAGCCAGCCACTCTGACCACGAGATCCCTATGCTTCGCGGGGTTTTTCTTGGCGTCGAGGAGGGTGTCGCGCGAGACTATGTTGTACTGCACGTGCCAGCCTTTAAGGTCGTCGAAGAAGGCGCGCAGGAGGGCGATGAGCTTGTTCCGCTGCCCCTCGCCAGCGATCATCTGGGGCGTGAGTTTCTGGTTGAGGAGGACGCCCCCGAAGATATCCATCGTGGGGAGCTTCGCTATCGACTTGAAGACGGCGGTGGGGCCTCGGGTATCGGTGCCCCGGGTGGGCGAGCAGCCCTCGGCGAGGGGAGTCCAGGCGTGGCGTCCGTCCGGCGTCGCGGGCACGACGGAGCCCGAGGGGACGTTGGCCGAGATGCTGGAGGTCCCGGGGTAGTAGCCGCAGCCGATGGGGCCGCGCCCGTACCGGGTATTGTGGTACTTGGCCATTTCCCCGACGTAGGCGCCATAGGCTTCGACGACGAGGGAATCGACGTAATCGTCGTCGTTGCCATATTTCGGCGCTTGGTTGAGGAGACGCAGGCGGAGCAGCTCGCCCGAGGGGCCGGCGAAGTCCGATGCAAGGGCGGCTTGAAGCTGTTTCGACGTAACCGAACGCTCCTCGAAGACGAATTTCTTGACCGCCGCCAAGGAGTTGCCAAGATTCGCGATGCCGACCTGGAGACCGGAAACGTAGTCGTAGACCGCCCCGCCTTCCTTGATGTGCTTACCGCGGGCGATACAATCATCGGTGAAGGTCGAGCAGAGGATGTCGGGCACCAGCTCCTCGAGAGCCACATCGATGGCCGTGTCGATGCCGACAGAGACCTTCGCGTAGTAGGCGAGCTGTTTCTTCCAGGCGGCCATCAGTTCGTCGAAGCTCGCGAAGGACTCGAGCGTGCCCGTGCCGCCATGGAAGGTTTCGCCGGTCTTCGTGTCCAGGCCGCCGTTCAGCGTGGCCAGGAAGACGCGCATCAGGTTGAGGAAGCTCATGCCGGTGGTGCGGTAGCCCCACTTGCCGGGCACCGCCACCTCGATGCAGCCGATGGCCGAGTAGTCGCGGGCGTCCTCCAGGCTCACACCGAGCTTCCGCATGCCGGGGATGACCACTTCGTCATTGTTGAAGGCGGGCATGCCGAAGCCGCGCTTGATAACCTCGATGGCGGCCGCGAGGAAGTCGTCGCTCATGCCCTTATGGTAGCGGACGGTGAGATTGGGCTGGGTGAGCTTCATGTCGCCCACCGACTCGAGAATGAGGTAGGAAAGCTCGTTCACCGCGTCCGCGCCTTCCCTCGTCACGCCGCCGATCGTCACGTTCTGGTAGAGGGGGCCGCCCGCCGAGAAGCGGGTGTGGGACCAGGGTCTCACTTTTTTGACGGCGAGGAGCTTGAGCCAGAAACAGGAAAGGAGTTCCTTGGTCAGCTCGGGCGTGACGATCCCTGCCTTGGCGTCTTTTTTATAGAAAGGGTAGAGATACTGGTCCAGGCGCCCGAGGGAGACGGAGTGGCCGTTCGATTCGATCTGAAGCGCTAGTTGGACAAAGCAGGTGAGCTGGAGGGCCTGGCGGAAGCTGGTCGGGGCGTTTTCGGCTATGGAGGCGCAGGTGGCGGCAATCTCCGCGAGCTCGGCCCTGCGGGCGCGTCCAACGGGCGAGGGCTCGGCGTAAGCACTTGCCTGGCTTAGGGCGAGGGATTCATAGCGGCGGATCCATGCCGAGAGTCCGGCAAGCGAGTCGAGCATGGCGAGGTAAAGCTGGCGTTTCTTGAGATTGTCATAGCTCACGAAGTCGAGGGCGTCGTTCGCGCGCCGGACGTAGGCGGTGTAGCCGCCGATTCCGAGCTCGAGGATTCTGGCCATGTTGGCCGCGATGTGGCCGTCGCCGGCTGTCATGTTGCCCTCGGCGTGGACGATGCCCGAGGCGTTGATGGCGGCGAGCGTGGGGCTGAAGTTGGCCTCGGCCCTGTCCTGCAGGGTTCGGCCCTTCCACCAGGAACAGAGTTCCACGATCTCGGCCTTCGTCTCGTCCGTGGCGCCGTAGGATTCGGCGGGGCGATTGTCGATGCCGTCGATCTCCTTGAAGATCCAGTTCACCGCGTACTCGGGGAAGATCGCGGCCGAGCGGGCGCGCGAGGCGGTGTTGCCGACCACGAGTTCGCCGTCGCTTATATAGATAGTGCTCTCCTCGAGCGTCGCGCGGAGGGCGAGGGCCCGCCTCCTGACGATGGAGAGGTTTTCGTTGTCCCGATACACGCGAGTGTAAATCCGGGCTCTTTCGACGCAGAGCCGAGGCTCCGCGGAGAGTATTTCATCCTTTAGCTGTTCGAGGCGGCGGTTCATTTCATCCTCCGATGGTGATGTCGAGGCCGAGGGATCGTCCAAGCTCGGCGTAGCGGCTTAAATGCCCGCTCTCCACCCTCAATCCGGGCGGATAGGCGTAGGTTCGTCCCAGGCTCGCGTACTTGCCGGCGGCGAGGTCGTGATAAGGCAGAAGGTCAACGCGGCGTTGTCCGGAACGTGGGCGGGGCAGCCCGGCGGCGAATTCGAGTATGCCGCGCATCGATGTTTCGTCGTCGTTGAAGCCGGGGATTACGGGCACGCGGATGCTGAGGTCGGCGCCGCGACCGGCCAGGTATTCGAGGTTGCCGAGGGGGAGTGTGACGTCGACGCCCCCGGCGGCGCCCGCGCGCGCTGTCCCGGCGCGAGTCATCGCGGCGCGGAATGCCGCGGCGTCGGTGTGCTTGAGGTCGGCGAGCCAGCGCAGGGGCAGGGCGGCGGCTCGCTCGACGCTGGCCCTAGGGACCGCGAGGCAGGTCTCGATCGCGATATCGATGCCCTTGGCCAACGCCGCCTCGAGAAGTTCCACGGCGAAATCCGCCTGGGCGAGCGGCTCGCCGCCCGAAAGCGTAAGCCCGCCGCCCGATTTGGCGAAGAAGCTGGCGTCCTTCAGGACCTCGGCCATGATTTCATTGGTGGTGGCTTCCCTCCCGGCGATTCTCAAGGCGAGGGCCGGGCATACTTTCCCAAGTTCGGGCGCGGGCTCGACGCCGCGGTCGATGAGTATCCCGCCGGCCGGGTCCAGGCGAAGGGCTTCGCCGCCCCCGGCAACCGCGACGCAGGAGCCGCAGCTCACGCAGCGGGATCGCGTGTACAGCAGTTCCGGCGTGAAGGATTGGCTCTCCGGGTTCTCGCACCAGGCGCAGGAAAGAGGGCAGCCCTTGAAGAAGACCACCGTCCGAATTCCCGGCCCGTCGTGCGTCGAAAATCTCTGGATATCGAATATCATCGGGTTGACTATAATCAGTTGATTACAAACAGTCAATATAAAATTACAAATGTAATTATATCGCGCCGTTCGCCGAAAATGACGCGACCGATTGGCTTCAATGCGCGCCTCCGATTCGCCGATAAGGAATAGTAGCGCGCGCAAGGACTTGGCGCGCCACCAGAAACTTTCTCCCGAGGAGAGGCCATGCAGATGCTGACCGACGCCGCGAAGAAAGAGGTACTGCACTTTTTGAGGGAGGCCGGAGAAGGGGCCATATCGCTGAGATTCTGCGAGCGTTTCGACGAGCAGAGCAAGATATGGAATCTGAAGGATCACTCGCACCCTTACCTGGAACTCATCTATTTCATCGAGGGTAAGGCCAGCGTTGCGACCGGGGGTGAGAACCTCGATGTCGCCATCTTCGACTTGGTGGTCTATCCCCCGGGAGTCGTCCATCGGGAGATACTCGACGCCACGAGCCGGCAGGAGATCGTCTGCCTCTGGCTCGAACTCGGTTCCAAGGCGACTCTCCCTTTCTCCTTCAAGCTTGGCGATGATGACGGGGAGCTCGGCTGGCTTTGCCAGAGCGCCCACAAGAACCACGTTCGGCGCGGGGAGCACTACCGCGAGCTCGAGGAGCATCTTCTCAGGTCGCTTCTCCTCTATATCGAACAGAAGCTCACCTGCGCCGGTTCGTCGAAATGCGCCGCCCTCGATCGCTGCCGCGCCTATATCGACGAGCACTGCGCCGAAAGTTTCGACGTGGAGAGGCTGGCGCGCGTGGCCTATGTCACCCCTTCTTACCTATCTCGCCTCTTCAAGAAACATCTCGGCACGACGCCGATGCGCTACCGCAACGCCGTGCGCATCGAGAAGGCGAAGCATCTTTTGCTCATCAAATCGGCCTCCATGGAAGAGATCGCCGACATCCTCGGATTCGAGGACGCGAAATACTTCAGCCACCTTT
>Ga0172371_10010834_pt1 | contig 12254 bp, 15 predicted proteins | sample Lak12m_FD_114543 | JGI IMG/M metagenome (GOLD analysis project Ga0172371, IMG submission 114543) | Freshwater microbial communities from Kabuno Bay, South-Kivu, Congo - kab_022012_12m | ecosystem: Environmental > Aquatic > Freshwater > Lake | place: Democratic Republic of the Congo: South-Kivu... | reverse complement strand
GGCCCGGGCTGGAAGCCGATGCCGGTGCCCGAAGGGTTCGACTACGACCTCTGGCTCGGGCCCGCGCCGGCCGCCCCGTACCACAAGGACCGCTGCCTGTACCGCTTCCGCTTCAACCTCGACTACTCGGGCGGCCAGACCACGAACTTCGGCTGCCACAGCAACGACATCGCCCAGTGGGGCACCGGCAACTGCGGCACCGTGCCGGTCGAGTACGAGGACCTTGGCTCGGAATGGCCCACCCCGGGTGGGCTGTATAACACGGCCACGAAGGTTCACTTCCGGGCCCGATACGCCGGCGGGTTGGAACTGATCTGCGAGACGGCCAAGCCGTTCTTCGGCTGCCGGTTCGAGGGGACGGAAGGCTGGGTGCAGTTCGACTTCCAAGGGCTGCACACGCAGCCCGAATCGCTGAAGAACTCGATCCTCGGGCCCAACGAAATTCGCCTCCCCGTGAGCAACCCGCACCGCAAGGAGAATTCCTCCAAGTTCTACATTCCCGACCACGTGCGGAATTTCCTCGACGCCGTCAAGAGCCGGAAGGACCCGATCGAGCCGGTCGAGATCGGCCACCGCACGGCCACGCTCTGCCACCTGGGCAACATCGCCATGCGCCTGAAGCGGAAGATCCGCTTCGACCCCGAGAAAGAGCAAATCCTCGGCGACGACGAAGCCAACCGCATGCTCGGCCGGCCGATGCGGGCGCCGTGGCACTTCTAATCCGTAGGTTATGCTTCAGCATAACGCGCACAAGTGAACAAGCGCGGGTCGCGGAGATAGACTATGCCGCCCACGAGGCGGTAAGGGGTCCGCAACCCGCGGCCACGCCCCTTGCTGGGGACGGGCTCCCATCGGCACTCTATACGCTGGACCATCTGGCGGAAGACCTCCCGGACCACGGCCCGGTCATGGTGCGATAGTCGCTCTGCAAGGCCCCACAGTTCGTCCGCTACGCTTTCCGCCTCCAGGTCGATGCCTTCACTGTCCTGGAACCTTTGTGCCTTCTGGAGGGCCTCCTGGACGCTCTGACGCTCCCTCCGAACCGCCTCCAACTCTTCAACGAGTTCGGGGATATCGGTGGTACGGATCGCCTTCACGAGCCGAGAGACCTCCCGCTCCAACTCGCCGGCCCGCTTCTCCAGCCGCTTGAGGTCGGCTTTGCCGGTCTTCACTTCGGCCTTCAACTGCCGCTTGATCTCATCGACCAGTTCCGCCCGTCCTGGCCCAAGATAGTATTCCCGGAGGGCACCCACAAGCCAGGTCTCGATCCCGGCTGCGTCAATGGTGTGCCTGCCGCAGCCGCTTTCCCGCCCGCGGCGCAGGTAGGTGGTGCAAACGTATCGCCCCGCACCCTTGTTGCGGCTTCCCGTCATTACCTTGCCGCAATGCTCGCAGTAGACCAGACCGGAGAGCGGGTAGACGGCCTTGGGTTTTCGCTCTCGCCTGGGTCCCGAAGGCAATTTCGCCTGGACCCGCTTGAATTGCTCCACGGGGATGATCCCCTGATGTGCCTCGGGGGTGAGAATCCATTCCTCTTGGGGCTTTCGTTGGAGCTTGCCCTTGCTGCCGTTGACGGTCACGATCTCGCCACCGTTGGCATGATGGTACTTGGCGAAGCTACAGGCCCCGAACCGGGCCGTACCGCAGTAGATCACGGCGACGAAGAGGGGGCGGATCGAGTTCAACACTGAGCCATGGAGGCAGCAGGGGAACGAGCGTTCGATCCTTACCATGTCTGGCTGGGGATTTCGCCCCAGGAACAGCCGCCGAACCATTATCGGCTGTTGGGGATTCCGCTGTTTGAGGACCACGTTCACAGTTATCTCCTTGGGCGAGTTGTCACCGCGAGCGTTTACACCAGGCATGGCAAGCAGGCAGACTGCCGTCGCCGTAACACGCCCCCAGCCCATCCAGCGACCAGTGTGATGGGTTGTCATTGCTTCGTTCTCCGTAGGGGTGATTGCTTGAGACTTTGGAGTTGCGTCTTCACCTTGGGCAGGTGTTGCGTGTTCACCAGTTCCGCCCATTGCGAGTCCGGGTATCTCCTGAGCAGGAGGATGTCCCTTTGACAGTTGAAAAGAGGAAGGCGGCTCCTGGGAGGATTATCAGGCGATCTTACGGTTCTGGTCAAGTCCCTTTTCAAGGACAAGACGGTCTAACGCCTTCAGGAACTGGGGCATATATCGGTGACCTTTGACACGACGGAACTTGCTCTCGGCACGGATCAGTCCGGCGGTACACCAGCGTTGCCGCATGTCGCCGTCACGCCATCGCTTCACCCGGGCCGTGACGTTCTCCGCCACGCTGAAGGCCGACTCGATCGGATTGGTCGTGGCCAGGGTGCGACGAAGCAACTCGGGCACACGCAGTCGAACGACCGTGAGCGTTTCTTCCATCCCTTCCCGCAAGCTGGCAGCGGCATCTGGGTTGAGCCGCTCCAGCCAGCGGGCCGTCGTCTTCAGGCATTTCAGGGCCTGGTCGTAGTCCGTCTCCTGGTAGGCCGCGTGCAGTTGTCGCGCGAGTTCCTGCCAGTGCTTTTGCGGCAAGTGCTCCTGGACGTTCCGCTTCTTGTGGACCTGGCAGCGTTGGATCAGGGCGTTCTGTCCCCAGACACGTTTCACCGCGGCGTGCAGGGCCTTGGCCCCGTCCAGCACCAACAGCGTCGGCGGGGAGGTGTCCAGGCCGCGGCCACAGAGGTCCTCCAACAGCGCGGTACAGACCGCAGCGTTCTCCGTGGCCCCTTGCCGTACTCCCAACAACCGCTTCGTGCCGTCCTCCGTGATTCCCAGGGCCACAATCATCGTCTCGCCCGCGTAGGGGGTCCCGTCGAGGTAGATCACCGCAAACCGCACCCCGTCGAAACGCCGCTCGGCCAACTGCCGCACCTCCTGGGCCGACGCCTTACCGCGTCCGACAAGCGAAGCTCCTTCATTTCGATGATCTGCCTTTCGGTGTCGTCGTCGGTTAGCGGCGGCGGAACAGGCCCCGCCGCCGTGGCTGCTGACAACTGGGTTGTGGCTCGGGCTTCGGTTCGGCCCGCATGGCGGCCGGGGACGACTCGGTGGTTGGTGGCGAAGCGGTCACCACGCGAGCCGGCGGGGTGATCTCGACTTGGACTTGCATGTCGGTGACAGTCGGGGTTGTGGCAGATGGGATTGGGACCGGCAATGGTGCCAAGGGCGGCTCAGGGTTGGGCTCGCTCGGGATAGACGGTGCTGCCGTCAGTGGCAGGCGGGGCAGCCAGACGCCGAAGGTCGCCTCGGCTTCTCGCGCCGCTTCACTGTCGGCGGAGGGGCTCGCGCCGTAGAGCGTATAAACGGCGTGCTTGCTGCCTTTGAAGTTCAGGCTGTCGATGATCCCTCGGGCCGCAATCAGCGCCTTCTCGCGGTCGCTGTCGCTCGCCTGGGACCACGCCGTTTCGTGAAGGCGCTGGGCAAAATACTCGCTGGCCTCGGCGATTCGCTCTGCCGTGGTCTCGCCCTCCTGCTTGCCGTAATAGTCAAAGTTGAGCGCCATGGTTCCGCCTTAGCAAGCGATCCACGAATAGCCCTGGTCCGCCGCGCCACCCACCAAGTACACTTTGTTAAGGTTGTCGACGTAGATCGGTGGGCTTTGCTGACCGGCCGAAAGGATGAAGCCGTCCCCCGCGTCGGCCGCCGAATGCCCGACCATGATGACGTTGCCGTTGGCCCCATTGGCGCGGAGCATGATGTACTTCTTGATCGGCCAGCCGACTGCATGCCCATGTTGGCCGATCGCCACCACAACGCCGTGGCCTTCACCTGCCAGGTCGACGTCCACCGCCGTCATGGCTTCAATAAGTTGCCAGCGAAATCCGCCGGTGAAATCCACGGTCCAGGGGCCACCGGAGACAGCGACATTATCTTCGCCGACAACCGCTTCCAGGGCGGTCTGCACGTCCGCGGCTGCAGCGTCGAAGGCGATATCGGCCGTCTCCATGCCATCGACGGCCAACTTGAGGTGGCCCGCGGTCGCCGTCACCGTGACCGTCTGCCGCGCGCTTGCGCAGCCGAGCCGTACAACATCGAGGCCGACCGTCCCGCTGCCCGTGCGGAAATCACTCTGCGACTCACGATCAATATCAACCAGCATCGGTTATTCTCCTACGAAGCGACCTTTGCCGCGCACGCGCGGGGAAAGCGAGGTTCGCATCGTCGTGTCACGGCTGGCCGCCTTCTCTTCGGCCCCGGCGTTCGGATCGCCCGACAGGTCTGTCACGCCACGCGCGGCCGGATCGCTGCTGCCCTGTCCGACGCCTTGACTTCCCGCGATGATCTTCAGCCGCTCCGCATGGTCTTGGCGGGCCGCCAGGTACTCGTCGTCGTCAAACCCCAGGGCGATCGCGCCCGTCTTCGCACCGCAAACGCCATTGATGACGGCCTGGATGATGACGTTCGGGTCGCTCGTGGTGTAATGGGCACCGTCGATCTCGCGGCTGATCCCATCGAGATCGTCCACGCTGATCTTGCCGCCCAGCAGGGCCTGGACGATCCCTTTGGCCAACTCCCGTTTCACGGCGCGGCCAGGGACCGCCCCCATGAGCGTCTGCAAGTCCTTGGCCTCCTTGATGCGGTCGGCGTCCGACTTCAACGAATACCGCTCGGGATAGCGGATCATCGCCACTTCACGTTTCAGCACGTTCCGCTCTTCATAGGCGGCCCAGTGCTCGGCGATCTGCCGTTCGGCGCTTTCTAACAACAGTCCGATGTAGCTCAGCCCCGCTTCGAGGCCCTGGTTGTCCATCGCCTTCGACTCGGCCGAGGTCCGCACCGCGAGGCTCGACACGGCCAGGTTCACCAGTTCACGAATGTCCCGCTTCAGCCGCTCCTGTAGCTCCAAGCTGGCCCGTAGCGGCTCAGCCGAGGGGTTGATGAAGGCCGGCGGGTTCATTCCCTTGTCGTAGGTCCGGCCGTGCGTCGCGCCGACCTTGATGTTCGTGTCCGCCGCGCCCTGGCCACCCGAGGTGGCCGTACCGTCCTCCGTGGCGGCATGCTTCAGGTGGGCACCTACCGCCCGCATGTCCTTCTGTTCGATGTAGAACGGGAAGTTGCTGCGCAGCGCGTAGTTCACGTCGCTCGAACCGAGGTTCAGCAGGGCTATTTGCTGCTGGCACACGTCGCGAATCAGGCTCCCGCCGAGATCAAGCATCGCGAAGGGGATGCGATCCAATTCCAACTCGATCTCGCCGCCGGGCTGGCCGTATTGATCGACCGGCTTGCCTTCGAGGTCATAGAACTGCAAATGGACCTTGCCGGTGTCCGGTTCGATCCGCAAGTAGCGATACCGCTGGACCGTGAGCGTCGGCAAGAAGTACGTCTGGTCGTACTGCACCAACGTGTCCCGCAGCAGAATCGCCTGCAACTCGGAGGGGGCCTCCGGCTTCGCACAGGTCCAGGACAGAATATCTTCGATGTCGTACTTGTAGAGGTATGGTGCAGGCCGGCTGACGTTGGCTAGGGTGGCATCGGCCGGGACCAGGGGATGATCGACGTACACGCCCACCCGCCCCATGACCAAAAGCTCGGTCAGGACTTTCACGCCCAGGAAGGCGTTCATGGTCGAGCCGCGGTGGTCCACGCCCAGGTTGTTGCCGTTGACGGCATCCTGGTAGACCTTGCTACCGCCCTTGCGCACCACGTCGCGAAGCCGCTGGTAGATCGAATTGCGGATGTCGTTGATCGCCGCCCCGGCGAATTTCGGCACTGGCGTCATGGCCTTCCGCATGGCGAAATCGGTCTGGTCTTCGCGCGTGGAAAACCGCTCCAGGTACGCTTCGCGGAACTCGTCACCGCCTTCATACGTCAATCGCCATTTACGCCAGTCCGTCATGCCAGAGAGGTAGCCAGGATGGCGTGAATCGACGAGATTCGGCAGATCGTTTGCCATTTCCTAGCCTCTCAAGTGACCTTGCCAACGTCTTCTGCGCCGGTCGAGGTGGCCGCCAGTGCCAACCCGATGTCCGCATAGCAGAGGGAATGGGCGAAGTGGTCGGCCCCCGTGTTGACGTACTCGGCCGCGAGGTTGCCCCGGTCGTCCTTCTTGTACGTGCGGACCAGGTTCTTGACGTGCTCTCTGTATTCCATCGAAATGTCGCGAGGCAGCAGAATGCGCGGCGGCGTGCTCTTGAACCGGCCCAGCGTGCAACTGAGCCAACTGGTGCGGTCCACGATGGCGAACGGCGCACCCGTCTCTTCCTCTTGAATGCAGATCTCCTTGGCGGTCTGCCCCCGCCGGTATCTTGTCAGCCACACATACGATTGCCATTTTGCCAACGCCTTCACGCACATTGAGAAAGCCAAGATGGCCGTTAGGGCGATGCACCCCGTCTGCCATCAAGCTGACTTCCTCAAGAAGAAAACGGAGAAGAACCGCCGATGAGCACAGCCCGAACCTGGAAATGCCCGCAGTGCGGATTCTCTCTGGAAATCGATTACGACTGGCTAGCCGAGCATGGCGGGCCAGTCTGCGAACACTGCGATTGCGACATGGATCTTCAGCCGGCCACCGACAACGGGAACCTGGCAGCCGAGTTGCTGGAGATCGGCAAGGAATTGCTGGACTGGGCCGAGACAACGGGCGGCTGGGAAGCCAAGTGCTGGACGCACCTGCGCACCGCCATCAGCAAGGCCCGAGCGGCGCGGGAACAAGAAGTGCCCGAAGCGGTCGCTTCCGGCGACCAGATAGAGCGCCTGGTGGACAAGGCCGAAGCCGCCGGGCTGGTGCCGGAAGACTTGGACGAACTCGTCCACGAACTGGCGGCCAGCGTTGCCGCCGACGTGAACAACGGGGGATTGGACGACCAGATCAGATACCTGGTCGATGGGATGGGGGTGCAGCAGACGGAGCGGCAACTTGACGACTTGATCGAAAGCCAACCAAGAGAAGAAGGGGAATGACCGTGGCAGACAACTACCTACAGTTCTCGGAAGTCATTGCGAAGCTTACCGAGCAAGAAGAGGCTTGGCTGAAAAGCCAGCTCGAATCCATCCGCGTGTTCGGGGAGAAGGAATACCCCGAGGACGCCGTGCCCGTCGATCTGGCCGACAAGGAGGCGGACTGGTCCGGCGTTCGTTTCTTGCGTGACAAGCCGGATCATGATGCCGAATGGGACTCGCTCGGCTTCGAGTTCGGCTTCCATGAGGATCACGACAACGGCGGTTACGTGACTGACGGCTGGGGCCGCCACTTGTGGCTGTATGCGGAATGCTGGGGCGACGTTAGCAACGTCGCTTGGCTGGTGCAGAAGTTCCTCAAGAAGTTCCGGCCCAACGAATGCTGGGCACTTACCTACTCCACCACTTGCTCGAAACCCCGCGTGGGCGAGTTTGGCGGTGGAGCGGTGTTCGTCACAGCCGACAAGATCGAACGGCAGGACGCGCGCGACTTCACGGAAACGCGGATGGAGGCGTTCGCCCAGAAGGAGGCGACAGTATGAGCAGGTTCTACCAGATGAGCGTAGAGTTATCCGGGCACGACCCCGCCAAGGTGGCCCAAGTTCGGGAAGCGGCCGAGGGAGAATGGCCCTTCGACGATTGGTTCGATAGCGGAGAGAACCTCACTGCCAGTGGGCAAGCAAACCTAAGCGGCGGCGAGGGCGAAGAGGAGTTCGCCGAGCGGCTCGCCGCAGCCATCTGGCGCGCCAACGGCGGCTTTTGCCGCGTTTCCGTTGACGCCACCTACCTGGAGAATCTTCCCTACGAAACATACGAGCTGGACGAATCGGATTACGCCCGCCTGCTTGAGGGCAAGCACGCGCAAGACACCGGAGAAACCAAAAATGAAGACCACGTTGACCGTTGAGATTGAGTACGATCCGACGATGACGGACCCAGAGGGCTTGGCGTGCGCGATGGACCGGCTTCTGGAGACTGCCCTTTCCACGCCCGGCATCATGGACGAATACGGGAATCCCACCTTCCGTGAATTCTTCGTCGGCAAGGGCGCAGAACGGGGGGCGGCTGTGGCGCAGAGCCGTGCGGTGAAGCGGCTGCTCCGCAAGGCCGAGGAGGGCGGGCTTGATGCGGAGGACCTGGACGAAATCGTGCAAGACGTGGCAGCTCAGGCCGCCTCCACGGTCAACAACGCCGGGCTGGCCGCCCAGGTGGCCTACCTGGTGGAGCACTGGAGCGCGGAAGAGGCGGAGAAGGCCATCGACATCGAGATTGAGGCGCAGCCGAAGGGGCGACAGGCATGAAGAACACGAAGATCGCCGAAACCACCCCGACGTTTGGCGTTCCGTCCGCTTCCGCCCGAACGGTTGCCCGCAGGATTCAACTCCCATGCTTCGGGATCACCTTGACGCTCACGAGAGAGAACGGGGTGGAAGAGCCGGGTAGCGGCTCGATTGTCAGTGACCTGCGCGAACCCGTGACGGCTGCGAATCGGCAATACAATGCCGCCATCGAGGGCTTTGAAGCGATGATCCTGGCCCATGCCTGCGTGGGAGTGGACGTGGAATCGCCGGCCTACCTCGAAGGTATCGAAACCGCCGTCGACGCCATCGCCAACCGTCCATGAAGCTCGACCAGCCAGCCGACAAGCAACAACCTTCTTCGGAAGTGGCTCAATTCTGAATTGGCAAGAGGAGTCTTCCTATGTCTGACCGTATGGCGGCCGAAATCTGGATCGGCGGCAAGGTGCCCATGTCTCTCGTTCCGTCTCTCTCCGCCGCGATCGGCGATGAGGGAGCGTCGCTGGAATGGGGCGATGCCCCGTTTCGCCCGAGCACAGCGGACGACTTCCGCCAAGCTCTCAGGGAAGACGACCGCGGCGTGTACCTCCTGTGGCTTTGCGACGATCAAGCTGGCGGGGGCGTATTCGAGAAACTTGAAGCGTTCCTCCGCGAACACGAGATTGCCTACACCAGGCAGTCTACGGGCCATTACGAATTCGACCCGGAAACAGTCCATTTCCGCCCCGGACATCCGCTGGCTTCCCACGCCACCAACGCAGTGGGCCAGCCCGTGGTGCCGGCGTTAGAGCTAACCTCTGTGGCCGATCTGCTTTCAGCCGCGCTCGATCCGTCGAGAAGCGACCTCGCGGCGGATTCCTGGTCCCTGGTCAGGACGGCCCGGCAACTCCTTCAGGAGCAACTGCCGCCGGCCCTGCCGCCTCTGGAAACCTTTGAGATCGAGGAGTAGTGAGTCATGGGCAACGTCAATTTCATTTGCCCCGAGTGCGGTCGCGCGAAACTGGAAGAGGTCATGGTGGACGTGACCGTGGCTTCCGAGGTGCTTGACGTGGACGAAGATGGCAACGTCGAGTATGGGGAGCAGACCAACGAAGACGGCGAGGTGCTGCACTACATCTGCGCCTACTGTGGTCTGGGAATTCCGGGAATCCACGACGGAGAAGCATTACGAGAGTACCTTCAATCGCACGGAATGCTGAAGTAAGCGTTCAGCCATTCAATACCCCCTTGGAGAGACCGACGATGAAAGAACCGCATGATTTGAGCCGGGCAGAACTGGAGCGCATCGCCGATGCCGTCCAGCGGTGCCTCTACTTCGACGAAAACACCGGGCAGTTCGATCCTGGGCATGAATGGAGCGGGGCGGACGTGTGCGAGGCCCTTGCGTTCGTGCTGAGCGATCTGAGGATGGTGCCGGACGAGCAGATCGAAGGAGACGAAGAGCTGGAGTTGACGCAACACGCCGATTCCGACCGAACGGCGGGCCGCACGATCCGGCTCCCGTGCTACGGGATCATCTTGAAGCTGGCCAGAGTGAACCGGGCGAAGGAGCCGGGCAGCGGTTCCATTGTCAGTGACCTGCGGGAACCCGACACGGCAGTGAATCGGCGGTACAACACTGTCATCGACGGCCTTGAATCGTTGATCCTGGCCCATGCCTGCGCCGGCGTGGACGTGGAATCGCCGGCCTACATCGAGGGCATCGAAACCGCTGTCCACGCCATCGCTAACCGTGCGAATCTATGAAAATATGTGGGCGATGATTACCGCCGCGCACGCCGCGCTGTCGGCGCGTCGAGTCTCTTCGCGCTGCCGGCTTCATCGGCGCAAGCTACAGCGCGAACGTGCGGCACGTAGGATGAAACCCCGGCTCCGTTGATGAAAAGACCGGGCGTGCCGCTTTCCCGCGGTGGGCAAGCGACGCGCCCGGTCCTTTTGTGCATGTTCAGAGCGGGAGATTGCGCCTGCGAACATCGCTCGCCCGGATAGTCCGTGTGAAGCCTGACGTAGCGACTCCTCGAACTGGCGACCGGATGTGCCGCAAAGCGATTGCTTGCCCTGATCGGCGGCCCCTAGAACCGTTGGTTCCGATCCCGATTGGTCGCGTTCTCGGCTGGCAGCTTCGCACGCCGAGCGCCCTTGCCCGGCCGGGTCCGCCTATGCTCTGCCGTGGAGGACCGCGCACGCTGGGTTGGTGGATCATGCTCTATCCGCTGGTAATTGCGTTCCGGCCACCGGACCCGCCACCCATGTCGGTCGTGGCAGCCGTGCGGGTCGCGGCCGTGTCGGCAGCCGGCGTCGTGGCGTGTCCCGGCGTGCCGACCGTCTTATGTTGCTGGCGAGGACCTATGCGGCGACGCCAGCCTGCCCGAAACCCGGTCCATTGCGATTATGCCCCAATGATGGGGTTCACCGGATGTAGGGGCTGCGAGACCGCGAGCGTTGGAAGGTGGCGCCGGACTTGGCGGCTATGGCCTCGGCGTTTCCGGGTCCCTAACCGTGGCTCATATTTTGCCTGGCTAACCGTGGGGAGAATTTCTCCCGATGGAATCCGCCGGGAAATCCGGCTGGCGGATCGTCAGCCGTCCACTCGGGCCTGGCTCGACGATGAAGCCACCTTCGAGCTTCAGGATGTTTGCAGCCTGTTCCAAAGTGCCTCGGTAGCCTGCCTCGATGGCGATCTCGACCACGCTGTCGAGCATCACGGCCGCATCGCCGACCTGACTCAGGCGTTGCTCGAATGCAGCCTTCAACATGAGAAAGCACGAACGGCTCAGCGCCAGTGCGTCCCGCAGATTCAGCCGGTTGCCTGCCTCCAGGTTGATCTCGCGTCCCACGTCTTGGCCTCCGCACAACAAAAACGGCCCCATTCGGAGGAGGGCGGTTTGCGAAACGGACCACCCGCCCGCCAGGCTTCCGTGCATCTGCGACCCAGAGGAACATGTGCGGCGGCTTGCCAATGATTTTATCGTCGGGCAAACCCGCCGACCATGAGGACTCTGCCGCTCGCCGAAGCCCTGCGGGGCGCGATCTGGTGGCGTTCGCCCACATGAGGGCTCATAGGCAGCGCTGGCACGGCGTTTATACGTCCTTGACCGCTTTATTAGTCGATGTTGCGATCCAGGCCCTACCGACGCCAAGCGCTGCGGCCCCAAGCGCTCTAAGCGCCGTGGCGCGAAGCGCCCTTGAATCTCACCACCGGCCACTTTGATTCCCTTGACCCCGGCAGCTTCGACCGTGGGCTTGGCATCACCCCGCCGCATAGAGCGAGATTGTGCTGACATTCCGAACTTGACGCGAGCATCAAGGCTGTTTCCGAGAAAACGGCGAACCTGGGCTTCAAGCCCTTGAATGCAAACAGGCAGTACTTGAACGCGCGCCCCGCGTATGGGGTGCCGAGTGCTGTTCTCTGCGCCCCTTCAAGGCCGAGGTCGTATACCTGGCCATCGAGCCGCTCGTGACGCCCTTCCGCGGCCGTCAATGGACAAAGCGAGGCCGGGAAGTGTATGTTTGGGGCTGGAAGTAACAGGAATCCGAACGGATTTAGCGAATTTCCCGTGCATCCCGTGGACGCCTGGTTTTGCCGGGTCATGCCGGCGCGACGCTGGACGCCAAGGAGAAGCCCATGAGAACCGCATTGTGGATCGTCCTGGCCCTGAATGTCGCCGGTTCGTTATCGGCGGAGGAGGATTGGCGGCAGTTTCGTGGGCCGACCGGAGAGGGGCACACTCGCGCGAACCATCTCCCTCTGACATGGAATGAGAACCACAAGGTTGTCTGGAAGACAGCCATCCATGATCGCGGATGGTCTTCTCCCGTCATTTGCGGAAATCAGATCTGGATGACGGCCGCGACGGGGGATGGTCACAGGCTGTTCGCCGCCTGCGTGGATCGGGAGACAGGGAAGATCGTCCACGATCTTCACGTCTTTAATGTCGAGCGGCCGCAGCCGATCGCTGCGGAGAATACCTACGCGACACCGACGCCGGCGATCGAGCCGGGCCGGGTCTACGTGCATTACGGCACCTACGGAACGGCCTGT
>Ga0172371_10010832_pt1 | contig 12257 bp, 11 predicted proteins | sample Lak12m_FD_114543 | JGI IMG/M metagenome (GOLD analysis project Ga0172371, IMG submission 114543) | Freshwater microbial communities from Kabuno Bay, South-Kivu, Congo - kab_022012_12m | ecosystem: Environmental > Aquatic > Freshwater > Lake | place: Democratic Republic of the Congo: South-Kivu... | reverse complement strand
TTCTGCGAAGAGGTTTGCCCCGAAGAAGCTATTTTGATGAGCAAAGATTACGAACTTGCTTTCACAAATAGAGCCGATGCAATTTACGGCAAAGACAAATTGCTTACGCCCGTTAGCAAATTACAAGACAGAATTAATTTCGTTCGCAAGTTCAAATAACAACTGTTTATAGTTCACCGATAAACGTGAACCTTTTTCATTTAATTGGTGCGGGAGTATTATGCTTTCAAAAGTTTTTTCATCGGCGACATTTGGAATAGACGCATATATAGTTGAAGTAGAAACGCACAGCGAGCGCGGCATTCCGGCATTTATTATTGTCGGGCTTCCAGACAACGCTATTAAAGAAAGCCGCGAACGTGTTATTGCCGCGATTAAAAATTCCGGCTTAGAATTCCCCATCAAAAAAATCACCATCAATTTAGCTCCGGCGGATATTAAAAAAGAAGGAAGTTCTTTCGACCTACCGATTGCCATCGGCATTTTAACTTCATTAGAAAAAGTTGAAAGCAGCTTGCTTGAAGAAACTGTTATCCTCGGAGAATTAGCGCTCGATGGTTCGCTTCGCCCGATAAAAGGCGCTCTGCCGATAACCGTTGAAGCTAAAAAACAAGGGAAGAAAAAAATCATTCTTCCAAGCGAATCTGTTAAAGAGGCTTCAATAGTAAGCGGAATTGATGTTTACGGTATGACGAACCTTTTTGAAGTTGTACAGTTTTTGAATGGTGAATCTGATAAACAACCTACCTGCACAAGTAAAGAAGAAGTTTTCTCGAAAGTAAATCATTATCAGTTAGATTTTTCCGATGTGAAAGGACAAGAAAATGTTAAGCGCGCGTTGGAAGTTGCCGCCGCCGGTGCGCATAATATCATCATGATCGGACCTCCCGGTTCCGGCAAAAGTATGCTTGCAAAAAGAATCCCTTCGATTCTTCCTCCGCTTACTTTTACCGAAGCGCTTGAGACAACCAAAATTCATTCCGTGGCGGGAATCTTGAACAAAGAATTTGCGTTGATAACCGAACGCCCTTTCCGCAGCCCGCATCATACAGTTTCGGACGCGGCTTTAGTCGGCGGTGGTTCATTTCCGCGCCCCGGAGAAATTTCATTCGCGCATCACGGAGTTTTATTTTTAGACGAGCTTCCGGAGTTTCCCAAAAATGTTTTGGAAGTGATGCGTCAACCGTTGGAAGACGCAAAGGTTACCGTCAGCCGTTCTAAAATGTCGTTAGAGTTTCCGGCAAATTTTATGTTGGCAGCAGCAATGAACCCGTGTCCATGCGGTTATTACACCGATCCTAACAAAGAATGCACGTGCGGACAGCAGCAAATTCAAAAATATATGGCAAAAATTTCCGGTCCGTTGTTGGATAGAATTGATATTCACATTGAAGTTCCGGCGGTAAAATATAGAGAGCTTTCTTCTACACATAATGGGGAAAGTTCAAACGAAATTAGAGCGCGGGTAATTGCTGCTCGCGATGTGCAGCTAAAACGGTTTGTCGGTTTGAAAGGAATTTACAACAACGCCGATATGGGTTCGAAAGAAGTGCGGCAGTTTTGCCAGTTGGATACAGCAAGCGCCGAGCTGTTAAAAATGGCGATGACAAAACTTGGACTCTCTGCCCGCGCCTATGATAGAATTCTAAAAGTCAGTCGCACCATCGCCGATCTTGAAATATCTGAAAACATTTTACCGCAGCACGTAAGCGAAGCGATACAGTACAGAAGTTTAGATAGAGAGTTGTGGAAGCATTGAGGATTAATTACGATCTCACCTTACGCATTTTTGTAGAGCGAAACTCTGTTTCGCTCGAAAAATTGATATTTGAAAACAAAATGCACGGGCGATTCGGAGAATCGCCCTACAATTGCGTAACGTGAGTTACAATTAAAGAAACTGAGATGAAAAAAGTATACTTTTTATTATTGTTGTTTGGGTTAGTAAGCCATCAACACGCACAAAAAATAATCGGAAAATTTATTGACCAGAACAGGCATGGACTATGTGATCTTACAATAAACCTTTATTCAAGTTCAAAAGTTTATACAACAATAACCGACGGAATGGGGTCTTTTGTTTTTAATGATATTACTAATGTGAAAAAAGATAATGAGCTTCCAACGGGATATTCTATTTCCGATAATTATCCAAATCCTTTCAATCCTAAAACACGAATTACACTAACATTACCCAACAATGGGAATGTTCGAATTGCTTTATTTAATGTTGCCGGCCAAAGAGTTCTCTCTGACATTGAGAAATTTTATAATGCGGGAACAAATTTTTTAGATCTTGAATTGAATGGTTTACCGAATGGCATTTACTTTGCAAGATTAACTTTGGATAGGAAGTACACGGTAACAAAAAAATTGATGCTTTTATATGGAAGTCAGCATCTCCATTCTTTACCCAGTTTGTCAAACAGTTCCCTAAATAAACCCGGCGAAATAAATGATTTAACTTCTTCAATCGTGATAGATAGCCTTGTTGCTACTAGCCCGCTTACTGGAAGTAAAACTTTTACGAACTTGCCAGTGGTAGTTGATAGTTTAGTAAATTTGGGAAATTTAACCATCGAACGATTTTGTGCTGGCCTTCCAACAGTGATGTATGAAGGGAAGATATATAACACGGTTCAGATGGGAACTCAATGCTGGCTTAAAGAAAATCTTGATGTGGGCAAAATGATCATGAGTATCAATTATGCGGATACAGCGAGAAATAATGGTGTAATTGAAAAATACTGTTTTAATAATGACACTTCTAACTGCAGAATATATGGAGGATTGTATAATTGGCGTGAAGCAATGGCTTACAGTAAAGAACCCGGCGCAAGAGGAATTTGTCCTGAAAATTGGCATCTACCGACACAAGCTGAATTTGAAGCATTGTCCGACATAGTACACAATGATGGTAACTCGCTCAAAGAATTTGGAGTAGGAGCTTTGTCGGGAATAGGCACGAACGCCAGTGGGTTTTCGGCATTGATAGCAGGGACACGTAATATTTCGCATTTTGGGGGCGGAGTGACTCTTTTTTGGAGTTCTACACATGATGATAATGAGACTCATGCCTATTACATATACCTAAATGATAGCGAAAGTCCAATCGGCTTCGGTTATAATGATACCAGGTTTGACGGTTACTCGATTCGCTGTATTAAGGATTGATTTTAACCGGAAACCTTTTACCGCAGCATGTAAGCGAAGCGATACAGTACAGAAGTTTGGATAGAGAGTTGTGGAAGCATTGAATCTACTCGTCAACCCCAAAAGATACCATCGCCACAATTAATAGAGCAAAAAGAAAATTTCTAACTGAAACGTAATGCAGGCTTTTGAGGAGCGAAATAAACTTATTGATTTCAGCCTTCGCAAAATTGATTTTGGACTTTGTATTAAGTGGTTTTTCCACAAAGAAAAGAGCAACGTTCACAAGTAAATTCAGCGATGACAAATATTCAATCTTCTGTTATACTTGCTACCTATCTAATTTGTAGTTCCCAATTTTTTATTATTCATCAAGCTGTTAAGTTTTTTAATTCTATCGTCAAGAATTTTTATGCGTGTATTAATATCTTCCAAGAATTTATCAAGCTTTTGTTCATAGCCGGGCTTGTCATACATTCCGCGCTGTTCAAAGTAGCTTTTGAACAACCAATTATATTTTAATGCTTCCATATTTTCGGCAAACCGTTCGGTTCCTAATTTTGTTTCGCTTGTTATCTTGATCAAATTATCGAACACCGAAGTAATAGAAGAATCAAGCGGAGATTTATCGGAAAGCATTTTACCCAAAACGCCTTGTCCATCTTTCACGTTTTTAATGATGTCATCAATACCTTTTATAGAATGGTCAACGTTTCGTATAACGGACTGCACATCCGTACCCAACGTATTTACAACGTTAGCCAAAGTATCAAGTTTGAACGAAATTGAACCAAGGCTTCTATCGGCGGTAACAATTAACTGATTTGTATTGTTGTACAGATCATCGCTGTTTACAAGTTTACCAATTGACCCCGCACCGTTATTTACTTTGCTCACAATCTCTGCAAGATTTCTCGCCATATCTTTTGTGTACTCAAGCGTTCCTTTGGCTTCATTAACAAGAGCGCCAAAATTTAACGGATCATCAGCTAAGATTGTCCCACCGTTTTCAACTTGTTTTGCCGCTGTTGTTCCTACGTGCAGCACAATTACCTTATTCCCAACAAGACCTTCAGTTTCAATTGAAGCTCTCATATCTTTTTTAATAAATGATTTTACATCTGCAACCAAACGAAGCGTAACTTCCACGCGGGCTAAAGAATCATTCATAATTTTTAAGGCATCAACATTTCCTACTTCAATTCCGCTTAAACGAACGGGTGCGCCTTTGCGCAATCCTTCGATAGTTGAAAAATAAGCTTTTACTTCAAAGGTGGAAGCAAAAAGAGATTGCTTGTTCCCTAAAAGAAAAACTGCGACAAGAAAAAGTATTGAGCCGATGAGAATAAATATTCCCAGCCTGATGGCGCTGCTTTTTGATTCCATAAAAACTCCGCTAATCTTCGCTAAGTATCACTCGTAAAAAAGTCATGTAAAAAAGGATCGGTTGAAGCGGTTAATTCCTTCAAATTTCCTTCATATTTAATTTTGCCTTGATCTAAAACAATAGCTCTATCCGAAATAATCTGAGCGCAGGCTAAATCATGCGTAATAATGATCGAAGTCATTTCTAATTCTTTCTGCAAGTCTCTAATCAATCGGCTAATTTCTTTAGTGGTTATCGGGTCAAGCCCGGTTGTAGGTTCATCATACAACATTAATTTGGGCTGCGTAATAATTGAGCGCGCAAGCCCGATACGTTTGCGCATTCCACCGGAAAGTTCAGATGGCATTTTATCAATTGCATGCTCAAGAGAAACCATCTCCAATGCTCGTTTTACCTTTGCTTCCACTTCCTGTTTAGTAAAAGAAAAATTCCGTATCAACGGGAAAGCGAGATTTTCTCTAACCGACATTGAATCGTATAACGCCGCGCTCTGGAAAAGAAATCCAAGATTTTTTCTTAACTCTTTTAACTCTCCGTTGGAAAGCTCGTGAACGTTTTTCCCTTCAATAAAAACTTCTCCTTTGTCCGGCGCTAACAGTTTTACCATACATTTTAAAAGAACGCTTTTTCCCGTTCCGCTTTTTCCAAAAACAACAAGGTTCTCACCATGATTAACAGTGAGCGAAACGTCGTTCAGTACAACAAAATCTCCAAATGCTTTTGAGATGTGCGATATGTTTACCATCTCTAAGGCCATAGCCACAATGTTATTTTTACAAGAACGGAATCGGTAACCAAAATTAATAATGACGCAAGAACCACTGAAGTTGTAGAGGCTTTACCAACTCCTTCAGTACCTTTATCGGCATTATAACCTTTAAATGCGCCAACAATACCAACGATAAATCCGAAGAAAAATGTTTTTCCAATGCCGGGGATAATATCGCTGAACCTAATTGCTTCAACAACGGAAACGACATAAAGCTGCAGCGATATACTTTGCGATAAGATCATTGCAAGATAACCTCCAAATATCGCAAGGAATACAACGTACATCGTAAGCACAGGTAAAATTAACGAGCAGGCAACAACTCGCGTAACCACTAAATAACGGAATGGATCAATAGCGGAAACTTCCATAGCATCAATCTGCTCTGTAACACGCATTGAGCCAAGTTCCGCGCCAATACCGGAACTTACTCTGCCTGCAAAAATTAAAGCGGTAATAACCGGTCCCAATTCTCTTACAACCGAAAGTGAAACCATTGCCGGCAAAAAAGATTCAGCGCCGAACCGTGCCATTATAGGCTGGCTTTGCAGTGCAAGAACAATACCGATGATAAATCCCGTAACGCTAACGATTGGTAATGTTTTTACTCCGAGTTCATCCATGTGTTTTTTAATTTCGTGGAATTCATACGGAGGAAGAAATACATTTAGAAGAAAGCGGAAAGAAAATTCAAATAACTGCCCGACCCCCAGAAGAAATCCGGCAATACTATGATATGCTGCGTTATGATTTTTTGATTTATTTTTCAATGAGGAACTATGCTTACGTTAGATTCTTTTCTTTTGTCAAAATAAAAATAAGAAAAAATGTTTACGCAAGAAACCTGTTTATAGAAAAGGCTAAAAAGCATTTTCATAGTGATTGATGGAAACTTCGCCGCCTAAGAGCAAAATGGCAATAACATCAAAACGGATGCTCTCGTCAGTAAGGTTGTTTTCGGCAAGGTAGGCTTCTGCGATTTTTCTGATCTGTGTTATCTTTCTTTTCGTTATGGCTTCTTCAGGCAGTCCATATTCTAAACTTTCACGGGTTTTCACTTCAACAAAAACAAGAAACTCTTTATCCTTTGCGATGATGTCAAGTTCACCTTTTCCGTAGCGGTAATTCCGTTCGATGATCTCAAATCCTTTTTGAACAAGAAAAGAAGCGGCAAGGTTTTCGCCTTCATTTCCTTTTTCTTTAGTGGAAGTGGGCAAGCGGTTCTTCTCCCAAAATATTTTTCAAAAAAGTTTTCCGGTGATGTGGCGTGATTCCAAAAATTTTTATGGCTTCGATGTGTTGTTTAGTTCCGTAACCTTTATTCTTTTCCCAAAAATATTCAGGAAACTCAGTGGAAAGTTTTATCATAATTTCATCACGAACCACTTTAGCAATAATTGAAGCCGCTGCAATTGAAAATGATTTAGCGTCTCCTTTAACAATTGCTTTGCTGGCAATTTCACTTGAGAAAGTTTTATTTCCATCAATTAAAATTAAATGCGGAACCGTACTTAATTTTTCAACTGATCTTTTCATAGCTAAAAGAGATGCCTGCAGAATATTTATTTCTTCTATCGTTTTGTGAGAAATAATTTCATATTCTACCGCTAATGCTTGCTGCATTATCACGTCAAAAAGTTTCTTGCGCATTGAAGAGGAAAGTTTTTTTGAATCGTTTACGCCTTCAATAACTGTTGTAGGATGAAACACAACTGCGGCGGCAACTACCGGACCCGCTAATGGTCCGCGCCCGGCTTCATCCACACCGGCTATGAGTTGGATCTGCTTTGTACGAAACGTGTCATCAAACTTTTTCATATACCAAATATGATTGCGAACAAACCTAAAACCATTTGCCATTTCAATAAACGACTTACATTACCAAAAGATTGTTTATCATTCTTTCTGTGAAGGACAAACATGCTGTAGCTTAACATCGGCACAACGCCAAACGCAATTATCAGTAAATACCTTGCTGTATAAACTTGCAACAGAAAAGGGATCAGCATTGCAATTAACAAGAAGAGGGCAAACCCGTAAAGCAAAGTTTTAGCCTTTTCAAAGCCATATTTAACAGGGAAAGTAATCACGCCGGCGCGCGAGTCGCCTTCGGCATCTTCCATATCTTTTACAACTTCTCTCATCAGATTTATAGTAAACGCGAAAACCATAGGGAAAATAATTGGACTTACTTTTTTCATCGCAATACCGCCAAACAAAAAAGCTGTACCGGTAAGCAGCGCAACAACGGTATTTCCTAATAAGGGAATTTGTTTCAGCTTAAAAGAATAATAATATGTTAGAACGATTGAACCGAGCAAAACAAATACAGCGTAACTGTTCACGAGAAATGACAGCGCAATTCCGCAAAGAAGTAAAAGAGAATAAAGGATGAGAGCGGTTCGTTTACTCATGTCGCCGCTTGCAAGCGCTCGTTCCGGGCGATTGATTTTATCAATTTCAATATCAAAATAATCATTAATAACATTTGCCGAAGCCGCAATAAAAGCAGCCGCAAACGAGGCAAACAGAACGGTTAATGTTACTCTTTTATTCCCTGAACAAATAAACCCGGCTGTAGTAACAGTGAAAAATGTTATAGTAACATTAACGGGACGAATAACCTTCATCATGTTTATAATTCTCTCAAACATTTCTAAAACTCATTAATAATTCCAAAATGGATTTTCCCTTCGCTAAAAGAATCGCCTTTGGCAAAAGCAAAATTAACATTTAAAATACCAAGTCCGGTTTCAACATGAAGACCAATGCCATAACCATATTTTGTTCCGGTAGATTTAGAAATATTTCTCTCTGCATTTTCTTTTTGTAAAAAATACCCGACATCAAAAAAAGAGAAGAAAAAAGTTCTTCTTGTTAAAAGAAACCGATACTCAAAATTTGACCACGCAATCCGCGAAGCAAGAAATTGATTTTCTCTATATCCACGAAGTGAATTTGTTCCTCCCAACAAAAACATATCCGAGATTTCCACTTGAGCGCCTTGCAGCTCTTTTCCGTGTACCCCGCACGCAATCACTTGCCGTTTAAATAATTCGTAGTAAAAGTTAAATTCAGTAATAATTTTTTGGTGCGTCGCTTTTGTTTTAGTTGATGGATTAATTATCTGCGCTGGACCATTTATGTTCTTTCTTGTGTAAACATAAGCGTTAGAAAAGTATATTCCTTCAGTTGGCGAGTATGGATCATCGCGTGAATCATACTTTAGAGTGATGCCGGTTGAAATCAATGTTGCATCGTAAACGGAAACAAATCCGTAATCGTTGAGTGAAGGAATTATTTTTTCATACTCAAACGTGCCGGAGATTGTTGTGTTATTGGAGGCGATGTAATCAAGCGCAAAGCTGTATTTACGCTGTACAAATGAGCTGTCTTGTTTTTTTTGAAACAATCCGAAGTTGATATGAAAAGGGAAATCAAACAACCACGGTTCAAAATATTTCAGTTCAAGTTCTTGAGAAAGCCGGTCAATTTTTTGCCACCGGAATGCGGCAGCCCTTCCGGTACCGAAAAGATTGCGTAAACTTATATTTAGTAAACCGGAAAAATATCCGCTTCCCGTTTTTGTATCCCCGGGAAGATATCCGATAATTCCGTCAAAGTTATTCGTCTCTTTTTCTTTCACTTCAATCTGAAGAACTCCTTCGTTTTTCTGTGAAAAATAAAATTGCGGCTCTAAAACGGGGTCAAAAAAACGAAGACGGTTTAATCTCGCTGGTATCTCGTTAATTTTCTTCTGCGAATATTTTTCGTGATACTGCAAACCCAATTCGCGGATAATCACGTAGTCTTTTGTTTTCTGATTTCCCTTAATTTCGATTCTATCAATTTTGCTTTCAGTTTCTTTTTTAAGAGAAAGATAAATATCGGCAAAAGTTTCAGCGGTAGATGAATCGTGGGAAAAAGCAATTGATTCAATTTTTATTTTGGCAAACGGAAATCCTTCTTCTTCTACTTCGTCAAAAGTTTGTTCGATGAAATATTCGATTTTTTGTTTAGTGAAAATTGTGTTTCCCAAATCTTCAGCATTTCGCAAAATGTTTCTATCCGTTAGCGTATCTATTCCACTCAGAATAATGTTGTGGATTTTTGCAGGATTACCTTCAAAGAGAAATATGTGCAACTCATTTGCCAAAGCATCTGAACGCGGGGCGGTAATGATGCTATCAATGCGAAAGTTAATGTAGCCGACATCATTATAGAATTGAGTTAGCTTTCCGACAAGTATTTGCACGCTACTATCCGAAAGATTATAATTTTGATTTTGAAGAATTTCAGACGTCAAAGTATTTTTAGAGTAAACCTCATTTCCGTGCAAAATAATTTCTGGTTTCGTTTGCGGAAAGAGTAGAGAAGCGAAAAGAATAAAAAAGAATAAAGAATTACTGAGGCGAATCATCTAACAGTTTCATCTTTTTCCCTACCGGAATAACTTCAATTAACTTCTGAAGTTTTTCAATATCCGATAAGTTCGCCGTACAAATATCCATTCGTTTAGCGTTCTCAACACCTAAAGCAACTGCGGTTTTACAAGTTTCTTGGAAAACAAAATCATGATGCCAGCCATAAACAATTCCGGCAACAAAAGCGTCGCCGCTGCCCGTCGGGCGAATTGCTTGTACAACCGGTGGAATAATTTTATAATGATAATCAAAGTTAGAAGCATAAACCGGATGCGCTCCATCGGTAATGTATGCTTGCTTTATTTCTTTTTTGTAAAGGTGATCAAGAAAATCCAATTTTTCTTTTTCTGATTTCAGCGAAATCTTGAGTGATTTTTCCAGCTCTTCACTGTTATTATGAAGAATCGTCGGTGATGCTTCAATACAACGTGAAAGGTGATTCCCGTAAGTATCTAAGACCGAAATTTTGTCATACTTATTCGCAAGAGAAATTCCGTAAGGAAATATTTCATCTGCAGCCGGCGAAGGTGAGGAACCGGAGAAGACTACTATCTCGCAATTCTGAATCATTTTATCAAGTTTTAATTTAAATTCATTTGCTTCGCCTGAACTGACAAGGTTATTCTCTTGAAAAAAAGTTAAAACAGATTTTGCCGATTCATCAATAAGAACTGAGGCAAAGCGCGTTTCGCTTGCGGTTTTAACGAAAGCGAATGGCAGCGCTTCAGCTTCAAGAGTTGCGCGAAAAATTTTGCCGTTTGCCCCTCCTGAAAAAGTGAAGCCAAAACTTTTTGTGTCTAAGTTTTTTAATTGCCTGCTTACATTTATTCCTTTCCCTCCGGCACAATAATTAAGCTTGCCATTTCTATTTTCTTCGGAATTGGCGATGTGGTCATACACTAAACATGTTTCGAGAAGCGGATTAATCGTGATAGTAAGAATCATTGTTACCGGTAACGCTCCAGATCATTATAAAATGGAGTGATTAAACGATAATCGCCAAAACCTGTATTATCAACAAAAACAAATTGTCTGTTAATTTCATAATATTCCCAAACTTCATACGGTTTTGAATCATAATCGAAAGGATGGCGTTCGACTGAATTAGGAGCGCCAAGCATAATAAATACCATCCCCATATCTGAGTTCCACCCTTCCGTGTAATGAGAAAAATGTTTGTTTGCATAATCTACTCGGCGGTAATATTCATTGAAGGCTTCATTCTCCGGCGTGGCTTTGTTGGGGTCTTTTGTTTTCCAAAAATTTAAAAACCGATTCAACTTTTCATCTGCATTTTTTGTCGCTTTCATTGAATCAAGCTCCGCTGTGCTCGCCAAATAAATTAATTGCGAAATAGCTTTATCAACGTTTGTAATAGTCGGAGGAACTCCTTCAAGCCGAGAGAAAAATCCTTTGGAAACGGTTGCTTTTGTTGAAGAATTCAAATCGTCAATAGCAAAAGTGAAAATGTAATTATCAAGCGGAAGAGCAAGGCTGTCTGTATTAAAATTGATTTTATTAATTCCAGGGTGTATATCTTTTTCTGAAGTACTTTCAGAAACAGTTTTTTTATCTTTTGAAAAGATATAATATTTCATCAGAGCAAGCGTTGCGGAATCGGCATAAACTTCTACATAAACAGAAATTTTCCCTCCGGCGGTTGAAATAATTTTGGAAACATTTGGAAACACTTTTTCTTTTCCGTTTATCGTCATTTTATTTCCGGTAAATAAAATATCGCTCAAATCTATTTTGTCTTGAAATTTTTTCACCTTAAAAGTTGATTCGTAAGAACTTTTTTTTCTGGAATCTTTATCCTCAACGGAAATCACAAAAACATATTCGCCAGGAGTAAGCACAAATGATCTTAAACTCAAATTAAAATTTGACCGAGCGTGTGCGTGGTCAAAATCCGGCGAAGTTATTTTTTCATACCATTGTTTTTCAGTTACCAATGTTTCTTTGTCTTTGGAATAAACTGAAACAACAACAGAATATTCAGCTTTAAACCCGGAACCGTCTTTAATAAACTGTAATGAGTTAAAAGGGACATGCACAAAAACATCAACGCGCGTAAGCGGCGAACCTTCAGTTTTATAGTTCAGTAGTTCAAAATAAAATGCGGGAAACCCTAAATTATCATAGGTTTCTGTTGATTGCTCAACTTGCGCTAACAACGGAACTGATAGAAATAGCAGCAGCATACATGTAAGTAATTTCATAGTTACACCATTAAACCTTTGCAAAAACATCATATTCGTTACAATCAAAGACTTCGGCGTTATAGAATTTTCCAATTTTCAAAACTTTACTATTTGCCGGAATTAAAACTTCACCGTCAACTTCAGGCGCATCTCTATAACTTCTGCCAATATAATAATCTCCTTCTCTCCCTTCAACAATAACGCTTAACTTTTTCCCGATAAAAGAAAGATTTTTTTTATGGGAAATGGCTTGCTGAATTTCCATTAATTTATTTTTTCTGCGGATTTTTTCTTTTGGGGTTATTGGATCGCCTAAAATA
>Ga0172371_10010829_pt1 | contig 12258 bp, 8 predicted proteins | sample Lak12m_FD_114543 | JGI IMG/M metagenome (GOLD analysis project Ga0172371, IMG submission 114543) | Freshwater microbial communities from Kabuno Bay, South-Kivu, Congo - kab_022012_12m | ecosystem: Environmental > Aquatic > Freshwater > Lake | place: Democratic Republic of the Congo: South-Kivu... | reverse complement strand
CGAATCCCCACCGGAAGCCTGCACCCGCTGTGCCGCATACCTGGCCGGATGCTCTTCCGTAGGAAGGCACTACGTCAAGACCTATGGTGACGGGGAGCTGCGGCCGATCTGAGGTCAAGTCCCCCCAGAAACGCTAGGCCTTTCGGATGGTGGTGGTGGCTTCGACCCAGGGGTCCAAGGTGGAGAGAGGGCGCCCGAGTTGCTGGGCGACGGCGCGGCAGCCGCCTTTGCACTGGAGCCAGCCTGGGCAGGGGATGCACATTTCGGGCTTCACGTCGATCCAGTCACGTGACGCTGGGCCGTTGGCAATCTCCATGAACGGCTTCTCCAGCACGTTGCCCAGGATGACCGGCGAGTGGTTGCACATCCGCACGTTGCCCAGCGGGTCCATCGTGAAGTAGGCGTTGTCAGTCGCGGCGGCGCAACCCGCGAAGCGGACAAGCGGATACTGCTTCCTGTCCACGATGCACGGCGGAATCGGGACCGCGGCAAAGGGCACGAGGCCGAGCCGTTTCGCCCCCTCTTGCGCGAGCTTGAGCATGCGGGCAGTCTCAGGCCGCGTCAGCGTAAGGTCCGTGTATGTGCCGTCCTTGAGCTTGCGGCCGCCCGGGTTGTAACGGTTCAGCAGGAAGGTCTTGCCGCCCGTCCGCTTGATGAACGTCATCAGCTTGGGGAGATCCTCGACCGTGCGTTTCGTCACCACGATCGTGAACGACACCGGCATGCCCGTCTTGCGCAGCATCTGGTGAGCCTGCATGATCGATTTCCACGCGCCCTGACCGCAGTGCTCGTCGTGACGGGCTTCGTCCATTGACAGCAGCGTGAGCTGCACCAGCTTGACGCCCGTGCGGCCCAGGTCCGTTGCCCATTCCGGAGTCATCTTCGTGCCGTTGGTGAGCACGGACACCGAGAGCCCCTTCAAAGTGAGCGCTGCAGCGATGTCGGGCAGGTCGTCACGAAGTAGAGGCTCGCCGCCGGTCAGCGCGACCTGTGTGGCCCCGGATTCCCGAGCCATCTTCGTCAGCGCCTTCACCGTCTTGCGGGTGCTCAGCCGTCCACGCGGGTATCCGTCTACCGCCTTCCACGCGTTGTAGCAGTAACTGCAGTCCAGCGTGCACGCAGTCTCGGTCTCGAAGAGAATCGCACGGACTCTGGTCACGGCCATCTGTGGGCTACTCCTTGATCTCGAATACGTAGTCGGTGTCGTAGCACCGAACGTACAGGCGGTTTCCCCTCACGACCATGGCGTGGTGCGCGGAAGCCAGCTTCTCCCTCTGGAGAACGGTTCCGTCATGCCGGCTCAGCACGTAGAGAAAGTCCTTCTCGTCGGTGAAGCCGTAGCCGGAGAATATGACTTCGCCGTGCACGACGAAGTTCCAGGCGCTCGCGGTGAGCGCCTTGGAAGCCCAGGCGACCTTCCCCGTCGCAAGGTCCAAAGCCACCAGGTATCCGGTCTTGCCTTTCGTCAGGCTTGCGTACCCGTTGTAGTTGCAGTCGAAGTAGAGCATGTCTCCGACAACTTCCACGGTCGACATCTCGAGAATGTCGGGAAAGACCTCGTCCAGAATCAGGAGGCTGGTCGGCCGATAGTCTGCGTCGAACACTACGGCGCGGTACGAGAACTGCTTGTCGTAGACGGGGTCGGACGGCCTGGGTTCGACCGCCTCGTAGACGCCGACGAACAGCGTCGAGCCATTGGACCTGAAGAATTTCAGCTTGCCCCACCGGGTCTCGCCGGGCACGAACATCGCCTCTTCGGCCAGGTTGAGGGGTGGTCTGGGGAGGGTGTTCTTCGTGTACCACTCGTCTCCATCGGTGATCCCGTTGCGGGCTTCATCCAGCTTCTTCAGCCTCGTTGCGACCTTGGTCCGCGCCAATTCCTTATCTCTAAAGGGGAAACCCGGCACCTTGACGAGCCGAGGCTTCAGCAGGGTGTTGATGGTAGCCGTCGCGTCCGCACCAGCCTGCTGCCCGGTTGCTACTGCCGAGAAGCACAACGAGGCCGCCGTCGTCGCTGCTATAGCCGCTGCAACAGCGATCGTTCCTTCAAACCGGCCCGAGCTGCGGGTCTCGCTCATCCTCCACCTCCATCCGGCGCATTGTGCCCACTGAGCGTTGCTGAGTCAATGCGGTGAGAACGGCCAGGTGTGCACTGCAGCGTGGCAGGAGCCAGCGTGGAGGGGGCCGGGGGGGACCGACGCTTCAGTCGCAGCCCCCCGGCGCCCCGGAAGCAAAGCGGCTCCTGCCACGCCGTGCTATTGCGGGGCGCAAGCCAAGCTTGCTATCATCACGCGGCAAGGAGGGCGCATGCGTCCCGAATCCCGGATACTCGAAACCGTAGCGTTTGCCATTGCAGCAGCAGGGGCCATGTTTCGGTCACTCGAAGCCCTTGCACTTGCCGTTGCAGCGGGTACCCTGATCGCTGGGTGCGGTGGGAGCCCGACCGGGGGCACGGGGGCAAAGGACGCAGGGGCGGACCACGCACGGCAAGAAGACCGGACCGCGGGCGACGTCGATCCGTGCATCGGCTCGCCGGACGTGCAGATCCAGTTCCCCAAGGACGGTACCAGGTTCGACTTCGGCCAGGAAGTGCAGCTCAAGGGGAAAGCTGTGCCGACAGACGGGGGCACCGATTCAGTCACGGTGGAGTGGTGGTCGGACGTCGCCGGGCAGATGTGCACCGGAGTGCCCGAATCGAGCGGAAGCACGTGGTGCAAGACGTCCAGCCTCGCAGTGGGAACGCACGTCGTGACGCTGGAAGCCACTGATGCGTGCGGGGCGACCGGAAGCGACAGCATCACCATCATCATCAACGGGGCACCCACGACCCCTTCGGTCCACATCGAGCCGGAAGCTCCCACCACGACCGACAACCTGGTCGCGGTAGTGGCGGAACCGTCGGACCCCAACGACGACCAGGTCGTGCTCACCTATGTCTGGCTCAAGGACGATGGACCGGTTGCGGAGATCACCGGAGCGACCGTGGGAGCGTCGTACACCAAGAAGGGCCAGACGTGGACCGTGAAGGTCACTGCGTCGGACGGGACACTCGCGGGGGAGACACTTTCTGATTCCGTCGTGGTTCTGAACACGCCCCCGTCGGTCGATTCGGTCAGCATTCTTCCGACGTCCGGCGGAGCGACCGCGACGTTCACCTGCGTGCCGGACGGATGGGCCGATCCGGACGCGTTGGAAGGGGGAAGCAGTGAGGACTACGTGTTCTCATGGACCGTCGACGGACAGGTGGTGAAGGGCGAGACGGGCGACACGATATCCGGGCTGAGCAAAGGTGACGAAGTCACCTGCACGGTGACTCCGACAGACGACGAAGGCCAGGGTGAGGCCGTCACCAGCGAGCCGGTCACCGTCGTGAACACTCCGCCCACTTGCGCGGCGGCGGTGCTCTCGCCCGACGCCGGGAACGTGACGACGACGTTCTCGTGTCTCGCTGTCGACTGCAACGACGCTGACGGAGATGCGCTGATCACGGGCTATGCCTGGGTGCTGGGCGGGGAAGATCTTCCGGGCACGTCGAGCCAGGATATTCAGCCGAAGGCATTCGGCGCGTCTAAGGGCACTACGCTTCAGTGCCGGGTGGTGATTTCAGACATGGAGAGCGATGGCAGCCCGATTCCGTCAGAGGAGATCGTGCTGGACAACGCACCCCCATCGGTCACGTCTGCCGTAGTCGTTCCGGATGCGACGCCACCGTCAGAGATCAGCGTGCTGGCTTGCATTCCAAGTGGCTGGTCCGACCCGGACGGTGATCCCGAAGCGTACGTCTACACATGGTACGTGAATGGCGTTGCAGTCGAAGGGGCCGAAGGCCCCACCCTGGACGGGCTGTGGTTCAACAAGGGCGACCTGGTGGATTGTGCGGTCGTCCCGGACGACGGAACCACGCCCGGCATTCCAGTGGAATCCAAGAACGTGGTGAAGATCGAGGACACGGCCCCACTGCTCGGAGCCGCGGCGATCGTGCCCGAGTCGGGCTCCAAGGCAGACACTTTCGAGTGCCTGGTGAGCGGCTACAGCGACCCTGACCCCGCTGACGCGATCGAGAGCTGGCCGGTGCCCGACCCGATGGACATCGGTGCCCCGGCGATCCTTATCCAATGGAAGATCGACGGAGGAGAAACCGCGGCCATCGGAGAACAGTGGGCGCCGCTCGAAGCGAAGAAAGGGCAGAAGATCACGTGCAAGGCGCAAGCGTACGATGGAGAGCTGACCGGCCCCCCGGTCGAAAGCGGGGAAGTGCTGCTGCTCAATGCTCCACCGACGGTCGCTTCGGTGTCGCTGGTCCCCCTGTCCGGCGGCAAGCTGACCAAGTTCACGTGCACGCCGTCGGGGTACCAGGACCTCGACGAGGGGGACCCTCAATCGTACGTGTTCTCGTGGAGCGTAAACGGAGTGCCGGTCCCGGGCCAGGAATTGCCGGAAATGGCAGGAAGCGCCGCGGGCCTGAAGCCCGGCGACAAGGTGACCTGCACGGTTACCCCCTACGACGGCCAGGACTTCGGCCCCGCAGTCACCAGCCCGGAAGCCGATGTCCAGAACCAGCTTCCCTCGATCGCATCCGTGGTCCTTACTCCGGGCAAGCCGACTGTGTCCGACGACATCACGTGCACGCCGCAGGGGTTCCAGGACGCCGACGGGGACGTGCCCCTGTACAAGTACGCGTGGACCGTAGATGCAGCGCTGCTCGGAGCGCAGAAAGCGTCTGTGCTGCCCAAAGGAACGGCCAAGAAGGGGCAGAAGGTGGTTTGCCAGGTGGTCCCATATGATGGGATCTCCGACGGTTTCGTTGTCGCGTCCGCCCCCGTCACGGTAATGAACAGCGCGCCTGGGGCACCGACCGTGCACATCGAGCCGCCGCTTCCCGCACAGGGAGAAGAGCTCCAGTGCGTGCTGGACGTGGAGTCCTCCGACGCTGACGGCGACCTGCTGGAGTATGTCTACTCGTGGTATCTCGACGGCGAGCTTCTGCCGGGAGAGACGGCCCCCGCGCTCGCCGGCGACTCCGCTGCCGAATGCTCCGCAGTGGCCTGCCACGTGGCAGGCAGCGACAGCGAGGCGTCTTCCGAAGCTGCGGTCGCGGAGACCGTCGTGGACGGTACGCCCGGGCTGTTCGTGGACTCGATGCAGTCTGCCGTGGTCGTGCCGGACGGCCCCGCATTGCGGTTCCCTTCGCAGAAGCTGACCGCGGAGCTGTGGGTCCGCAGCGCAGCCCCAAAGGCCGGCGCACTGGTCTCGAAGAGGAAGCTCGGCCCGGCCGCGGCCGACCGCGGGTTCGTGCTCGCCATCCTTGACGACGGCAAGCCTTCATTCGTGATCGACACCGGCACACTCGACGGAGTCCTGCTCGTTGCTGACGCTCCGCTGCCTCCGGGCAAGTTCAACCACGTGGCAGGGGTCTATGACGGGGCGTCAGCCCGGCTCTTCGTAAACGGTGTGCTGGTAGATGCAGCGTCGGTCACCGGTCCCATCGATTGCACCGAGCCGCTGCACATCGGAGTCGCCCCCGCCTCCGCGTCCGCAGTCGGGGCCGTGATCGACGAGGTGAGGCTGTCGGAGGAAGCAGTCTATGCAGCGAATTTCTTCCCCGGCATGGTGCTTTCCGCGGGCGGCGCTACCCGCCTGCTTCTGCACCTTGACGAGGGTGTGGGCAATGCGCTGAGCGATGCGTCCGCGTCCAATTCCGACGGGAGCTGCGCAGCGTGCGTGTGGAAACAGGGCATGTGCGCGTTGCAGACCCAGGATTTGCCGCCGACTGCCCCCGGAGTCTCGATCTCGCCTGCGAAGCCCGGCCCTGACGACAACCTGGTCTGCTCCGTTTCCCAGCCGAGCGTGGACCCGGAGGGAAAGCCGATCCAGTACGACTACAAGTGGTCGTCGAACACCGGCAAGAATGCCGCTGGGACCACGCTGAACAAGTCCCAGACGGAAGCCAACGATGTCTGGACGTGCACGGTGACCGCAAGCGACGGGGTAAACGTCGGACCGCCGGGCACCGCCTCGGTGACCATCCAGGCCGGCGGTGTGGTCCCGAGCGGGACGTACCAGTTGTCTCCGTCGGTGGTCTACCAGTGTGCGTGGTTCTTCATCATGTGGATGGTGGATCTGAACTACTCGCAGCTCGTTTTCGCAGACAATGGAGCGACGCTGACCTTGCAGCCGGCGATGAACGGAGGATGCAACATGACCGGTCCCTCGGCCAAGTCCGGCACTATAGACGTCGGCTGCACCTACTTCGGATCATGCAACGAGACCTACAAGTTGACAGGCACCTTCAACGGGGCCAATTGGAGCGGCACGCTGAAGATCACGTTCCAAGGCCAGTGCAAGGATTGCACGACCCAAACGTTCAATCTGACGGGGACGAAACTCTGAGCAGCGCCAGCGGGGGGCGGAGGCGAACGGCGGGCTGCGGCAGCGCTGATAAGGCTACGGCGTGGCCGGCCCGGGGGCGAGCCAAGATGTGAGGGTGGCGAAGGTCTGCTCTTCGGGGCGGGAGAAGGGGATTGCGGCCCCGGAGATGCGGGCGAGCAGGCGCCCGAGGTCTTTGCGAAAGGCAGCGGGGCGGCTGTAGGGGACGACCCACTTGACCGAGGGAAGGGTGGCTGCGACTCGGGCAGCGCCAAGCACCAGGGCTTCGCCGATGCTGGTCGGCGCATAGTCGGACGGGGCGAGCAGCGCTTCGCGGGCCTGGGGCGTCAGCTCCGGGTAGCGCATGAGGACATTGTAGCCCAGCGACCCGGCGTCCGCAGGGCGCCCCTTGGGGATGGGAAGCCACGGCCTTGCACCGGGAAGCGGGCCTTTGTCGCGAGCGTGGAACCTGAGCACCGGGTCGAGGTTCGACTGAAGGTAAGCCGGAAGCAGGCGATCCGCGAGTGCCTCCAATTCTGCGGGGAGCTTCGGGTCGCGGGAGCCGAGGAGAAACTCCGCCCACTCCGTGTACGGGCCGGGCTTCATCTCCGGCAGGCCCACCGCGGCCTTCCCGGAGGAAGGCTTGGCCGCTTCTCGGCTGGTTACTGCGACGCAGCAGAGGGCGTCCGCGCCGGGGACCGCGGAGCGGAAGGTCCCGTTTGCCGTGGCGCCCTCCCACGTGGAGAGAGGGTGGCACAGGCGGGTAGCGGCCCCCCCACCCTGCCCTCCCCCACCCGGGGGGAGGGGATTGGCGGGGAGTTGGGCGGCGCGGCTGGATTCGGCAGCGGCGGAGAGGGCGGCGGTGGGGAGCTCGAGTCCGGAAATCGTGCCGAGAAGGCCGCTTGGGCCGAATGCGCCGACCAGGTAGCCGAGCTGTGCTCGAGAGCGGAACTCGTCCACAGTGGAAGTCAGCTCCTTGCCCCACACCTCATTGTTGATTGCAGTCGCGGTCTCGATGAGAGCGGTTTCCTTTGGCTGGATGAGGCGGCAATAGATAGGTGTTCCCATTCTTCCTCCCGTCTTGTGGGCTCAGGCAAACGACCCGGCAAGGGCCTTGTGCTCAACGTCTCCAAGCACCGCGAACAACCGCCCGCGGTCCGGTGCGGCCTGGGCGCCGGCGCAGAAGCGCTTCAGCTCCTGCACTCGACGCCAGGACGTTTCGATTCTCTCCTTGCTGAGGATGCGGCCCTCGACGGCCTTGCAGACCGTCTCAATAGCGGCCATCTGCGTGTCCGGCGTATGGCAAAAGAGGAGCAGGTCCGCCCCGGCCTTGATCGAGAGCAGCGTGCGCTCTTCGATCCCGAAGCCGTCCGCTACCCCGCGCATCTCGAGGTCGTCCGTGATCACCACGCCGTCGAACTTGAGCGTATCCCTGAGCAATCCCTGGATGATGGCCGAAGAAAGGGTCGCAGGGAGCCGCGAATCCATTGTCTCGTATAGCACGTGCGCGGTCATGACCGACTTGACTCCGGCCCTGATCGCGGCTGAAAACGGGACCATCTCGCGGCCGCGGATGGTGGAAGGCTCGGTGCCCGAGCGGGGAAGCGTCGCGTGGCTGTCGTCGCGCGTGTCCCCGTGCCCGGGGAAGTGCTTGCCGCACGCTGCCACCCCTGCGTCCTGGATGCCGCGCACGGTCTCGGCGCCAAGCTTGGCCACGAGAGCGGGGTCGGATGAAAACGCCCTGTCGCCGATTACCTGGTTGAACGGGTTCGTCGCAACGTCGAGCACCGGGGCGAAGTTCAGGTTGAGCCCCAGCGCTGCAAGCTCCTGTGCCTGGTAGTGGCCGGCCTTGTATGCGAGGTCCGGCGCTGCCGTCTCCCCGATCTTACGGGCAGGAGGAAACTGTGTGACCGGTTCCCCGACGCGGATGACGCGGCCTCCCTCGTGGTCGATGGCGCGGATAAGCCCCGGCGCATGGATCGTCCGGTTCAGCTCCCAGAGCTGGCCCGGCTCCGAGATGTTTCTGCTGAAGAACACGAGGCCCGCAACGTTGTGCTTGGATACCAGGTCCTTCACGAACGGCGTCACGTTTCGGCCCTGGAACCCGAAGAGGAAAAGCTGGCCTACCTTGCGCCTGGTTTCCCTGTCGATCATCTCGTCCCCTTCCGCATATGCTTGCCCGCTTCCCCCGCCCCGGCCAGCCGATCGCGAAGTCGGTCGCCGACGACGTTGAACGACAACACGGTAGCAAAGATCGCCAGCCCCGAGAAGAGCGCCATGTGCGGCGAGCAGACGAAAAGCGCAGCTCCTTCGCTCAGCATCGACCCCCAGGACGGACAGTCCTGCGGCCCGAGCCCCAGGAACGAAAGACTCGACTCCGCCAGGATCGCGGACGCCGCCGAGAAGCTCACCTGCACGAGCAGGACGGAAGCAATGTTGGGCAGGATGTGTATCACGAGAATCCTCGGGATGCCGGCCCCGGCAGCTCGTGCGGTCAGGATGTAGTCGCGAGTCTTCTCCTGGAGCACCTGGCCGCGGACCAGCCGGGCCCACCCGGCCCACCCGGTGGCGGACAGCGCTATCAGGACGTTGAGCATCGACGGCTGCTGCGTGACAAACACGAGCAGCAGCGCAAGAAGTATCCCGGGGAATGCAAAGACAACCTCGCAGATCCCCATCAGCACTGCATCGACTGCACCGCCGAAATAGCCCGACACGAGACCCAGCGGCACGCCGACCGCCATCGACACGAACGCGGTCCCGAGGCCTACCAACAGAGCCACGCGGCTCGCGTGAATGACAAGCGTCAGGATGTCCCGGCCCTGTGCGTCGGTGCCGAGGAGGTGCATTGCGGAAGGCGGCGACAGCAGGAGATCCTGCGCACGCTCCTCCACTCCAAACGGTGCCAGCACGTCCGCGGCACCGGCCGCAAGTGCCAGAAACGCGAGGCAGAAGATCGAGAAGAGGGGCAGTGGATCGGTCCACTTCTGTCCCGTCAGCAGCCGCATCTCAGCTTCCCTCCCCGCGCTCTGCGTGCGCCAGACGAGGGTCGATCACCATGTATGCGATGTCCACGAGGAGGTTCACGACCACGTAAATCGCACCGATGACCAGGGCTGTCCCTTGCACCACCGAGTAGTCCCTGCGGGTGACCGCATCGATGAGCAGCGACCCGATTCCAGGCCGGGCAAAGACCTTCTCGGTCACCAGCGCGCCGGACAACAGCGCAGCGAACTGCAGCCCCAGAACGGTGGCCACGGGCAGCAGGGCGTTCCGGAGCACGTGCCGGACGATGACCCGGCCGTGTGGGAGTCCTCGAGCATAGGCCGCAAGCACGTACGGCTGCTGCAGCACGTCGAGCACGCTCGATCGGACCATGCGGGTCAGCCGGGCGGAGAGCGCCAACCCCAACACCGCCGCCGGCAGGATCAGGCTTCCCACCCCGGTGACTCCGGCCGCAGGATCAGGAAGGACGCGCAACTTGACGCACAACAGATGAATCAGCAACGGCCCAAGCCAGAAGACCGGCATCGCCAGTCCGACCAAGGTCGCCGTGAGTGCAATGGAATCCGCTGCCTTCCCCCTGCGAAGGGCGGACATCGTGCCCAGCGGGAGAGCCAGAAGACACGCCACGATCACCGCTGCCAGCGCCAGCTCCAGAGTGAACGGAAACACCTCTCCGACCAGGCTTGCGACGGTCGCATCAGGATCATGGGAAGCTCTAAACGGCTTCCCAAGGCTCCCATCCAGGATTCGGGAAACGAAGTCCAGGTACTGCTTCCACAAGGGCAGCTCAAGACCCATCTGCTCGCGGAGCATCGAGACCTGCTCCGGCGGCGCCTGGTCTCCCAGGATCGAGACAGCGGGGTCGCCCGGGACCAGCCGGACCACGACGAACACGAGCGTGACGACGCCGGCCAGCACGAGAATGGTGCGAAACGTGCGGGCAAGAATCCCGGCCACCATTTAAGAATCCAACACCATCAGTGCGATGACCACGGCTGCCGCCACCGCAAGTATCCCGAGCACGACTATGTACGCTGCGTTGGTTGACGCCTTCTTGCGGACGGGGGGGACGATGCGGGTCTGGCGGGTGATTGCTCTGCTCAGGTCGGCTGGGGCCGGGACGGGGTCGGTCACATCGGGCTGGCTCTGGGTTGTCTCCATCAGCTCGTCTACGACCTCGCCCTGCCATTGCCCGAATTCGATGAGGTCCCCGGGTAACACTTGCCTCTTGGTCTCGACCCGGGACCCGTTCACGCATACGCCGTAACGCGAGTCCGCATCCTCGACCCAGGCAGCCCCGTGCTCGTCGAGCACGAATCGACACTGGTGGCGGGACACGGTCCGGTCCGTGACGATGATGTCGTTGTCCATGTCGCGGCCGATCCAAACCGGCTCGTTCGACAGGAACGTCTCACGGGCCTCATTGTCGGGCCCTTTCAGCCGAAGCTTCATGCCACACCCGCACTCCCGCATAGTTTATAGAGCAGCCGGTGTGACTATTCAAGGGAATTGAAGTATAAGCAGAAGCAGTTCAGAAGGCGGGGGGATTCCATGAAACGAGGTACGCTGGCCGGAACTGTTTGTACGGTGCTTTTCGCCTGCGGTGGGGGCATGGACGTCGTCAGGGACATCGGCGACGTGCCCGCCGACTTGAAAGCGGATCAAACGGGAAGCGAGGCGACTGTGCCCGAGGCGACTGCAACCGAGGCAACCGTAACCGAGGCCGCTTTCGACGAGGCCGGGGCCGACGCCGCGGAAGTCACGTCATGGGAGGCTTTCGCCGACATCGATCAAGACCTGCCCGTAGAGCCGTGTGTGGAAGCTCCCTTCGGCTTCGGGTGCGAGTGCGGCACCCATGCGGAGTGCCAGTCCGGCTACTGCGTCCACACCGCTTCCGGGAAGGTCTGCACCGTGTCCTGCTTCGACGAATGCCCGGAGGGGTTCGACTGCACGCTCTTGTCGGGCTCATGTCCGGACTGCACGTTCGTGTGCATGCCCAGGTTTCCGAGGCTGTGCAGCCCGTGCACCGTTGACTCGGAATGCGCTGACCCCATGGCGGTTGGAGAGAACCTGTGCATCGATCGCGGGCCGGACGGGAGCTTCTGCGGCGTGAGCTGCTCCGGCGAAATGGCCTGCCCCGAAGGGTACGAGTGCTCTACCGAAGTTGGGGCATCCGGCAAGCCCGCCTGGCAGTGCATCTCCGCACCGGGCACTTGCGAGTGCAGCGCGCTGGCGAAAGCCGAGGGCGCGACAACTACCTGCTTCAGCGAGAACGACGCGGGGAAGTGCACCGGGTCGCGGTCGTGCGGGCCGGACGGCCTGAGCGCGTGCGACGCGCAGGAAGCCGAGGAGGAGGATTGCGACGGCAAGGACGATGACTGCGACGGTGCGGTGGACGACGGCGTGCCCCCCAAGCCGTGCGGAAACAGCAACGAGTTCGGAACCTGTCAGGGGACCGAGACGTGCGCATCCGGGACTCCCGTGTGCGACGCTGCGGAGCCCGACGCCGAAGTCTGCGACGGGGCAGACAACGACTGCGACGGCGGAACCGACGAGGACAGCCCCGATCTGGACGTCGACGAGCTTGCCAACTGCGTGGACGAGGACGATGACGGCGACGGGTTGCTGGACGAATCGGACAACTGCCCGTTGGCGTGGAACCCCGGACAGGCGGACGCGGACTTCGACACAGTCGGTGACGATTGCGACCCGGATGACGACAACGACCAGTCGCCGGACGTCTCCGACTGCCGGCCGAATGTCAAGAATGCGTATCCCGGCGCGGACGAGGTCTGCAACGGCTACGATGACGACTGCGACATGTGGACCGACGAGCAGACGTGCGACGATTCCAGCTCGTGCACCGACGACGTCTGCGACCCGGTG
>Ga0172371_10010827_pt1 | contig 12259 bp, 12 predicted proteins | sample Lak12m_FD_114543 | JGI IMG/M metagenome (GOLD analysis project Ga0172371, IMG submission 114543) | Freshwater microbial communities from Kabuno Bay, South-Kivu, Congo - kab_022012_12m | ecosystem: Environmental > Aquatic > Freshwater > Lake | place: Democratic Republic of the Congo: South-Kivu... | reverse complement strand
GAAGAAGCAGAAGTACACAATTTGGGTTCGGGTGCTCGCGGTCCTCTTCGTAGGCTTGGGCATTTTGGTGACGTATGTAGTTATACGGTTAGCCAATCGGCCATAGCTTTGGCCGGACCAGGTCGCGACCGAGAATGCGACCGTTTGTCGCGGTGGTGACGTAAACACGCTTGCCCCTAGCCTACGAACTCAGCCTCCGCCTGCCATGTGGGTTCTCGCCCTGGATTCTTTCCGCCTCGATACGGCGAACCACGATCGTTACCGTTAGCACTCAGGACGGACAAACAGAACACCTGCGAGTTCCTACTGAAAAATAAATTGGCGGAGAGGGAGGGATTCGAACCCTCGATACAGGCTTTAGTCCCGTATAGCGGTTTAGCAAACCGCCGCCTTCAACCACTCGGCCACCTCTCCATCAATCACTTACAGAATATCAGCTTGACACGAGTGGCAATAATTGGCAATGTAAGGCAACGAAAGGAACACGTCGCCATGACAACCGCCAAAACAAAAACCAAACTGTGGCCGCCGATTCACGAGTTGACCTATAACAGCGGGAAGCGCGCTTGGCAAGTCGCTTGTATGGTCAACGGGCAACGCATCCGTGAGACATTCCCGACCAAAGGGGAAGCTGAGACACGCGCTGCCGAAATCAGAACACAAGTCGAGAATGAAGGCCGTGGTGCATTTGATCTACCGGCATCCGTCCGCGTCGAGGCGCAGAAGGCCATCACGAAATTGACGCCGCACAACGCTAGCATCAACGAGGCTGTGGACTACTACTGCGAACACGTCCTAGCCTACAGGAACAGTCCGCCCGTCGCCGAGGTCGTGAAGCGGTTGGTTGCTGAGGCGGAAGGGAACAAACGACGGGAGCGGACGGTAAAGGACTTGCGGCTGCGGTTGGAACACTTCGCCAAGAGCTACGGCGACCGGCAGCTTGCCGGGATCTCCCGCGAAGAATTGGCCGCGTGGTTGAATGACCCGACGCTATCGCCGCGCAGCCGCATCAATAATTCCGTGAAGGTGTCACAACTCTACAACTTCGCCATCCGCAATCAGTGGTCAGAATACAACATTGCGGCCAGTATCCCGCGCCCTACCGCCGAGGATACTGAGCCGGAAATCTTCACCCCGGAACAAGCTGCGCGACTGTTGGAGCACGCCGCCGAGTACGATTTGCTGCCTTACGTTTCCATCGGCTTGTTTGCCGGACTGCGAAGCGCGGAGCTTCTGCGGTTGGATTGGAGCGCGGTCAAGCTGGCGGAGCGCAACATCATCATCGGCGCGAACGTGGCAAAGAAACGAAGCCGCCGCGTTGTCGAAATAAACGACACGTTGGCTGCGTTCCTGCCGTCATGCGCCAAGCGCAAAGGCATGGTTGTCGAGTTGCCCGACGAGCGCACGCTTTACAAACGGCTTGCGGAACTGGCAACGGCTGCCGGGTTGACAAAGTGGCCGGACAATGGTCTGCGGCACAGTTGCGCGTCGTACTCGCTGGCGTTGACCGGCGACGCGGTGCGCGTGGCCTATCAGCTTGGCAACTCTGCCGACATGGTGCATCGGCACTACAAGGCACTGGTGACGAAGGCCGACGCAGAACGCTTCTTTGCCTTGCGCCCAGCCGCCAATGCTGCCGGGAAAATCGTGGCGATGAAAACCGCCGTGAACTGGTGACGCCATGCCACGCGGACGAAAAAAAGGCGACGGTGTGTTGAGACAACTTCAACCGCAAAACCTCAATGACATGCTGGACAAACTATTTTTTGGAAAATATGCTGGCAACCCGTTTGTCAGGCCGTTGCTGACACGGCTTCAAATCGTTGCTGCACTCGCCGAGAAGAACTACTCCAAACCCGTCGCAGCCGACCGGGCGCGCTTGGTGGCGCAAGTGGACGCGGATTTTGCCCGTGACGCTATGAAAGCATGGGCGAATCACGATGCTCGCTGGTTTCGCCAAGTAGCTGAGGCGTGCAACTTTTTCGACGAGCCGGAAGATTTGCATCCCTTGCACGAAGCGGTGCTTGGAATGCGCACGGGGAGCCGGCCTGAGTATTTCCGCGATAATCCGTTCACCCTTAACGAAGTGTGCAGAATACTCGAAGAGACAGGTCGAAGGCCAACTGGCCTGTCTGACGAAAGCTGGCAAAGAACTGTACGGCGCGCCTGCACGGAAGTAGGTTGGAAGCCGGCAACACAAAACCCGCGAGTTAAATCTAACCGGCAGCGTTTTACACCTGCCACGCTGGGTTTGCCGTCCGACTATGGCACGCGCTCTTTTTGGACGCGCAACGATTTGTTGCACCAACTGCACACTGCACAGGCCGGGTATCGTGCCCTAATGCTTCGCGTCCATCCTGACAAAGGCGGTGACGCTGAAACATTTCGGCAAGTCAAAAAACTTTGGTGCAACGTCAAAAATGCCTTCAAGCGGCACGGCTACAAGCTCACCTAAAAGTTCTCTGCTCTCTTCTCGATAGGGCGGACAATTTCCTCTCCAAATTGTCCGGCATGTTACCTGCCCGTTGCTTGAATAGATATGAATTGCCACGACCAAAAAAGCACGGGCAGGACGGCGACAACGCCGACACCGCGTCTGTTTCTTCGTCCGAATGAAACCGCTGCAATGTGCGGAGTGTCTCGCCGCTGCCTATCAAACTGGCAGCGCAAGCGCGTGATTCCATTCCGTCGAGTTGGCCGCACAGTCCTTTTCTCCGTCGCCGACATCACCGCCGCGCTCGACAAGTTCCGCGTGGCCGCTGTCGGTGAAGTCCCTCGCCGCGCCAAGCGCATCACACAACCGGAGTCTTGACGATATGACCAACACCACGTCACCGGATTGCCTTACTTTGATGCCTACAGTTTCGGAAGTGCCGCGCACCGCCGGCGACGTGGCGCGTGAACTCGGTCGAAGCGTCACGGCGATCAAAACGCTTGCAAGGCAAATCCACGCACCCGTCACGTTCACCCCCGGCGGCCAGTGGATTTTCTACACCGCTGCCGTCGAAAAGCTGAGTGCGGAAATCCGGCGGCGAGAAAAAGAGGCGTTGCAATGAGTGGGTTCACAAAACTTTTTTCCGACATTATCTTGTCGTCCGTTTGGAGTGAAGACGACAAAACGCGCATTGTCTGGATTTCCATGTTGGCAATCAGCAACGCGGACGGCTTCGTGTCCGGCTCACTCCCCGGCCTTGCGAGGGCTGCGCATGTCAGCATTGAGGATTGCGAGAAGGCTTTGAAGAAGTTGGCTTTGCGCGACCCGTACAGCCGAACCAAAGACCATGAAGGACGGCGGATTGAGGTCGTTGATGGCGGATGGCTCATTCTGAATTATCGGCTCTATCGTGACCGCGTATCAGACGATCCTAACGCCGTCAAAATCCGGGAACGTGTTCGCCGACACCGGGAACGCCAGAAAGAGGCTCCGGTCCTTCCCCCTTCCAAACAGAATACAGAGGACAGAGGCAGAGGCAGAGGCAGGGTAACGTTACGTAACGTTACCGTAACGCCAGCTTCGGGCAAGTCAGCAGCAATTCCCACACTTGAAATGTGTCAGCAATACGCACTCGATCAGACGTGCGGATTCCCGCCTCAGTTAGTAGCCGAGTGGTACGACAAGCAAGCGGATCGCGGTTGGGGCAACGACTGGAAGGCGAGGATGCGCGGAGCTGTCCCGACGTGGCGCGAAATCGCCTTCAAGCGGAAGATACTCAAACGCAACACAGGCTTTGATGCTGGTACTGGCAGGAAGACCGCGCCTTTCGTGCCGCCGGAAAAGCCAAAGTCGGAGAGGCCGACATCGCCAGACGACAGGCCGGTAACATCGGCAGCACAAGTGCGTGACATCGTACGCCGAGTCGCGCCGGAGTTGGCACGGCACGTCGAATCAAGACCGCCAGAGGCGACGGTATGAGAGGCGACGCACAACCACTCCGACCAACCGACAGAAGCATTACGCCGGATCTAATTCACGTCGCCATCGCCAAAGGCTGCGAACTGGCATTGACGCCAACCGAATATGCCAACGGCATTGCACGGGGGAAACGCATCCGACGCCGGGAACAATCTCAAAAACGTCAGAAGGCCACGCCATGACACCTTTACCCGACCAGTTCCGCAGTGATGGATTTGATTTTCGGATGCTCAAACGCGCCGGCGATGTGGCGTTGCTGGTGAAGTCCAAACCGGACGGCACACCTAGCTATGAGGTGGTTGTCATTCAACACCGACCCGCTGAGGTCATTTGTGGGCGCGAGTACCCGGCGCGGGAAGCAATGCCGAGATCAGAGGGCTGGGGTGCGAGCGGGTGGACGTATATTGACCGTGATGCCGCAGAAGTCAGGTTCGACAAGCTGGCCAACAGGCGCAAGGATGCCATTTCTGACTCAAAGGGTTTGAAAATGCGCCACGATTACGTGCCGCAAGCTGTCCTACCACTAGCCAGCGAGGTTTTGACATGAACGATGCACCGACACAACGAAAACGACGCGCTGATATTCTGCGAGTCAACCTGCGCCCCGGCACGCACCACTTTGCTCATGCCACTCGTCGTTGGCCGCGCTGGACGATAGACGATATTGCGGAGGCTCTTACTGGCTTTTCCGAAGGCTATGACGTTGGGATCGTGGGATGCCAGAAACACCGGTTCAGCAAGCAGGAAGTCATCAACATCTTTCATTGGATTCTCTACAAGAAGCGTCCACCATGGGAGCGCCGTTTCCTCATCCGTGGCACGCTGAGGCAGAAGAAGTTTTTCGAGTATTACCTCGGTTCGCTGGGTAACTCCACGCGAGCTGCGCGACTGGCTGGCTACCGGCACCCAAAGCAACGCGGCTACGAGCTACACAATGCGTTGACGCAGGCGGGCTGACGCCCAGCACAACTACTCCGTGACTTTCCGTTACCTTTGAGGGTATCAACATGCCTGCTAACAGGCAAGGAACAGGTGAAGTCCAACAGACTAGAATGGCTGTAAACTGGTAGTGAGAGGTAGTCAAATGGGTACGTCAAGAGCCGACAACAAAAAGCAGATCAAGGCGGCCATTGCCTTTCCAACCGTGAAATCCAGAGCCGCCGCGTTCCGATTGGCCGGATACTCGGCGTCCACTGCGCGCCACGCCACAACTCGGACATTCGAGGCGCTTGTCTGGAACCAACATGCGAGAGCATTGCTGAAAAAGGCGAAGGTTAGTCACCAGCGGTTGGGGGAAAAGCTCTCTCACTTACTTGACGCCACTGCCGTTGATAAGAACGGGGTATCCCGCCCGGATAACATCGTTCAGTTTCGTGCACTGGAACTGTGCCTGCTGTTGTCCGGGCTGCTCAGCAAAAGCAAAAACGACAACGCCAAACTGGTACGATGGACGGAGATTGTCTGCAACACGATCATACCGCAATTGCCCAAAGACAAACAGATGCAGGTATTCGATGCGTTGATCCAGCAGGCGAATGGATGGCGCACTAATACAGGATCACCAGTGCCGTGGCTTGCTGGACTTCTTTGACGACATCCTCGAACTTCCGTTCCTTCTCCGTGTGCGGAGCCGGCAGCTTGCCGGCCAGTTCGGTGACGGCAATAATCAAAACAGTTCCTTTTGGTCGGGATAGTCTTGAGTCTTGGAGCGGCGTTTACCAGTAAGCTGTTTTTCGAGCGCAGAACGCAGACGTACCGGGACAAGCGCAAGCATCTTGGGCAGTTTCAGATGATGGCGATGGATGCGCATGTGGTGATGCGGATTCTTTGTACAGCGCCACGCATATCTGTCGCCCCAGTTACCAAACTCCAAAGCTTCGCCGCATGTGGGATTGGGGCAGGTGAGCAAGCCGTCCTTCGGCATGGGTTGGCCGACGTTGCGATGAAAGCAACCTTTCACAACACACCGCCAGTAGATCGGTTCCTTGGGACCTTCTGCTGCGATTATTTCATGGCCGACCGGGCAAACCATTTCACCGGCATCATAAGCGCGCAGAAGTTCCTGCAACTGGATTGCGTTAGCATAATCCTGAACGACTTCTTTTGATTCGCGCCGCTCCATTACTTCCTGCGTGTCGGTGAAACTCAGGGGGTTGAGAGAGCCAACCCAAAGTAAATTGTCGTCAAGAAAAACGAGTTTCTCATGCATCCGCAGTTTGTGAATCAAACGAACGCTCCAATCAACCAAGCTCTGCTCCAAAAACCGGTATTGCCGTAAATCTTTCTTTCGGTCCTCATGAGCCTTGGTGACCACGTACAAGGATACACCGCGCTCAACAGCCGCTTTGATGTGAGGTTCCAAATACCCAAGACGCTCTTGTGTAATGAAAGGCGAATAAATCACCACGCGGTTCGCTGCCTTGTCAATGTCTTGGCAAACTGCACGGTAGAAATCCGTTTGGGTGACAACCATTCGCTTGAAGCGAGGCTCGACGTCGCCGCCTGTTGCCTGCGTTTTCGCTTTGACTGCACGACCTGCTACTCCGGGAGGAATCACATCCAAGGCGTTGACTGTGGGATAGTGTTTTCGGAGATAGGGGATCAAACGTCCACCGAGAAACGCTTTTTGGCTCAATTTCTCGCAATACTCAAAGTCGCCCACGACAATCAACCGCCGTTTGGCGCGGGTGAGTGCCACGTTGAAAAGCCGCCGATTGTCTTTGTCTCTTCGTGGTGTGAACAGAGACACTTTCCAGTGCGGCTCATCGTTGACAAGGTCAAAGATGACAACAGGTGCTTCGCTTCCTTGAAAACTGTGGATCGTTCCTGCTTCAACGTGCCCGCTCAACCCTTGGTGTTCAATAAGCAGCCGCAGCAACTTCGCATGAGGCGCATACGGGCAGATGATTAGGATTCTTCGTTTCGGAATGGGTTGACTCCGCAAAAAGCCTTCGCGAAACAACTTCTCAGCCAAGTCCACACACACTGTCGCTGAGAGAAAATTGAGACGGCTTGCGCGTGCCCCCTTTGCAACACTGGTCACCCATGCGTTTGTAGAACCCGTGTCAACCAGCAAAACCGGAGAATCATGTCCCCAGTCGGCGCGATACCAATCAGAAAGTTCCTCATCCGATCCCATACCATCCGCATCGCGCAACAGTCTGTCGTAAATGAGGTCGTTTGGAATGCTTCTGATCTTCGGGTGCATCCGGTGCTGTTGTGCCAAGGGTATGAGATGCGCCGGTGTTGGTTTGACCAACTCGTTGTCCTTCGTCATCCGGGCAACTTCAAAGATGTCACGCCCTAACCATTTCTGCGCTAGTTGGTGGTCGGACAGCACAATCGGCGGAAGCTGCTTGAAGTCACCGACGACAACAACATTAACTGACGCAAGACTTGCCGCAATCCACAACGCGGGGATTGGAGCCATCGAAGCTTCGTCAAGGATAACAGTGTCAAACCGTCGTGTTTGTATGGCATCGCGCAAGTATGCGCCCGTGAGCGTCGCAGCCACAACGGTAGCCTCCGCAATCAGCAGTTCGCCCAAGTGTTCGAGTTGTTCGTCTATCACAGCGACTTGGTGCATCAGCGAGTCAACTTGACGATTCATTTTCTCGATCTTATCGCGTAACTCCTGAGTATTGATGTGTCGCGTTTGCTCGACAGCTTCGGCGTGGGCGTTCGTGAGCACATTCAGGGAGACCTCCAGAATGTCTGACTCACAATCAGTGAGTCCCCACTCCCGAACCGCTAAGAGCCACCTCGCGAAATTGGTTTCAAGTTCAAGATTCAATGTTGACCAAGAACTGTGTGCAATTTCAAATGCGCGCCTTGCGGCTTCCAATCTCTGTTCGATCTCCTTAACTTTAGACAAAGCTTGTTCTGGAGTTGTTCCGTGCTTTGACATGAACGCTTGTACCTGATTATCCAAGTCGGTGATTTCACACTGTATTTGTCGCTCCACCGCACGTTTCCGGTCGCGCTCAATACACTGTGCCCGAACCGCTTCCCGGCATGTCTTGACTCGGCTCGCCAAAGACGCGACCGATGGAATGTCCTTGTGCGGGCGCAGGCTTGTTTCGAGAGCGAGCACCTCACGGAGTCTGTCGTTCGCTCCCTGAAAATCATGCCGCAATTGTTCAACAGTGGCCTTCTCACGTTGAAGTTGATCGCGGAGATTCTGAACATGCACCTTTTGGAGTTCAGGTTTCGGCAGTCCCTTCCACATGCGCGTCAGGGCATTGGCTGCAAGTGTCCTTGTGAGCAACCACTCGGCATCACTCGACTTGGCTTCGGACTTCCGAAGACTGGATTCGGCTGTCTCCAACTTCGACTTAAGCGTTTCAATTGTTGCTGAAAGCCTCGCGGATGATGGAAGCTCTGAAGCTCGTTGTCGCAAAGGTTCTATCTCGTGTGCGAGTACCACCGTGGTCTCAACTCGATTGAGTTCTGCCTCAAGGTGTGCGAGTCGCACTTCCTCCGCACGCACGGCTTGTGAAGCTTGATTCAATTGGTCGCGCAGCCGGAAGGCTTTCTCGCTGGCCAATTGAGCAAGATGAGCCGCATTCACCAACGGTTGCAGAAGCTGGATTTCATTTTGAATCGCTGTCCGCTCTTCGTGAAGGCTGTTGCATTGCGTCTCCAACGTTTGTAGCGATTTGAGTTTCTTGGTTGCATCCTGAAGGTCGGTACGAGCAGTTTCGACCCACTCGCAAAGCGCCAGCGTACGTTCATGTGTTCGTTGTTCACGAAGATCTCGGTCAATCTCCTCTTGAATAGCAGTCTTGCGTGCCGTGAGGTCGGATTCCCGCGTTTCCACTAGCCTGTCGAGTAGTAAATCCTCCCGCTTCTTCAGTTCTTCATCTTTCGGCGTGCCAACACGAATCACTTGCCCTTCCTTCAAATCAGTTCCCAATGCCTTTGCAATCTTCAGCAACGCTCCGTCAACCGCTGTATTCGTGTGTGATACCAGCAGCACGGAACGCCCGCGCCGACAAAGCCGCTCTCCGATGCGGCCAATCGTTTCAGTCTTTCCTGTGCCCGGTGGTCCCCAAATGAAAGTGGTGTCACGTCCCACACTGCTCGCCAGTGCCTCACGTTGCTCCTCATTCAGTTCGTCCAAAGGCGTAGGCGTTGGATCGCCACTCACACCAAGATTCCCGCTGATCCGGTCGCCTGCCGGATTGGGCTTGTTTGCGCTGGCTTCGATACGGGCTATTAGCTTCCGAAGCAGATAGGTCAGGTTCGTGCGTAGCCGAGCATTTGGAATGAATTTTGGAAGCTGTGTCTCCACGCTGAGGGTGACGTTGAGACCGTCCACACCAATGATTGTCGTCTTAATGGGCGGGTGTCCTAGAATAAGCAAATCACCCGGCATGTCGCCCGGAACATTCAAAAACGAATCAATGCTAAACCGGTACTGGAGGAGATGGCCGATCTTGCCGATGAGTTGACCGTTGGTGAGCGAAACTGCATCAGCACTTGCTTGACTTTCGGCTGCCTTGATCTCGGCTTGGAGTGCCGTGCGGAACTCGGCGAGAACACCGTTCAGTGGCACTTCTTGTGTTAATTTGTTGCCTTTATGTTGGGGGATGCCCATTGAATGGCCCTACGCTACCAATACAAGGGCAAATGCCGATTCATTGCGAGCACTCAGGCTGCGGTGGGATTGTTGTGGCACTGAGCGGCGTTGTCCGATGCGCCGTGTCGAGAAGGCAACCAATGTATGTTTACCATGAGTCTCTTTCCCGTTTCTGCCGGCGAGAGTATCAGGAACAAATCCAAGAGGCAAGCCCGCTTTGGTAACGTGTCGCGCCGGAGGATGAATAAAACAAACTTAAGTAACTGCGTCCGCAGCGCGCTAGAAAGAAGTTTTCATTTCGAGCTTTCAAATTAAGCGATAAGGCTGTATCGTTTCATTGTTGAGGAGCAATTGAAAGATTGCTGAAATCATTATGAAACGCGGTTTAACAGGATTCTACGTGCCGGTATCGTCCACGGGCGAAGGCTGCAAGGCGTTCGTGCCGCATCCATTACCGCCGTCGCCGGCGTTGGTGTTTGATGAGGAGTTGGACGGGCTGCGGGAACAGGCCAGTCTTGCGCTGGGCCGGTTGGACGGGCTGGCAGCGGTGTTGCCGGAGACCAGCTTGTTTCTCTATTCCTACGTTCGGAAGGAAGCGGTGCTGTCATCGCAGATCGAGGGAACACAATCGTCGCTGTCAGACCTGCTCTTGTTTGAGAACGACGCCTTGCCGGGCGCACCGCTGGATGATGTGCGGGAAGTCTCAAACTACGTGGCGGCGTTGAACCACGGGTTGCAGCGGTTGCCAAAATTGCCGGTGTCGTTGCGGTTGATGAAGGAAATCCACGCGAAGCTGTTGAGTAAGGGGCGCGGGAGCGCAAAGGAGCCGGGTGAGTTCCGCCGGTCGCAGAACTGGATCGGTGGGACACGGCCCGGTAATGCGTTGTTTGTGCCGCCGCCGGCGGATCACTTGAACGAGTGTCTCGGCGCACTGGAGAAATTCTTGCACAACGATCCTGTCAGCACGCCAGCGTTGTTGAAGGCGGGGCTGGCGCATGTGCAGTTTGAGACGATCCATCCGTTCCTCGACGGCAACGGACGGTTGGGACGGCTGTTGATCACGCTGGTACTGTGCGCGGAAGGGGTGTTGCGCGAGCCATTGCTGTACTTGAGTCTGTATTTCAAGCAGCATCGGGAGGAGTACTACAATTTACTACAACAGGTACGGCAGAAGGGTGATTGGGAAGCGTGGTTGAAGTTTTTCCTACGCGGGGTACAGGAGACGGCAGACGGCGCAGCCAAGACAGCGCAAGCGTTGCAGAAGCAGGCTGCGGCGGATGAGAAACAAATCCAGAAGATAGGCCGAGCGGCTGGGTCGGCTTTGCGATTGCACCGTCATCTGCAACGGCAGCCGATCACCTCCATTGCAAAGGCGAGCGATCAGCTTGAACTGTCCATTCCCGCCGTCACGACCGCCATGCGTAACTTGGAGAAGGTGAAAGTTGTACGAGAAGTGACCGGAGGGAAGTACGGTCGTCTGTATGCCTATGATAGTTTCCTGAGAATCATCAGCCAAGAAAGCTGATAAGGGGTTCCATGCCCGATTCCGCCAAACTGAGTCCGCAACAAGTCTATGAGGCGGTGACAAGCCGCATCTTGGAGTTCGCTCGATCAGGGCACGATCACGCGCCACAAGCTGTTCCTACCCCTAGCCAGTGTGCAAAGTGTCTCTCGCTCAGATGATGCTGTTCTGTGCGATGTTGGCATTGCCGACCATTTATCAACCTATTCACGGTTGTTGCGGAACCACGTCGCCCGGCCTGCTTCTACCATGTTAGCGTTCAACCTGTTCTTCGCCTGTTCACGGCTACGATTTGTTCTGAGCGCCTGCTACCGGTTGCCCCTGCGACTGCTAACAGTTGCAGAACAGATGAAAGTTACACTGCGTTCTGAGCGCGTGTTACCGGTTGCCCTGCATAGTTACCTTTAGTCATCTTCCAGTATCTTCAGGTTTCATCAGCAGAAAACAGAACCGTGCCGAACTTCTGGCAAGGCAAAGAATAAAAATGCTGCGCCGGTGATGGGAAGACGCAACGATTGGGATGCGCGTGTCATGGATTTGTCCCCACGCACGCCACCGGCGCAGCGAGCCGGTTTATATCACGAACAGCCAACGCGTTCACAACAAAAATGCTGCGCCGGCAATCTGATTGGTATGCAGAACGAGAAACGGCGTTCATGGATTTTTCCCATGACTCGTGAGCCGGCGCAGCGATGTGACGTATATCAAAATGACCAACGCCACCACAACGCTTTTCAATCGCACGACGTTGACCGCTGCCGGCGTTGCGGTCACGCTCACCGGAGCCACAACACGGTATGCCAATGGGATGCTGTGTCGGTGATTCATGTACCGCGATGGGATCGGGCAGTCCACGGATTCCCCGTAGCACCACAGCCGACACAGCAACGCCAGTGTAGCACAACACCCGGCCACACCGCCGCGTAATCTCACGACGTTGACCACTGGCGCGTCTTTGTCCCGGCAACCTAGTTGTATCGGGAATGGACAAACTGCGAACCCTAGGAGTCTGTCCAAGTATTTATGTTGGGTGGTGAGTGAGGTGGGCGAGGCGGGGGATGCAGGGAAACGGAACGCATGACTCGATCGGACATGCACGCCACCGTTAGCACACGGCGGTGCTCCAGAGCTTCAGCAGATTGTGTCCCGTGCACCACAGCAACCACTCGCCGTTGACCTTCTCCAAACCACGCAACAGAAACTGCCGCAGGCCACGCCCGCGTTTCATCCGCCCAAACACCGG
>Ga0172371_10010826_pt1 | contig 12259 bp, 4 predicted proteins | sample Lak12m_FD_114543 | JGI IMG/M metagenome (GOLD analysis project Ga0172371, IMG submission 114543) | Freshwater microbial communities from Kabuno Bay, South-Kivu, Congo - kab_022012_12m | ecosystem: Environmental > Aquatic > Freshwater > Lake | place: Democratic Republic of the Congo: South-Kivu... | reverse complement strand
TTTCAAGTATGGTTGCAGCATTTTTTTGCAGTTCGGGAAATGCCTGACCATAAAGAGAAATAACCACCTCGGATATTTTCGCCAGGAATGGATCGGTAAGTCCTATTTTTGTACCAAAACGCGCTGCCCGCCGGATGATCATCCTGCAGATGTAGTTACGACCTACATTTCCGGGGACGACGCCATCAGCAATCAGGAATGATGCGGCACGAACATGATCTGCAATTACTCTGTAGGGGGTGAAATTGGCACTGACCTGTTCTATCGTTTGCCTGGCAAGATCCTGAATTTTTTCGATCATCGGGTAGAACTGGTCAGTTCGATAATTCGAATCAACATTCTGTAATATGGACACAATACGATCAAATCCCATACCCGTATCGACGTGTGTGTGAGGTAAAGGATCGAACTGGGTCTGGTTAACCCGGTTGTATTGAATAAAAACAAGGTTCCATATTTCAAGGTACCGTTTACAGTCTCCATTTACAGTGCACTGATGCCCGGGAACATTGTCTTTATCACAGAATTTTGCCCCCCGATCTATGTGGATCTCACTGCATGGTCCACATGGACCGGTCTCTGCCATTTCCCAAAAATTATCTTTTCTCCCAAAAAATAGTATATGGGATGGATCCAGTCCTGGCTGTTTTGCCCACTCATCTGCAGCTACACTATCCATCGGGAGGTTGCCTTTATCATCCTTGAAGCATGTGAAATACAAAAGTGATGGATTAATTCCCCATTCTTTTACCAGCAACTCCCAAGCCCATGCAATGGCTTCTTTTTTGTAATAATCGCCAAAAGACCAGTTGCCAAGCATTTCAAAGAAAGTATGGTGGGAATCATCTCGCCCAACATCATCAAGGTCGTTATGTTTGCCGGCTACGCGCATACATTTTTGTGAATTTACAGCCCTGCGGTAGGGTCGGCTGTCGGTCCCAAGGAAAACATCTTTAAATTGGACCATACCAGCATTGGTAAAAAGCAGCGTTTGGTCTCCCCCCGGGACAAGAGATGAAGAAGGAACGAAAGTATGTCCTTTCGATTTGAAGAAATCGATAAATGATTGCCTTATTTCTGCACCTGTCATTGTTTTGGTCATTGCCTGCCTGCCTGGTATGAAATTGAATGGATATTATATTCTAGATTCCAGTATAAACAAATAACCGCGGACTATCATATGTCCGCGGTTATTTAATAATTGTGAGATTTATCGGCTTACCATGAGTTTTACAAGTTTTCCTTGTTTATCAAGCGTTGCATGGGCAAACTGACGATGTGTATGATCTGTCAAATTGACCTGTTTACTGAACGAGACCACCACTCTTTCCGGGATATTGGCATTGCTGGAATTCATGGATTTCTCCTGCTTCACCTTCTGCTGATTTATTCTCACTTCAGCATATTCGATTCCCGGCAGGTATTCGCTGACCATCTCTTTTGCCTGTGAAACCATCCTGGGGGCGGCAGCAAAACTTTCAGAATTGATTTCTATGCGATCGCAAACAGTTTTTACTACTGGTCGAAGTGTATCCCGGCTGTATGTTTTGCCAATTGCTTCTTGGTGGTCATAAGCAGTAAGGGGGTCGCCATAAAGGATAAACGAGATTAAAGTCTTCTGGTCTTCGCCATCAAGGTAGCCCTGTCTTCGATTCATTTCCCGCACAAATTCAACCTTTGCCTTTGAAAAGGCTGGTCCAACTGCAAAGCCCTTTTTCAAGTTCATAAAGGTCAAGTACCCGAGTAAATCAGCTCCGATCATTGGAGTGGTCACTGAACCATATGCAATCGTGGTTGATGCGATCAATGCATAGTTACCAGCTCCCATGAAAGTTAATGCAATGGATTCGGTTTCTGCTTTTCCAAAAATGTGTCCGCCATAACATGCTTCACTAAAAATGATTGGCGGAACAGATGGCATCTTCCGCAAATCATCCGGTGTTAATGCAACAGGGTAATCGGCTCCAGGAACTTTTTCAAATGGATCTTTTTGTCCATACCAAGAAGAACCATCTTCAACACCATGTAAGTTAAAATAAGCAAGTGGCGCAGTGGAAAGTTTACTCGTTTTGAAAGGAGCTTTGGCTGCATCTGGCGATAAAAATAGGTTGCGGGCATCACCAACTGCATGAAAAACCGCGTGCGAAGACCTCCTCCACACTGATGCGCTGTAGCCAATATTGCTGAATTGCTTGATCCAGGGACGGTTCCAAAACATGATTTTACTTAATATCTGACTGAACAGCGATTCTGCTGTGGCATCGTGCGCATGATAATTCTGAACATTCCGTATCTGGGTTAATAGCAATCCAACTTCGGAACCATCTTCGCCCGGTAAACGCCCAACCGGCCAATCGGTAACAAAGTAATTGGAATCCAGGGATCCGTAAGGATTATCTGAGGGGACTTCTTCATCAGAATCATCAGTCGGGTTCGGTAGTTTGTGGAAGGGTACAACTACTTCGCCGCCAGCAATCAGAACGCTACCAATCCTCTCACCTGTCTTCTGCAGATTTTTATCCAGGTCGATCAATGCCAACTTGATCTTCCAGGGATCAACCTCGCTCACGGGTGTAATTCCATATTTACCACATATCTCAAGATCATCAGGTATAAACAGGATCGAACTCCATTGCTTCTTTTCTTCAATCAATTTTGATAAGTTGTAGAGTTCAGTGATAATCACTTGAGCTGTTTTTTCGCCATATTGTCTGATCAATCCGGTTCGTGTTGTGAGAATCACATAAGCTGGAAAACGATCATCTGAATGGGCGATTGCCGGTTGCTTGATATTTCCAGCCAGTTTTCCCAGCTCATTCTCGATCCGGGCGAGGTCGGGATCCTTTGCTTTTACGGGTTGAGGATTGATTTTAGGGTGAACCGGATAGGGTTCTTTGATTGTTGGGAGTACCTGGTAATTATCAAAAGAACGAATTGGCGTTGATTCTACAGACGCATCAGTTTTTTGCACCTGCTCCCCTGCTGCCAGCTGATTCAATCCCAGTTTTCCAGCCACTTCTGCGGGGATTGGGAAATCAGCGGTTATTTCCAATTTTGATGGGTATAAACGTTTGTATGCAAAACTGGATCCCCATATTCGTGCAGGAACCTGTCCGGTAACATCTTTTGCGGCGCAAATATGGATCAGCTTTACCGCTTCGTCTTCGTTTCCAGCATTCATCCAGGCATCAGCAAGGTAAAGGGAAATTTGCACGCAATCTGGCCAACGGATATGGTACAACCTTGCAAGATTCAAGAGCGTGTTGATATCATTTTTCGCCGCAGTAATCTCAAGATGTAAGATATCAACCAATTCAGGATGATTTTCAGTTCCCAATTCATCCGTAAGAATGGACAATGCTGAATCATACTGCCTGTTCTGGATTGCCTGCCGCACAAGCAATAGGCGGGTTCCCCATTCCGGAAGACTGGAAGCCCCAAAGGGTGATCCTCCCATTGCCTGGATGACACCTCCGGCCTTTACTCCCGCTTTATCATCTTTTCCATTGAGTAAGCTCATTTGAGTCATGTTGGCAGGAAGATAAAGGGGATCAATCTTAAGTATTTTTTCCAGAACCTGTTTTGCCTGGTCCTGGCGATTCTCAAAAATCAACGCTTTAGCATAATAATGTTCCACCTCAAGATCGCCTGGGAATGAGGATAACCATGCCATCGCTGCCTGTCTGCAAAACCGATAAGCTTTTACATCAAAGCCGGTATCCAGAAGAAGAAGGATACGCTGGCGATCGATGGTTAATGAGCTTTTTTGTTGAGGAGGGAAAGTTGAAATCATAGTTGTGAACTCACTTCCTGTGATTGATGCACGAGATTCAATGCAAGTAGCGCGCCAAGTTGTCGTTTGATTGCTACATTCTTGGGTTCCAGTTCAACTGCCTTCTTAAGCATCTCTTCAGCCTGTTTGTAATTCTTCGAATCCTTATGAATAGCAGCCATTTTTAAATAAGCGTCTGTTTGCGCGGGATCGATCTCAATGATCCGGATTAGAGTATCGAGCGCTTTGGCTGTTTGCCTTTGTTCGCAATAGGCATCATTGAGACGGTAATGGGCTTCTAGATTGTTTGAATCAAGGTTTACCACCTGGCTGAAAGAATGGATCGCCTGGTCAAGCTGCCCCTTTTTCAGCTGCTGTTTGCCTATGAACAGAAGCATGTTTTTCGAATCAGGTTTCAATTTAAGGACTCTACGGGCAGTTACTTCAGCGCCATGCGAATCACCATTTTCAAGTTGAGATTCTGCCAAAAGGGATAATAACTCCGTGTTTTCTGGCATTTGCTTGGTGAAATACTCGATAAGATTCCGAGCACTTCCTGCCCCATTAATGTCTTTGATCAACCGAATCTCTTCCAAGATCGTTTTTGGTGTCAAATTTTGACAGTGAGTTGCTTCTTCTAACGCAGCCAGCGCTGCGGATTTTTCTCCTTTTTCATTAAGGACCTTTGCGAGAAATACTTTGATAGTTCCATCATCCTTAACCCGCTCATCTGCCTCTTTGACCTGTTTATAGGCTTTATCGATTAATCCATTATCCAGATCCACCTGCGCCTTGAGAAGGTATGGTTTCACAGAGAATGGATTCACTTTTATTGCCATCTCGGCAGAATCCAACGCTTCGTTTACCAGTCCTGAATCAAACTGCGCATCAGAAAGACTTTCCCATACTTCATATTTGTTTGGTTCTAACTTGGATAATTCAGTGAGCTGATTTACTGCAGCTGGTAAGTCCTTTGCAGAAAAGTATGTTTTTGCCAGTAATAATCCATTATCGATATCATTTGGCGTTTGTGCCTTTACATATTCCAGATGGGCGATGGCTTTGCCTTCATTTCCTAAAGATCTCCATAATTCACCAGCCTTCTTATGCCACTCGAGTTCATTTGGCCAAAAGATGAGAGCTGATTCAATGTCAATCACTGACTGGTCTCGTTTCCCGACTGAATCAAGAATCAACCCACGCAAAGCTAATCCAACCGGATTGGTAGACCTGAGCTCAATTAATTCATTGAGTTTTGAAAGAGCGTCATCGGTTTTGGTATTTCTTTTTTGGAAAGCTGTTGCTAATAAGACTCCTTCGTCAGTTCCGAACTTTTTAGAAATCTGCTCGGCGGTTGCATCCTGACCGATTTTAGACAATGCTCTCATAAGAACCACTGCATCTTCGGCAGAAGGCTTGTTCAAAGCGTACGATCTGATCAGATTCTGATCTGGTTGAACTGCTAATCTTCCACGTTGTATCCAACGGATGGTTTCATTGTCATTCTTGCTTTGGTTTTGAATCCAGACTAACTCATCCAAGGAATCCAATTGGTCAATTCTATCGGCTGGAGAATGAAGTTTGATTTGCAGCCAGTCAGCCATTTCCTTGAATTCCAAAGCTTCAACAAGAATTTTTGTATATAGTTGAGTAAACTCAGCATTCCAAGGGTAAGCCTTAGACCATTGACTTGCCCAATTGATAGCCTCATCCCACCTCAATAGTTTCCATGCAGTCTTTGTCATCACGCGCGTATCAATCATACGTAAAACAAAGGATGGGTTGTTATTCTCGATTAATTTTTCCTTACACTCCAGGAACAATGTTTCCGCTTCCTTCAAGTTACCTTCGATGAATAAAAGGTTAGCTTCTATAACCTTGATTTCTGGAATAGCTTTTAACCTGTCATCCAGAGCATTATAGGATACCCAGCATTCATCCACTAAATTTTCTTTCAGAAGATATTCCATTTTTTCCAGGAATAAGGTTGGGAACAGTACATTTTCCCTTTCAGGTAAATTTAATTCTTTAATCTTCCTTTGCTCTTCCTTGTCCTGCATGGCTAGCGCACATTCATTCTTGAATAATAGGGCTAGTGGATTTTTGGGTTCCCTTTCAAGAATTTTTGTTGCAAATTCATTACTTTTTTCAGTCTCTCCTATTTCAAAAAATCCACGCATTCTTAATTCTGAAACAGGATCCTCACTGCGCTGGAGAAGGTTCCAGGTTGAAGGGAGAAATTCACCCTGTTCAAGAGGAGCATCTAGGACATGAGATTGAATTTTATCGAGAGCTTCCAGCGCAGTTTGAGTTCTTCCTAAATTCAACAGAACATCCGCCCGTAGGCATTCAAGAAATTGTGATTTTCCTGCAATTTCGGCTAGCCCATCGATTACCCCAAGTGCCTTTTCTAATTCTCCATGTTGATACTCATATCCAGCCAGGTTCATCGCATTGTTCAGATCGGGATTCTCCTCAAATCTCTTTTGGAGGATGGATTCGACAAATGAAAAGTCACCAGTCTTTTCCATTACTTTTGAAAAATTCAAAAAAGTTTTACGATCAATGTTTTGACTTATCCGGCCTTTAATCGATTCAATTAACTCTTTTTCTTTAACGTCATCGCCTTTCAAGGCATAAAGCTGTGCGACTGAAAGATCAAACCTAATATCTTCAGGATCAAGTTTTGAGCCATCAGAAAGCACCTGCAAAGCATTATCGGTCTCGCCTTGATTACTAAAGAATTCTCCCGCCCACAATAAGTTCTCAGCCAGATCGGGTGCCATTTCTACAACAAGCTGAGCCTGGTCCAAAGCTTCCTGAGTCTGGTTTGAAAAAGCTAAAATTTCAGCCAGAACCTGCTGCGCCCCCAACAGGTTTGGATCTGAATCAATCACATCACGGATTGTGCTTAATGCGATGTCCACTTTCCCCAATGCTGCGGATGTCCAGGCGAACCAGGTTTGCATACGGGTGAACCAGTTGCTGGACAATTCGCTACCGTTTTCAAATAAACCCTGCAGAATAGAATAGGCTTCTTCAATGAAACCTTTCTGTATAAGTAATTCAGCTTTAATACATTGATTTTGCATTCCTAGAATGGGGTCAGAGGCTGGAAATGCATTAATCGCTCTTAGAGATTCTTCTAGATCGTCATCACCCAGCTGTTTGGCATTTTTGGAAAATCTGGGATCCAGTCCGGCAGTGGAATCTGCATAAACTTTCGCCCAATCGGAGTTCTTTGAAAAATCAGCCTGAATGCCTTTAACGATCTTGGCAGCTTCGCTATATCCACCATATTTAAGTTTGAGATCAGCATATTGAACACAAATCTCAGGTTCATCAGGGTGCGCGCTGTAAAGTTCAGAGATATAGTCGTCTAATTCGGGGTCATGTAGGGTTCTTAATGCTTGAATAAGCATTAAGTTCGATTTATTATTGCTGTTTTCTCTAGAAAGTTCCTTTAAAATCGGCAGCGCATCCGCAGTCATTCCTTGCGCAATCATTACCGCAGCAAGTTTGGTTTTCAATTCGGTATTACTGGGGAGAGCTACTATACCTTTTTTTAATGTCTCAATTGAAAGTGGATCATTACCTTGTTCTGAATAACAATGACTCAGTTGAATCCATGGGTTCGGATTCCCCTCAGACAACTCAGCAGCCTTGGAAAATAGAGGGATTGCCTTTTCAAAATCATGCTCGATAACAAAAATCTCCCCCCTTGCACAAAGTGCATCAACATTTTCAGGACTTTCTTCAATAATTTTGTCGAGAATTTTTCTAGAAGCTTCTTTCTTTCCAATTTTTCCACATAAGGCAGCGTGGAGGATGCGATCTTGAATTGTAGTATTTTCATGTTGTTGGAGCAATTCAGATACTTCGAAAGCCTCTTTTTCTCGACCAAGTTGCTGGTTACAAGCAATTAGGTCTCGAAGATCAGCTATATCAGGCTTTCCACAATAAACTTTACCTTCCAGTAGATCGATATATTCGTCAACTTGTCCAGTAGCTTTCTTAATCTTCATTGCTTGCTGAATCGCAAGAAAATTTGATGGGTTCTTTTCAAGGATTAAGTTGTTAATCAAATCAGCAGGCTTATAAGCTCCAATATCAATAAGGTCATTTACCTTATTTGAAAGTTGCCAGTCAGGATCAAACCTCGGCCTTTTATCAGAAATCTCCTCGACAAATCCTTTGGGATCCTTGTTAAAGCTGTTCATCACTGTTTGAAAAGCGATTTCCTCGTTCCCAAAAGAAGCAATATTTTTGGCATCTTCAGTTAATTTTACACTTCCAATCATGTTTTTGGATTCAATGGCTTCTGGTTCGCTCGTTAAAAAAGTTAACTGGATATTTTCAGAGGAATTGATTGACGATTCAATGTCAATGCCATTAACTTTTTTAACAAAATCCAGATCATTCTTTCGGATTTGTGATCGTTGGAGTTCGATACCTGCATGAGCAGCCCTGAGAACCTCTTCTGCTTTGGATAATAAGCGTTCTTCGAATTCTCCATTTCCAGCAATATGAGAGATTAATGCCAGGCATTGGTTAAAAGATACAGCATACTGGGATTCAAAAGGTCGATCCCAATAAACTTCATCAGGAGAACTGGAAAGATCTACATCTCCATATTTTGAAACTAGATAATCAGCGATCGATTTTGCTAAACCTTCTTCACCAATCTCCACTAGGTCGGTTAGAACCTCAAGTTGATGTTGGATTTTCAGTTCCTCAACTGCTTTTTTGGCTGTCGCCACACGTTGTTCATCAGGCTGACCAAGCATCATGATGGCTGGAATAAACAAGCTCTTGAGAAATTCGCTTGCATCGGGTAAACAAAAAGCGGAGAGCAATTCATCATTGGAATCAACCAGGTTCTCTGTAATCCCGATAACGGTTAACCATTTTTTTGCAAATTCTTCTGTGCTGTTGCCGTGAAATCTTGAAGAAATTTCGGAGAGCACGGTTGCCCAATTTTCCGAGATTTTTCGTTTTTCAATCAACACAATTGCGAGTTCTGCAGCCTGATGGAGATCAATGGGACGAATGGTATCCTGCAAAAAAAGCTGGTACTCATTCATACATTCTTCAAGCAGGGTTGTTTCAATTTTTACTTTGGGATATCCATCAAGTAGCAATTTTTCATTTATTTGATATAAAGCAAAATTTCCAGGGTTGATATTTCCACCTGGAACGTTTGCCGCTATTTGGGATGCTGTTGTTTCATCTGTTGCCAGCCACTCTTTCCAAACAAGAGGATCATAACGCAGAGATCGATATGCTGGCTGAATCCTGTCCTCTATACCTGCTTTTGATAACAGGTTAAGTTTCTGTTTACCAGTCATGTGAACATCCCTTCACTTACCCTGTCAGTAAATTAGCGAATTTGAAGTACTAATCCGTATGCAGCCGCTAAAAGGATAAACCCGATGATGACCAGGAATATCCCAACACCGGCTGTGGTTTTTACCATTTGGTTTAGTGCTTCAATGAGGGTTCGGGCATTTCCAACCAGTCCCGCAACATCATCAGTAATACCTTTTTGCGCTAACTTTGAGGTCTGATCGGCAATCGTCTGCAGCTCTTTACCCATTAGCTTTTTGATCAATGTGAAAACACCGATACCAAGAATGATGACCCCGCAAACAACCAAAACGGTCGCAAGGGTAAGAAGGAAGTCGTTTACAGTCATAGAAAACATCATGCCCTCCAAAAAATAGATTCTAGAGGGCATGATGCAATATACGTGCCAAAGCGTTAGCGGGCTGAATCCACGATGTCCTTCGGTAGATCTCCCAATTGGATAGTCTCTCCGTCACAAAAAATAATTGCTCTTTCTATTGCATTCGCCATCTCACGAATATTTCCTGGCCAAATGTATTTCTTCAACGCATCCATTGCCTGATCTGAAACACCCGTGATGTTTAATCCCTGTGTTCCATTAAACTTATTGATAAAATAGCCTACCAACTCTGGAATATCGATTATTCGCTCCCGCAAAGGTGGAATCTCAAACTCGATCTTTTTGAGTCTATAATACAAATCTCGCCTGAAAGTTCCATCTTCCAGCATGGCGTTGAAATCGCGGTTGGACGCCACGATAATCTGTATATCCACCTTGATCAAGGTCGTCCCGCCGACTCTCATAAATGCATGATTCTCTATAGCCCTAAGCAATTTTGCCTGGATGTCCACCGGCATGGAAGATATTTCATCAAGGAAAAGCACTCCTCCATCGGCAACTTCAAATAAACCCAATTTTTTCTTATCGCCGCTCGTAAAAGCACCCGCTTCATGACCAAATAATTCTGATTCAAGCATTGTGCTTTGAATGGCAGCGCAATTGATGGCTATGAAAGGCTTATTGGCTCTGGGACCTTTCGCATGGATGTATTGGGCGAGAACATCCTTTCCGGTTCCATTTTCTCCGGTGATCATCACCGACACCTGTGCTTCTGCAGCTTTGAGTGCCTGATCCATAATGGTAAGCATCTGGGGGGTTTGCCCTACTACAAAATTGCTTTTACTTACCTGTTGTTCACGATAATGAGCCAACTCCCGCCTCATCTGGACCAGTTCGCAGGCTTTTTGTAGTGATTTTTCAAGTTCAGTAAAATCGATTGGTTTGGTTAGAAAATCCGCAGCGCCATTCTTCATCGCGTCAACTGCTGTTTCAATATCCTTATACGCAGTGATCACAATCACTGGCGGCCGAACCACCTGAGCCCCAATTTCATAAAGTAAGGTCGGCCCGTATCCATCAGGTAAACCAACATCCAAAAGAATCACATCTCCTACGTTTTTTTGAATGAAAGTTCGTGCCTCAGCTAAAGTACCGGCTTCATGGAGTTCAAAACCTTTTTCCTGCAGGTATTTGCCAATGTGTTGTCGCGCATTTACTTCATCGTCGACTATCAAGACAGATATGCTCATTTCTCATTCTCCATTTTCTGCAGGTAATGTTACCGTAAATACTGTCCCACCTGTAAATGATTCTACACTGATACTTCCTTTATGTGAATTAACGATCTCTTTTGTGATCGCCAGTCCCAAACCGGTTCCCTTTTCCCGTGTCGTCATGAAGGGTTCAAATATATGGGCTTTTACATCTTCTGGAATGCCAGGGCCTGTATCAGAAATGTGAATCACTACGTATTTATGTCCAGGAATACTGTTGTCCATCTCCCCCTTGATGGCAAGCGTTCCACCTTTTTCACTCATGGCATCGACAGCATTGTTAATCAAGTTTGAAAATACTCTGTCGAGTGAACGGGAATCCCCTCGAATTTTGGCAATACCTTGCTCAAAATTGGTAACCGGTGTGATGCCGACTTTGGAAAAACGTGGACGCCATCGCTCCACCATCCGTTGAAGGAAAAACACAAGATCAATTTCTATCAGCTCTTCACCACCTGGGCGGGCATAAGCCAGGAAAGATTCAAGCAGGTGTGTTAGCCGCCAGCAATCATTGAGCACCTTTGATATTGTTTCTTGTTTTGGGTCGTCCGGCGAAAGCTGGGCACCAATGAGTTGGATACCAGAAGTGATCGAATTTTGCATATTCTTGGCATCGTGGGCGATGGCTGCAGTGTAATCACCAATAACTGCCCGATGCTCTAAGTGTTTCGCCAATGCTTTGCTTTGTTCATTTTCACTGATATCTGTAATCAAAATTTCAACACCGGTCACTTGACCATCATGAATAACCGGAACGGTTCGTATTTGAACCGGGAAGGCTTGACCATTTCGTCTATTTAACGACGCTTTACCAATATCGGGAGTTACAATCCCTTTTTTTGCGTCATCCAGCGATTCCATTAATCGATCAGCCCCGATGAGGATGTTATCCACTGCCTGCCCTTCGATTTCCGATTCTGCGTATCCCAGCATCCATTCCGCTGCGGGATTCACTTGTTTAATTCTAAAATCAGGGGAAAGTACAACCATCCCTTCCTGCATATTTTCAGTGATCGAATCCAGCGTGGCTAATGCATACTGTTGCAAAGCTAAACGCTGGTCAAGGTTTTTTTCAAGTAAAGAGCGCTGTAAAAAGATCGTTACCAATGAACTGATCAAACGCAACGCATTGAGGTTCAACTCAAGGGGGATTTGCCCCTTCCCACCGGCAACGAGTAAACCGATCTTTGCTCCTTCTTCCATCAGCACCGAGGTCGCCAGATAATCCAAATCAGAACTCTTGGAATATCGTTGTATATCGGTGATAACTCTTTGCCCATTTTCCCATAGACTGGTTTCCGTTAATCGGATCAGATCAGTTGATGGCAATGAATCTGGAAACTCACCGATATTTCCGGTTTGAGAGCGTAATGCTAGATGCGGACTGGAGGCTTCAGCCTGGTATAAGGCTACCGCGTCAACATTTAGAATTCTTCGAGTGATGTCGGTTATCTTCATCACTGCATTTGGGTAATCCATAAAATCAACCCCGGTCACCAGGCGGGTTAATTCTTCATAAATCATATC
>Ga0172371_10010825_pt1 | contig 12259 bp, 10 predicted proteins | sample Lak12m_FD_114543 | JGI IMG/M metagenome (GOLD analysis project Ga0172371, IMG submission 114543) | Freshwater microbial communities from Kabuno Bay, South-Kivu, Congo - kab_022012_12m | ecosystem: Environmental > Aquatic > Freshwater > Lake | place: Democratic Republic of the Congo: South-Kivu... | reverse complement strand
GGTCCGGTCGGCCCTGTGCAGGCTCAAGGAGAAAAACAACTTCCCGTGGTACCGCATTGAAGCGGAGAACTTCGAGTCCATACACAACCATAGCGCGTACGCGATGATAGAAAAAGATTTCTACCCCGAACCGGACTGCTTCCCGGGAGCAAGCGTAATCCGCTTCAACGGGTCCATCTAGTTCTGCTTGCCCAAGTTCTCGATGGCACAAATACGGTAACACTATCTCTCTCTTGCTTCGATTCGGCAGGATGCGCTGACCAACGGGAAGCACATCGTTCGTGTAATTGAAAGCCAACTCTCAGGAATATCTTGACAGTCGTCAATTATCTATCTATTTTTGTAGGCTGAACATGGTATATGATCTTGCCCGTTCGGGGAAAATGGTATAATTCCATGCCAGCCCTGCGGGAGTAGGTTCGGGCGACCCCCCCCATCCGGGGGGCGAAGGAGCGTTGGTGTTCAAGGTATGGATGATAGTTATCGCTGTCTGCGCGGTGTGGGCGCCGGAATGCCTAGCCCTGGAGCCTGCTCAGCCGGAGGTTTCCCTTACGGAAATGGTTCTGAAAGTGGGCAGACGTGAACCGGTCGTCTATGTGCCTCGGGCCGTTCCTGCCACGGCCCCGCGACCGAGTCAGCAGGCACCCGCGAGTCAGACCGCGGCACGCAAATCGCCTCCATCCGCGACCGGTACCAATTCTCTCGCGTCTGTTCAGCAGAGACATGTCAGCCATCCCATACCGGTTGCGAGGACCGCATCCCAGGCTGCCCCTGCTCGACAGGATTTGCAATCGCCTGCAATCAACGGGCCCGCGCACAAACTCAGCACCGCGGAGACCGTCTCTTCTTATGGATCTCCCGCAAGAATGGCTCCGTTGAAGGCTCCAAAGACCTTGCGTGCCGGTGCGTCCCCGAGAGTCAAGGCCAAGGCAATGTTCTGCGTTGATTGCTCTTCGAACAGAGTGGTCCTTAACGAGAACGGTTCGGAGCCCATGCCCATAGCCAGCATCACAAAGCTCCTCACCGCAATGGTGGTGATGGACGAAATGAATTTGGACACCATCTTGAAAGTACCCGCGGACATCCGCGAAGTACCGCGCCACAGAGTTGGAATCAAACCCGGAGACCTGCTCAGCACAAGAGACTTGCTCCACGGAATGCTCATTGAATCGGGAAACGATTGTGCCGAAGCCCTTGCCCGGGCCTATCCCAAAGGAGGCCGTGACGGGTTCATGGCTGCGATGAATCGAAAGGCATCCCATTTGGGGACGACGCGTACAAAGGTCTTCACACCGAGCGGCCTCGACGAGTCAGTAATACTGGGACGAAAAGACGGCCGGACCCTGGCAGCGAGGAAAGCCAACACGGCCACAGCTCGTGACGTTGCTCTTATCGCCCGCTACGCATTCCAATATCCGCTGATCAAGGAGATCTTGTCTACGAAGTCGTATGCCATGCGCAGCCATAACGACAAGCCGCGCACCTACCAACTGGCAAACAATGACAGGCTGCTCTACGGAAAACTCCCCATTGAAGGAGCCAAGACAGGCTTCACCAACAAAGCTGGCAAGTGCATAGTCGCGCTATTCAAGAAAGAAAACAGAGAGCACATGGTGGTGGTCCTCAATACCCAAAAACACTTCAATGCTGCAGAAAAGATCTACCGGTGGGCCAGTGAAGCTTTCTGAGGCCCGCTCGTAGAATCAGCCCCCCCAAAAAAGACTATACCGGTTGCCAGAAATTCTGTCAGATTCGCCTTGGCTCCCCTGTGACCGGACACGTCATTGCGAGCAAAGCGAAGCAAGCTCCTTACCTTGAAGGACGGGAGATTGCTTCGGGCTGCTCGAAATGACACCTCCCATCGTGTCGCTGATCGCGTCAATATGCGTCACGCACTAAAAACGACAGCAATTTTGGCAACCTCCATAGCCCCCCTAGCTTAACAGGACTCTTCGCTGCGCGCTCCGCACTCCGGTGACCGGAGGATAACGTGGATGTCGGGCAGTCCCGCGATGTAGGTGTCTGCCCGGTTAAATAACTTGACAACTTCCCTGCAGCTTCCCCGTTTGACCCTGCTGGAAAAGTATTAGGAAACTTATCAACAACTGCGCGACGAATTCTCCCACGACCGGTATAGATAAGTAGGAAGAGAGAGGCGCGTCTATGACGAGGAGCGGCCGCATGAAAACGAAAAGCGTAAGAGTGCTGATAGCCTGTGTCTCCATTTTCGTCTATCTAGGGCTCATAGCGGCCGGTGGCGCGTCTTCAGGCTTTTCTTGTGCCAAAGTTGGCGAATGCTGCGGGCCCAGTGCTTGTCGGCATGACCATGATAGAGCCACCGGGGCAGTCCTGTGCACTCACATGGCCGGACTGTCAGAGGTGTCGGACGTTTCCAATTGCAGTGCTGGCTGTGGCTGCACGCTCGGAGGAATCGGTTCCCGCTCCAACGAAGCGTTTACCGTGAACAGCAGGGCTCACTCGGGCGGCGTTCAGGAAGAGAGGCCAGGACTGCACCCGTCGCTTACCTCCCTCATCCAAAACAATTCGAACACATCATCCATAGAGATCATTCCTGTCGGTTTACCTTCCACCACCAACACTATCCGCAGCGTTTGCCTACTTATGTGAAGACCGGCAGAGACCAGCGCGTTTCGGTACGCGTGACTTTGAGACGCCGGTACACTACCGGTCCCGGCAGACAGACCTCCTCCGTTTCTAACGGCACAGCCTGATAGCAGCGAGAGGGACTATCGGAATCACCAGGATATATCACAAGGCGAAAGGAGTAAGACGATGAAAAAGGCGCTGCTTATTGCGGCAACAGTGGCTCTGCTGGCCTACGCTCCCGCTGCTCCGGCGGTAGATCTCAACTGGCTGAGCGTGAATCAGGCCACCAAGCAGGCACAGGCCGAACAGAAAAAGACGGACGCGGCCATGAAAGCCCTCGAGGCAGCAGCAGCCAAAGCCATGGCCGACACACAGAAGACGCAGAAGTAGTCTCCCTGCGGGACGGAACTCGATGATCTGATACCCGTGCGTGTTCGGAAGAGTAAGATCGGGGGGAACTTCCTTGCACAAAGGACTGTGTCCTTAGCTCCGCAGTATAGACCTCGGTCGGGAGAAACAGATCAGGAGTAGCCGAAGGGACTCAAATAGCCGAAAAAACCTGCCCTCGGCCTCTCCTTCCCGGCGATGAATCGGCCGTCTACTATCGGTTCGCCCTTCCGGGCTCCAGCGGCTCCAGTGAGGGTACCCACTGCGGAGCTAAGGGCATGACGCATTGTGCAAAAACTCCCATGCCCCTCGGGAGCACAACGCACCATGAAAATGCCACGTTTCTCAGAAACGTAGTATTTACATAGGAAAGCTTCCCGCCGATCAACTTTACTGAAAACGGAGGCCGCGGCCTCGGCTATCATGACTCTTCAATCATTCTCCGGAATCTCTCGAACAGGTACCTGGAGTCATGAGGACCGGGGGAGGCCTCGGGGTGATACTGTATTGAAAACAGAGGATATTTCTTGTGAACCATACCCTCCACGGTCTGGTCGTTCAAGTTTATGTGAGTAATCTCGCATTCGGCTGCTACAGACTGGGGGTCCACAGCAAAATTGTGATTCTGGGCAGTTATTTCGACCTGCCCGGTGTCGAGCCGCCTGACGGGGTGATTCGCTCCGTGATGCCCGAAGGTCAGCTTGAAGGTTCGCCCCCCGACGGCCAGTCCGATGATTTGATGGCCCAAACAGATTCCGAAGATTGGTTTTTTCCCTATCAGATCCCGGACACTCTGTGCCGCGTACGGCACGGCCTCGGGATCGCCCGGCCCATTGGACAGAAAGACTCCGTCCGGATCGTAGGCAAGAATCTCGTCACTTGTGGAAAAGGCCGGAAATACTCTCACCTGTGCGCCTGAATCCACCAGGAGTCTCAAAATGTTTTGTTTTATGCCGAAGTCGTACGCTGCCACCCGGAACCGGTTCTGAGGTGCGCCGGGTTTTGCGTTCCACCTCCATGTTCCTTCCGTCCAATCGTAGGGTTCGTCGCAGGTGACTTCCTTGACCAGGTCGAAACCCTCGATGTCCGGGAACTCCCTCACCTTTTTCAAGAGAGACTCATAATCGTGATCCTCGGTGGATATTATGCCTTTCTTGGCACCGGTCTCACGAAGGTTACGCGTGAGCTTACGGGTGTCTACACCCTGGATACCGATGATCCCCTGCTTTTTGAGAAACGCGTCCAGGTCGCGCTCGGTGCGCCAATTGCTGGGATGCGGGCAATATTCCTTGACGATAAATCCCGCGAGAAAAGGCTTGATTGATTCGCTATCCTCCAAATTGACCCCGGTGTTGCCGATGTGAGGGTAGGTCATTGTCACGATCTGTCCTCTATAGGACGGATCTGTCAGAATCTCCTGGTATCCTGTGATCGCGGTGTTGAACACTACCTCTCCCACTCTTTCTCCGGGAGATCCCATGGACGCGCCGCGGAATAGTGTGCCGTCAGCCAAAACCAGCGTAGCCTTCATTTCTTTCCCTTTACGAATTCTTGCAGCCTCTTGAGGCCTTCTTCGATCCTGTCATCGGGCGCGGTCATGGAGAGTCTGAAGAAATCTTCTCCGCTAGGACCGTACCCTACTCCGGGTGTGACCGTTAAGCCGGTTGTCTCGAGTAAATCCGCGCAGAATTCCACAGAGGAAGTGTACGGTTTTGGTACATGGACCCAAAAATAGTAACTCGCCCGGGGCAGCTGGAACCGGAAGCCAGACCCATCCAGCACTTCCGCAATCCGGTCGCGGCGTCGCTTGAACAAGATCCTTCTCTCCTCGTGGAACTTGGCCGCGGCAGCATGTCCCAAAGCGCGTGCTGCTGTCCGCTGAACGGCCATGAATACCCCCGAATCAAAATTGGACTTCAACGACAGAAATTTGTCGATCAATTCCTTTCCGCCCACGACAAAACCGATCCTCCATCCTGTCATATTAAAGGTCTTGGAAAAGGAATGGATCTCGACGGCAATCTCCTTTGCCCCCGGTATCTTCATGATGCTAATCGGCTTGTCCGCGTCCTCGAAATAGACTTCGGAGTACGCGTTGTCAGCCAGAATCACCAGGTCGTGTTTCCGGGCAAGCTCGACTAGGTCTTCGAAAAAAGGTTCGTCTGCTACCGCCGCGGTGGGGTTGTTGGGATAGTTGACGAACATTATCCCCGCTCTGTCCGCGTCCTTCGGATCTATCGCCGTCAAGTCGGGGAGAAAACCCCTCTCTTCCAGTAGTGGTATTCTGACCGCCGTTGCCCCTGCGAATCCGATGGCCGCCTGATAAACCGGATATCCGGGGTCGGTCACCAGACCGTAGTCGCCAGGGTCCAGAAAGGCCAGAGGCAGATGAGAAACCGCGTCCTTGGCTCCTATCACGGCCATTATTTCGTCGTTGGGATCAAGCTTCACCCCGAAGCGCCTCTCGAACCATACAGCCACTGCCTTACAGAAGTCAGGTTCCCCCTTATAGCCGGGATATACATGATTTCTTGGATCTTTAAGCTCCTCGTTCATAATTTGCAGTACAAAGTCGGGAGTAGGTCGATCCGGATCGCCAATAGCCAGTGAAATCACGTCAACGCCCTTATCTTGAACAGCCTTGCGTTTCTCGTCAATGAGGTGGAAGAGGTACGGTGGGGTGTCAATCACCCGTCTCGAGAATTTCATGGATTTCCTCCCAACAGAGTAAAACGCTCCCTCAGCCGTCCGAGTATAAGCCACGTTTCAGGCCCGTCAACCGCCGTGCTGCCGCGCCGGGGAGATTAGTCTCCTGAAGTTGGCCGTCAGGAGCCGCGCAAGTCTATACCATTAACATTCCAGCCCCTGCGAATTCAAGGCCCGAACCCATAAATTATGGACCTATTAAACTGTCTGCGAAGGAGTGGAACGGGAAATCCTTCGGACACCCCTTCATTGTTCGCCCTTAATTCTTGACTTTGGCTCCCTATTCCCCTTATTTTCATTGAAATCCTCCATGGGAGAAAAAATCCATCAAGTGGTCGCTCCCCCTGAAACAATTCTGAACTGCCTTTGTCTGAATATCATGAGTCTGATCACTCTCTCGGCTTTGAAGGCTGAGACTGATCAGGACAGCGAACTTGTGACAAAGTGCTTGAAAGGTGACAGAGAGGCCTTCAGCGCACTTGTTGCAAAGTATTACAAAAAAATCTATAACCTCGCTTACAGATTTGTAGGCGACTCCGAGGAGGCCAACGACCTTGCGCAAGAGATCTTCACGGCCGCTTACCAAAACTTAAAGAAATTTAGGGGAGACGCCAAATTCTCTACGTGGCTCTTTCAGATAGCCACCAACAGAGGCAAGAACAAGTTCAAATATCTCAAACGCCGCGGTTATTTTGCGAACAGAGGGCAAACTGAGAGTGAGGATGAGCGCGAGTCTTTTCAGAGAACAATCCCCGATTTTTCGACCAACCCGGAGACCATGCTTGCCAGCAAGCAGATTCAAAAGGTCGTGCAAGACGCCATCAACGACCTGGACCCAGATCACAAGGAGATTGTGATTCTCAGGGATATAGAAGGTTTTTCCTACGAAGAGATAGCGGAAATACTGAATCTTCCAGAGGGAACCACAAAGTCCCGCCTCCATAGGGCACGTATGGTGGTTAAAGAAAAACTGAAGAAGGTCCTGTCATGAAGGAATGCGAGCGAGTAAACAATCTATTTGGAGAGCTTCACGATCGGATGCTGGAATCCGAGACCGATAAAGTGGCACGCGAACATCTTAGAGAATGCATCAAGTGTCGCGAGGAATTCAAATGGTACGGCTTCACTGTCCAGGCTCTCACCAATCTGGAGAAAGTCGCTCCTCCAGAGGACTTCATGGCCCAGCTCAATTCGAGGCTTTACTCCCCGGCTCCTTCTTTCGCCTTTTCACACTTCTTCAAGAACTTTTTCTCATCCGCCCCTTTTCTGCCAATTCCCGTGGGGGCCGCTGCCCTTGTGTTCGTGACAGTGATGGGGTTTGTACTGTACAATCATGCACCGACTGACGTCTGGCCTACGGGGTCTGCGCTAAGCACGCTTCAGAGTTCCAGTACGCGGCCCGTTGCGGGACCGATTAGCGGAACCGGGGATCTGCGGGACATGCGCGCGACAAACATGCAAGTGGCCCGCCAGTTTGAAGCGCCCCTCTCAACCGCTCCCGTCAAAAGCTCCGTTCAGATCCCACTTCAATCCGTTTCAAATCCCAAATCCTTTGACTCCGGCTTGCGCATAATGGGGGGACTGCTGCCCACCACCGCGGACACGATTGGCGGAGACAACCTCACTGTGGAAAGCCCAAGCGTTGAGGCCGCAGTCGAATCCGTGAAAAGAATGCTACCGAATCTACAGGGACGACTTGTCGCGGAAAAGACCGGCGGCGCAATCCGCGAGAGGGTACTGGGCGTCTCCATACCTTCCAATGCGTACGGCAACCTGACTACTGAACTGATCAACCACGGAGCAGTTGCTATCGCTGCAACGAAAGAGGCCGCTACTCCCGCGCCCTCGAAGTCCGATGGCAACAACGTTGTGCTCTACATCCATTTTGTTCACACCCCGTAGTTCCTCATAATCACACTCCTTTCACATTTCAGATCAGGGACATCGCCGGAAAAGACCCCGGATCTCGCGGGCAACCGTTCCAAGACAGTGGTATAGTCAAGGGCGTTGGCGAGCGCGGCGTCGATGGGACTTGGAGTAGGGGCGCTGTATGGATGCTGTTTCAAAGCTCGTAAGCGAGAGAGAATCGCGGCACGATACCCTTTTCCCCGGTGCTTTAGCGCCGGGTGACCATCGTGGCACAGTTCTGTGGATCAGAATGGTTTTGAGACAGCCTCCATGCCGCGCCCGTTGGAACCGCGCCAATCTTAATGCAGTTTACTATGGAAGGGATTTACTTCATTGAAACTGGGAATCGTCGGGCTGCCGGGCAGCGGCAAGAGCACTGTTTTCAGGGCCCTGACCGGGGGGCTGGAATCCGGGGACCGCAAAGGGCATCAGGAGCCGGGAGTAGGCGTGGTCAAGGTGGATGACCTGCGGCTCGACTTTCTTGCCGACCACTTCAAACCCAAAAAGGTTACCCCGGTGCAGGTGCAGTACGCAGACATCGCGGGATTTACCGGAGACAGCGGACCGGAGCGCACTATAGGTGACAAGGTGCTCGCGAGCATACGGCCGGTGGACGCGCTGATTCACTGTGTCAGGTTTTTCGACTCCCCGTCTCTCGGGCCTGCTACCGCGGCACGTGATTTCAGGTCAGTGGAAGAGGAGATGATTCTATCGGATCTCGCGTCGGTGGAGAAACGCGTCGAACGAATTGCCAAGGACATGCAACGTGGCAAGAAGGATCTGGCTGAAGAATACGCGCAGCTTCAGCATGCCCTCGGTCTGCTCAACGACGGGAAGCCGCTGCGCTTGATGTCTGACGCGGCCAGGTCTGAGAAGCTTCGAGGGTTCGCCTTCCTGTCTGCGAAACCCGAGCTTGTGTTGCTCAATGCAGGAGAAGACAGATCCCGCGACGACATCCGCGCGGCTCTGGAGGAGATACGCGCGGAGGCGGGCGATCAACCGTATCTCTCCACAGATTGGCTCTACGCGGACAACGAAGCGGAGATAGCCAGGCTGAGCCCGGAGGACGCGCAGGAATTCCTCATGGACCTGAACCTTGAAAAGGGGGCTAAAGAGAGGATCATAAGGTCTTCCTTTTCGCTGCTGGATCTGATTGTTTTCTTCACGGCCGGCGAACCCGAGGTCCGTGCGTGGCAGCTGGAACGAGGTAAACCGGCGGTGAAAGCAGCGGGAACCGTTCACAGCGACATGGAGCGCGGTTTCATCAGGGCAGAAGTAGTCTCCTTCGACGATTTCAAGGGAGCGGGGTCCATGGCTGCGGCCCACAAGGCCGGGAAAGTACGCCTGGAAGGGAAGGAATATGTGGTCAAAGACGGGGACATCATCCTGTTTCGATTCAACGTCTGATTCGGATGGCCGGAGGTTTCGAGGTCGCATCTGAACTCTGGCAGCCGATGCTCCGACATGCGCGTACGACACCAGACCCGATGCGCTCCGCCCCGGCTTGAAGAAGAGGGCAGCGTCCGTCTCCCATCAATCGGCCTGATTTTCCTGCATGCATCCTGCCGATTTTTTGGCTTTTGGATAAGCAACGCACACTTCGTAAAGTCGACATTGACCTCGTGGCAAGCATCAGATATGATTAGAGATGGCAGCAAGGCCATACTGTCACGGCAGTGTCGCTCACCGCTCTCGATAAACGTCGCGCAAAGAGCGATTCCAATCGTTGGCGATTGTCTGCCGATTAAATCGAGAACCTGTAAGCGCCTCGTTTAGGTACGCTTTTCGGAGCCTTACCAATCTGAAATGTCTGTCTTGAGTCCCCGGAAACTTGGAGGCCATGTGGAGACAAAAGCGTATTTCAAGCCTACCAGCTTGCTCGTGGCAACGTTGCTTTGTCATCTGATAGTTTTGTGTAATCCAGTGCCGGGCATTTGCCGAGAAATCAAGGTCGGCATGTCCGCGGCTTTTACGGGGCCTACACGGAGCTTGGGAATAGAACTCTACCGCGGTAGCATGGCCTTTTTCTCTCACGTCAACGAAGAGGGCGGTATATTTGGCCGTAAGATCAAGATTGTCGCCAGGGACGACGGGTACAATCCAGTGCCCACCATTCACAATACAATACAGCTGGTCGAGGCAGACGATGTGAATCTCCTGTTCGATTATGTCGGTACCCCGACGGTGACTAGAATGCTGCCTCTGCTAAAAACGTACAGCAGCCACCGGGAGGTGCTGCTTTTCTTTCCGTTCTCTGGGGCTCAACCGCAGAGAGAGGGGCCTTACGGCCAGTACGTATTCAACTTACGCGCCTCCTATCGGCAGGAAATAGATGCGCTGGTGGACTACCTCGCGTCGAAAGGAAGAACCCGTATCGCAGTCTTTTACCAGATCGACGCTTACGGTCGCAGCGGCTGGGAAGCGGTGCACAGGAGCGTGGCCAGACTGGGTTTGCGCGTGGTGGGAGAAGCTACATACTATCGAGGTACCCGTTACGACGGGAGCATGAAGCCGCAAGTAAGGATAGTCAAAGGCTCGAGCCCGGATGCGGTCATATCAATTGGAGCATATCAGGCTTGCGCCGCGTTCATTCGGGATGCCCGGGACGGTGGATTGAACGTCCCCATCGCCAATGTCTCTTTTGTGGACAGCCAGAATCAACTGACACTTCTGCTTCGCACAGGAGAGTCCGCAGGCAAGGACTACACCGGCAACCTGATCAATTCACAGGTAGTGCCCAGCTACGAGGAGACTGAATTACCCGCAGTCAATGAATACCGGGAACTGATGACAAAATATGACACCATGCCTCCGCAATCGCTTATCCAGCAGGCTTACGAGCCGGACAAATACAGTTTCGTCAGCCTGGAAGGATTTCTCAATGCGAAATTGATGGTGGAGATCCTCAGGAGGCTTGGCCCCAACCCTCCACCCAGGACCGCCAAAGCAACGGTCGAGGGAATCAAGAATTATGACCTGGGGATAAACGTCCCCGTGAATTTCGGCCCGGACCGGCATCAGGGGTTGGACGCTGTATTCCTCACCACGGTGGAACAAGGTCGATTTGTGCCCATAAGTGACTGGAAAGCACGGGAGAAGTGAGATGTCCAAGCTGTTCAAGAAGACTTTGCTGGCAATGATAGTCCTCTTTGGCGTCATCGCTACGGTCATTTCGGCTTTTGCCGGGTGGAGTCTCTACGACAGGATCATAGACGAGTACAAGAGCAAGGCGGTGGCCATAGCCGGCAACATTGCACACTCGAGTATAGAGATTATTTTGAACCGGGACGCATCCACGATCCAATCGATCGTTGATCAATACAACGAGATCAAGGGACTCGTGTACGTCCTTGTAGTTCAGCACAACGGCGAAGTCCTCTCCCACACTTTCGCACCACAGGTCCCCTATGAATTGCAGAAGCTGATAGAACGCCCCCGCGAGCGCAAAGAAGACGTGATAGTGACTAATCTCCATCTCAAGGACCAAGGCAACGTCCTCGACGTTTCTTCGCCTATACTATCCGGAGCGGCGGGTTACGTACACGTCGGCATGAACCTGGATGGGGTGCTGTCATACACCTGGAGAACTATACTCAAACTCCATATGGCCACCTTCGTCATCTTCGTGGTGGCTATCGCCTTGGCTTACATGATCACCAACACTATATCTCGCCCGCTGGGCGAACTTACGGAATACGCCAGCAAGGTGGCTGACAGAGACTTCAGCGCGTCCGTTGACATCAAGTCCCGGGATGAAATAGGCATCCTGGCCAGCACCATGACTAACATGGCCTCAGAGATTCAGACCCGTATGACCACATTGGAACAGGAGGTTTCCGATGCTACTTCGGAGCTGGAGGACACGGTTGCCTACGTATCAGCTATTATCGAGAACTTGGCGGATGGGCTCTTGGTTATGGATGCACAAGGAAAGGTTAGCCGCTGCAATTCGGCCCTGCTGAACATTCTCGAACTGGACTACGATCCACGCGGGCACAGCGTTCGAGAAGTCTTGGGAAGTGAGGCCGCGGATTTTCTGCAGAGGAAGGGACTCGAACTGGCCGAAGCCTTCGAGAATGCGCCCAATGATCTAAGGATCGAGGAAGACTCAAAGGAACTCGTGAGGGTGGATCATCGACTGAACAACACTATCGAGAGTACCGCTGTAGAGAAAAATGGCCGGCGGTTTCCCATCGAGTTGTCCGCATCGGTAGTATGCCTGAAAGGTGTCTGGCACACCATTGGTATTGTCCGTGATATCACGGTCCGCAAGCGGGCGGAGGAGACGCTTCGGCTGAGCGAAGAAAAGTACCGCGGGATTTTCGAGCACGCGGTTCACGGCATCTTTCAGACCGACGCCGGCGGTTTTTTTATCAACGCCAATCCGGCATCTGCAAGGATTCTCGGTTACGACTCCCCTGAAGATTTCCTGGATACCGTCAAGAAACTTGGTGACAAGATCTATGTCAATGCCCAGCGCAAGCAGGAATTCATACGTTTGATGCAGGAAGGACAGGTTCTTCACGGATTCGAAATCGAGTTGCTTCGTAAGGATGGAGCCCATATTTGGGCTTCGCTCCATGCGCGTCCGATATTGAACGAAAGGGGAGTTCTACTATCTACTGAGGGGATACTTCAGGACCGCACGGAG
>Ga0172371_10010823_pt1 | contig 12263 bp, 12 predicted proteins | sample Lak12m_FD_114543 | JGI IMG/M metagenome (GOLD analysis project Ga0172371, IMG submission 114543) | Freshwater microbial communities from Kabuno Bay, South-Kivu, Congo - kab_022012_12m | ecosystem: Environmental > Aquatic > Freshwater > Lake | place: Democratic Republic of the Congo: South-Kivu... | reverse complement strand
TGGATCTGCTGCTTGATTATTTGGCTGATTTCTTCGGCTCTGATCTGCATTTTTCCCTATCCCTTCAGGCTTTCCTTGAGCTGGGTGAGCTGGGTGCGAATCGTCCCGTCAAAAACCATGTCTCCCACTCTGGCAACTAACCCGCCGATGAGTTGGCCATCCACCCTGGTAGTTACCAGCACCTGCTTCCCGCTTATTTTGGAGAGGGTTCCGGTGACCCGGCCCAGTTCTTCCTCACTCAGGGGCTGCGCACTGACGACTTCACCCCGTCGGATTCCATTGATCGCGTCTACTGCTTCCCGGAACGATTTTTCGATGCCCTCGAGCATGTCAATGCGCTTGCGGTCTATCAGCACACACACGAAGTTCACCACCATAGGGTCAGCTTTGAGCTTACCCATGATATCGGTGGCGATGCGCTTCTTGTCTTCTTTGGTGAACACGGGGTTGATGAGCACTTCACGGAAGTCGCGCGATTGGGTCACCACCTGCAGTAGTGTGGCAAGATCGCTGCCGTATTTGTCCAGAGCTTTCTTCTCCTGGCCGATCTCGACCAGGGCCTGAGCATACCGCTTTGCTAAAGTGGTCTGGATCACTTCATACCCCCGACCTTATCAAGATAGTCTTCCATGATTTTCTTACGGTCCGAATCGGTTATCTTCTCTCGAATGAGCGTTTCTGCCAACTTGACGGCCATATCCACCGCTTCGTTCTTCAGTATGACCTTGGCCTTGCGGACTTCTTGTTCCGCTGCCAGTCTTGCGGCTTCCACCATGGCCGTGGCCATTCTTTCCGCGTTGCCCGTCACTTTCTGGCTTTCGGCTTCGGCCGCTTTCTCAAGATCGGCCCGCATTTTCTCGAGTTCACGCTCCATGCCGGATATCTTTTCCTTATATTCGGCTATGATGCGCTCAGCCCGATCGCGCTGTTCGCGTGCGTCTGCAATGTCTTTCTCGATCTGCATTCTTCTCTCGGAAAAGAAGCTGACCAAGGGCTTTTTCAGAAAATAGGCCAAAAGCGCCACTAGAGCCACGGTGTTGACCACCCTCCACATGAGCATCCAGGAATTCCACGGAGACGTTCCGCCTTCGCTGGCAGCGAAGGCTGTGCCTGCCAGTAGAATCATTGGAAGCACCAGCAAGATGGAAAGGATTACACGAGCCTTCATCAGACAGCCCTCCCCAGGATTTTTTCCGAAATCGAGCGTGCCAGGGGAGTCATTTCCTCCGTCAAGGTCTTGCGGACTTCGGCGGTCTGTCCCTGGATGGAAGTCTTCATTTCCTCAACGATCCCGGCGGCTTCCACGCGGGCCTTTTCAAGGATTCCGGACTCGGCCTTCTTGGCTTCCGCCATCAGTGCGTTTTTCTCCTGAGCTGCGGTCTGTCTGGCTTTCGCCAGTTCTTCCTGGTGCCTGTTTTCCTCGTCCAGGACTTTCTGTTGCATCTCCATGGCTTTGGCTTGGTCAGCCTTGATCTTGGCTTCGCGCTCGCGGATCTTTGCCATGACGGGCTTATACAGCAAGGCATTTAGGATAAACAACAGAACTAGGAAGTTGGCGATCTGGATGAACAGGGTGAAGTTGATTTGAATCACTGGCGTAATCTCCCTATTCGCGAAGTTTTTCGAGTAGCCGGTATTCCGCCCGACGAGGGACCCACCGGTAACTCACTCCGACTGCCTGTTTTGCTTTAAAAGGATACTGTGTGAGACCTAAACCGAGAATGAATTAGCATGGTAACACTGCGTAGGAAAGGTGTCAAGATCTTTTTAAGCGGGGGATCGAGAAGAAAAGGCCCCTTTACCCGCGCTCCTTGTGAAGAGTCGCCTCGGACACTTCTTCCTGGTCCGGCTTGTCGCTTTCACCGTACAACGGGGGCCAGGCCTGGGCCGAAATGGCTTCAACTTGTTCATCCGCGGCCTCGATTTCCTCGGTGGAGCACGTAAGGGCCGGCAGTTCCGCCTGCACCGACGACATGCTGCATGTCCCTTCGAAGATAACGCCTTCTTCCACCATGAGGCTCGGAGTCCTTATGTTCCCGAAAACCTTCGCAGGCGGGTAGAGTTCGATTTTCTCCGTGGCGGTCAGATCGCCGTGTACTTCACCCGATATCTTGAGGACGTTGGAGTGAATCTGAGCGTTGACCACAGAGGCCGGGCCGACCACCAGCGTGCCGCGGCTTATTATTTCGCCCCCAAAGACTCCGTCCAGATGCACCACCCCGGAAAAGGACAGCTTGCCGGCAAACTCCGTTTGGGACCCGAGAAATCCGCTTACTGCGTCACTTTTGGGTTTTCTGAATCTGAGCATGTGTCCTCCACGGTTCCGGGGCCGGGATCAATTTGCCCCGACCTTCACCGGTGGATTTCTCCTTAACACATACATCTCTTCGGTTCAAGGGCATAATTAATGCCGCATATACCATTTCGCGGTCGAACAAGTGACTTATAGCAGTTGCCAAAATTTCTGACTGGTTAGACCCGCTGGCCTGGGGGGCCCCGGAACGAAGGTTTAACGGCTCTGCGTTGTCCGCAGTGAGGGAGTCCTCCAGGTCGGCGGCCATCCAATAGGACACTATTTTATAGGAACCGCTACAGTCTTGCCGGCGGGCTCGTCTGGAGCCGAGGCAGGTCCTTCGTTCGGAGCGGACGAGATGCCTCGCCGGTTTTACCTGCTTCAGAGCGAAATGGCATCGGTCAGTAGGAGAATCGTCGCGTGCTCACATTCACTAGGATAGAAATGGCCAGGAAGGAACAGATAAGGGATGAACCGCCGTAACTCAGGAAACTGAGCGGGACTCCCACCACGGGAAGCAACCCCATTACCATCCCCACATTTGTCACGACGTGCCAAAAAAGTATTGAGGTACAACCAAAAGCAAGCAGCGCGCCGAAATTGTCTCTCGCTTTGCCCGCTATCGAGAGACCCCGCATGAACAGAGCCAGAAACAGGGCCAACACCCCGACGCATCCCAGGAATCCCCATTCCTCGGCAAGTATTGAGAAAATGAAGTCCGTGTGTTTCACGGGCAAAAACATAAGCTGATTCTGCGTGCCTTTCAGAAAGCCTTTGCCCAGGATTCCCCCCGATCCTATGGCGATCTGAGACTGGATTATGTGATATCCGGCCCCAAGAGGATCGTAATCAGGATACATGAAAGTCAAAAGACGCCTTTTCTGATAATCCATCAACAGGCGTTCCCCGAACAGCAGGAAAACGGGTATTGCCGCAAGAGCGACGCCGCCGATCCACAGCATGGTCCGCCGATCCAGACCGACAAAGAAGATCATGGAAACCGCTATAAGGAATATTACCCCAGCTGTCCCGAGATCCGGCTGGATCAGCACCAAACCGAAAGGCACAGCCGCATAAGAAAGAGGTCTTATCAATTCCCAGGGCTCCAGCGGACCCCTGCCCCCCCGTTCGTCAAAGATCTTGGCCAAGATGATCACCACTGCAAGCTTGGCGAATTCGGACGGTTGAAATCTCATGAGACCGAGTTCGATCCATCTCCTGGAACCGGAAGTAACCTTGCCCACAGCCCAGACGGTCACCAGGGCGGCCACCACGAACACGAAGAACCAAAGCCCCCACCGCTCCAGCACGTGGTAATCCAGTAAGAGGAGCATTGCCATGAGCACCACGCCAAGACTGAACCAGGTCATCTGCCTCACCACGAAGGTGCGCCCGGAATCGGCCATCGGCGACGTTGCGCTGTATATTAGAGCTATTCCTATCCCTGTGAGCGCCAGGCTGATGAGAATCAACTGCCATTCAAAAAGAATTCGTGATTTCCACGTCCATTGGGAAGAAAGATCGGTCATGGGATTGGTTGCCCAACCTGCACTATGCCGTTGGAGCGATCCGCTTGCAAACGGCGGGAATTCCTCCCCTGCGCCGACCTTCCTCTTGTGAGAGAGTCCGTGCGCGGGGTGTGTTTTTGTCAATGCCCGGCATTCTAGTCTTTGCCGTCACCGGGATCCGGAATGCCATAGTAGCGGCATATAACCTTGCGGGCAATAGGGGCGGCAGTGGCTCCACCTCCGCCGCCGTGCTCCACGATCACCACGACGGCGATCTTCTTAGGCTTGTCGTCCACGTAGGCTATGAACAAAGCATGAGGTCTTTCATGGTAGGGTATCTGATCTCCCTCATCTGTTCTCTGTTTCGCGCTTATGACCTGAGACGTGCCCGTCTTGGCCCGGACGTTCAACCCCGGAATACGGCACTTTTTTCCGGTGCCCTTGCCGTCGTATACCGCGTCTCGCAACGCTGAGCGAAGGAGCGCCATGTACTCGGGATTAACGGGGATTTCCCATCGAACCACCGGCGCGTGGTCTACCACGACTGTGCCGTCCGCCCCACGAATCTGGCCCACTATGGTCGGTTTGAGCAGCTTGCCTCCGTTGGCCAAGGCGGCTGTGAGCATGGCCAATTGGACGGGGGTGGAAAGCAGGTATCCTTGGCCTATGGCTATACTTACTGTTTCGCCGTCCTTGAGTGGTTCCCCGTAGGTGCGCTGCTTCCATGACATGGTGGGGACCAAGCCGGGCAGTTCCTGTGGGAGTTCTATACCAGTGGGTTTTCCCAGGCCGAACAGGGAAGACCATCGAGCTATCCTGTCACCGCCCAGTCTTAGGCCGGTCTCGTAGAAATATACGTCGCAGGACTCTATGACGGCTCTTTTCAAATTCATCTTGCCGTGTCCGTAGTGATTCCAGCAACGGTAGACTATTCCTGCGATTTCAAAATAGCCCTTGCAGGTAAATGTCCGTTCCGGCTTTATTATATGTTCGTCCAGAGCCGCCAAGGTTGTTATGACCTTGAAGGTGCTGCCCGGAGGATAAAGCCCTCTCACCGAGCGGTTCTCCAGAGGGTGCAGGGGATCGCTGTTGAGTTTCTTCCACTCGCGCTCGCTGATGGACGGTGAAAAAAGATTCAGGTCGTAACCCGGCTTGCTCACCATAGCCAGAATCTGTCCCGTGTCAGGATCCACCACCACTACAGAACCGGCACGGTGGATGAACAATTCTTCCACATACTGCTGAAAGGACGCGTCCACGGTCAGCACTATGTCGTGGCCGCCTTTCGGAGGCTTGCGGCCAAGTTCCCCCAATTGCCTGCCCTTGGCGTCTATCTCGATTTGTTCCCAGCCTTCTTCACCCTTGAGGAAGCTTTCGTAATACCTTTCGATTCCCGTCTTTCCCAACAAGTCCCCGGTGCGGTAACCCATTCTGGATGTCTTGGACAGTTCCTGCGCAGTGATCTCGCCCACAGTTCCGATCACATGGCACAGTGTTTCGCCCATTGGGTATCCCCTGTAGGGTCTGGTCTCCACCACGGCGCCCTTGAGGTCTCCTGCATGGGACCGGATGAGCGATAGTTCATCCAGAGTCATGTTCTTCTTGATCGGAAAGCTCATGAAGCGCGGTATGGAAGAGCTGCGCTCTATGAGTCCCCGCATGGTCTCCGGTGTGAGGCCCAGGATCGGTGAACAAATCCTAATCATTTCCTGGGGGCTTTCCAGTTCTCCAGGAATGACTGAAAAAGTAAAACTGGGTCTGTTTTCTGCCAACACCCGACCGGCGGAATCCAGGATGCGGCCCCGGGACGACGGCAGGTGGACGAGACGGACTCTGTTGTTGAGGGACATCTCCTGGAAGGATTCGCTCCGGATGAGCTGAAGATACCAAAGCCTCGCGGTGAGCAGGCACATGGCGAGGACCATGAACATCATGGCTATCCAGACCCTGGACCTCAGATGGTCCACTGAACTGTCGGTGAGCTGCACCGCGGCCATCAGCGAACTCCCGCAAGTCTGGAGAAACCTGCCCAGAGCCTGTCCAACACCGGGATCACCACAAGGGCTGTGGCTCCGGTCACCAAGGACTTGAGCAGTATAAACTTCACAGCGAGCCAACCGAACTCGACAGGCCCTTCCAACCACCTGGTCAGCATTACCAGGAACCCGCTTGCCAGGGTAGCAACGAAGATAGTCATGGCACGGCCGGGTTGTGAATCAATGTCAAAGGTTGCGTTGAAGTACCCGCAGGCCACCAGGGCCGCGGAATAAATCACGGCAAACAGCCCGGGGGGCGAACCGGATAATGTATCAACCACAATGCCGGCGGCAAAAGCAAACCCCACGCCGGGGAGAAAGGTTATTCGCAGGCTTGCCCAGATCACCAGGATCATTATCAGTTCAGGCTTGTACGCTGCACGGATCATGAACCCGAACGAGGTGGTTTGCAACGTCAAGGCGATAAGAGCCGCCAGCGCCATGAAGAGGACCTCGATCAACGCCTCTCCTCCAGGCCCGGTTGGACGTCAAATCCACCCTTTTGCCCAAGGACCACCAGAACCTCTTCAATCTCTGAAAAATCAACTGCCGGCGACACCTGAGCCTCAAGAAAAAGACCCTGGTCACCCTTTCGCACTTTCACGACCCGTCCGACGGTGAGGCCCCGAGGGAAGATTCCGTCGAGGCCCGAGGTTACCACCTCGTCACCAGGTTTTACGTCGGACTTCAGGCTTATGTGGCGGAGCACGCAGCCGCGCTCCAGCGATCCGGTTAGGATCCCTCTGTCGCGTGTTCTGGCCACTCGGCAGTCCACGGAAATGTTTGGGTCCGTGAGCAACAAGACTTGAGACATGTCGGAAGAACCGCGTATGACTTTCCCAACCACTCCTTCGGATGCGGTAACGGCCGTGCCTGGCACTACTCCGTCGTCAGAACCTCGATTGATGAAAAAGGTATGATACCAGCCCGCGGCATCTTCCCCAAGAATCTGGGCCACCAGTGAAGGAAGCTCATGGCGCGTCTTGAGATTCAGAAGCTTCTTAAGCCTTCTGTTTTCGTCTTCTTTGTCCAGGAGCACGGCCTTTTCTCGCCGGAGCCTTCGTATCTCCTCCTTGAGAGCCGCGCTCTCCTCCTGCACCCCTACCAGATCAATGTACGTCTGCCAGACGTTCCCAACGCGGCTGTGAACCGCAAAGACCACTTCCTGGAATGGCTTCAGGACAGTGTAGATAATCCTGCCGGCAGTGCTGCTATCGGGTTTCTTGTCGGAAGAAAAGAGAATGATGAGACCCGCGCCCAGTAGTATGAACACTATGGCAATATCGCGGACGGATTTGGGCATCCGTGGATTAAGCCTCGATCGTCGTTACCGGTGAGCCGGGTTTTCCGTTCAATGTAGTAATCCGGGGCCCAGGACTCGCAGGAAGCCCACGTGCGGCCCTGTAAGACTCGGTGACCACTAGCATTTTACCAGCACGTCCTTAAGAAGGTCAAAGTGCTCGAACACGAGCCCTGATCCTATGACCACCGTTGAGAGAGGATCGTCCGCCACAATGACCGGCAGGCTGGTCTCACGGCGGATGACTTCATCCAGGTTCTTCAGAAGTGAGCCTCCGCCGGTGAGCACAATCCCGTTGTCCACTATGTCCGCGGCCAGTTCCGGGGGCGCCTGTTCAAGGGCGGTCTTGATTGTCTCCAGGATGGCTCGGATCGGCTCGGAGATGGCGTCGGTCACTTCGCCGGTGCGGATGGCAATGATCTTCGGGACGCCGGCTATCAAATCGCGGCCTTTGACCTCGAGCACCTGTTCTTCTTTGACGTAGCAAGCGCTGCCGATCATCATCTTGATCATTTCAGAGGTTCGTTCGCCGATGAGGAGGCTGTACTTCTGTTTCACGTAGCGGATAATTGCCGCATCTATCTTGTCTCCGGCCACCCTCAGGGACTTGGAATAAACGATGTCGGACATGGAGATGACGGCAACCTCGGTGGTTCCGCCTCCAATGTCAACAATCATGTTGCTGGTGGGTTCCGTGATGGGGAGGTTGGCTCCGATTGCGGCCGCTATTGGTTCTTCCACTAGGTAGACCTGCCGCGCTCCGGCGCTTTCCGCGGCTTCTTTGACGGCACGCATCTCAACCTGGGTTATCCCCGACGGGATGCATACCACTATCCTGGGCTTCACCAGAAATCTGCGACGATGGATCCTGAAAATGAAGTGCTTGAGCATGGCCTCGGTCACTTCGAAATCCGCGATCACACCGTCCTTCATCGGGCGGATTGCCTTGATGTTGTCCGGGGTCCGGCCCAGCATTTTTTTCGCGTCAGTTCCGACGGCCACGATTCTCGGGCCGCGCCTGAGATCTGTTTTCACGGCAACCACCGAGGGCTCGGAAAGGATTACCCCTTTGCCTCGCACGTAAACAAGTGTGTTGGCCGTGCCCAGGTCAATGGCCATGTCGTTGGAAAAGATGCCGGAGAGTGAGTCGAAAAACATCCCTTAAGTTTCCCCGCACGTGAAACTGAGGCTAAGAAATCCGCACAAATCTAGCCGAACGTACCCGGATTTGCAACTTTTCCTCCCGGATAACCCGGGATGTTGCAGAAGACGGTCTCATTTCAAAAAGAAAGCGCCGGCACCGTGTGCGGCAACGTACTGTGAAAGGGCTCCATCAATCCTCAAGTGAGGAGAATGATCCTCACGTCCATCACGTTGGTGAGGGTGGGCCCGGTTACTACCAGGTCGCCCAGTTGCCTGAAGAAATTGTAGGAATCATTGTTCTTCAAGAAAGCATCGGCATCAAGTCCCAGGTCTGCAGCCCTCTCCAGAGTGCGGGTGTCCGTTACCGCCCCAGCAGCGTCGGTGGGGCCGTCGGTGCCGTCTGTGCCCACGCTGGCAAACAAGCAGTTCTCGATTGCCGAAGCGGCCTTTACCAGCGACAACGCGAAGTGCTGGTTGCGTCCGCCGAGGCCGTTCCCCCTGAGAGTCACCGTAGTCTCCCCTCCGCTGAGAACACAAGCCGGCACTGCGACGGGATCACCCCAGGCCCGGATTTCCCTTGCCACCGCTGCATGAAATAGAGCCGCTTCCTCAGCGTCGCCTTCGATGCTGGAGGAAAGGATCAGCGCGGCGTAACCAAGTTGTTCGGCACGTCCCTTGGCTGCAACCAGGGAAAGCCTGTTGCTGCCCACTATTACGTTGAGGACTCTGCTGAAGACGGGGTCCCCCGGTTTGGGGGTCTCCTCCAGTTCGCCCGAAGCTCCTTGCCGCATCCTCTCAACGATTGCCGGAGGACTCTGTTCCAGGATTCCGTACCTGTCCAGAATTTCCGTCACGTCGTGGAAGGTCGAGCGATCTGCCACGAAAGGGCCCGAAGCTATGACGTCCAAGTCATCACCCACCACGTCCGAGAGCATCAGATTTACCACGAAGGCAGGGTGGGCAAAACGCATCAGGTTGCCGCCCTTTGACCTCGAAAGATGTTTCCTGACCGCGTTCATTTCATGGATATCCGCGCCAACCGCCATGAGACTGTTCGTCAGGTGCTGCTTCTCTTGGAGAGTTATGCCTTCCGCCGCGGCGGGCAGAAGCGCGGATCCTCCCCCGGAAATGCACGAAATGACTAGATCGTCTTCGCCGAGAGACTGCAGAAGGGAGATGATGCAGGCCGTTGCTTCTTCGCCGTTACGGTCGGGGATGGGATGACCAGCCTCCACTACCCGTATTTTTTTCAAAGCTAGTCCGTGCCCGTATTTCACACAGATCAGGCCACCTTCTATCCGATCACCCAGAATGTCCTCCAGGGCCCTTGCCATTGGAGCGCTGGCCTTTCCGCCTCCGACGACGAAAATCCGCCTGAAGTCTCCAAGACGGATGTCGCAATCCGGCGCGATGCGGAGCCTATCCCCGGTAACCTGAACCCATCGTTTAACCGCCTTGCAAGGGTCCGCTGCTTCCAGGGCGGCCCTGATAATCTCATACGCGTGTTGTCTCATAGCGATCCACTTTCAAGCAGGGGGGCTCTTCTCCCGAACCGGAGGCCAGTCCGGAACGAGCCGGAAGAACCGGCAATGCCTTCTCTTTGAAATCTGACATTCAACATTATAAAACTCTTTCAACTATCAGGTAATTATGCTATATTACGGCCGACTAACTCTGATTATCCGACTGCGACCTGAGAGGATTTCAGATGAAAAAATGGACCCTGAGAACATTGGTTGTCGCCCTGGCTATTATGCTCTTGCCTGCAATGGCCTCCGCCAGGGGAACCAGGTACATCATAGCATGGCCCGAGGGACACGTAGGCCCTGTTTTCGTGCAGGTGTACGATATCCGGTGTAATCTGCCCTACGAACTTCTGGATGATTTTAAGGTGTGGGTGACGTGGGGCAAGCAAACCAAGTGCTACAACATAGGAAATCGGGGAACCTATTTACTTGCTTTCTACAAAGACCAGTACTGTAAGGGTCCCATGATAATATCGGGAACCGCGTCGTCTTTCAAGATAAGGTACAGTCTGGTCCCCCCGTGGATTTGATGCGGATGAGAGGTGTGCGGAAGCCCCGCACGCTTTGAGCGCCAAGAACGATTCCGGGGGAAGACTCTCCTGCAACCCAAGTTGAGCGATTCCCTTCGGAGTGTCGTTGCTGCGAGCGAGCCGATGAAGCAATCTCAGACGTGTTAACCGTCAACCCGATGAGATTGCTTCGCTGCACTCGCAATGACAGGTCAGTCAGGTGCCCGCATGCTACAAGGACAGTCGGTCGCTCAGGTGAGGCTGCAAAGAACACTTCCTTCTACCGTTCCGTCAAGCTGTGCCACATATCCGAATTGACCCTTTGTTTCTCGATGAACGCTGCGCGCGTTTTCGTTTCAGCGATTTTCTTGCCAAAATTGCCCCCTTGCGTTGAATCCCTTTAGAAGCACAAGAAAGTCGGCTTTGCCGGCCGTTTAACACACTGGAATAATGCCGCATTATTTGGTTTTTCGTCGAGCGGTTGACGCCGGCTGTATGTACGGTATACTGTTATTAGATGCAGCTACGTTAACTAGGGCGAGCTATCTTGTCCTCAAAGAGCGCTCTGCTTATCAGAAGTCCAAGTCTAACTGTGTGACCAATACCCCCCCCACGCCGTCGGAGTAACGCTGTCGTACGGCCGTAGGCCGCCTCACGGCCTATTACACGAACGTTTCGGCTGGTCCTATCAACTGTGTGCCGAAAAAGGGAGCGAGTTTACGGAATTCCGGTCAAGGTCGAATACCAGCGCTGGCTGATCTCCTTCCAGACCTACGGTGTAGTCGCCCGTAATCCCAGAGCCAACATCGGCATGATTTACGGTTTAGCGGCGGATAGATCACAACAGGGGCACCCAAACTTGCTTGCATTTCATCTTCGGGGTTGAGGGGCCGGCTGTCCTGGTTTGGCTTATCCAAGCCACGTTCAGACATTCATATTCTGTCCAAGAAAGGAGCTCGTAATGATTGAAACCGAAGAGCAGAGGCGCTGGTGGTTTGCAACGCACCCGGAGTATAGCTGGAGCCACAGAGGAACAAGGCAGCGCTCAGGAAACGAGACGCGGTCGGAAAAAGAGAAAAATGAAGACAAAGTAGACCCAAGAGACGTGGATCGGTATGTGGACCGATCGCTGAAGTACGAGACCGACGAATTGGCTGCATATCTCCTCAGATCCGTTAAGCAGATTTTTGGCACTGAGGCCGATTTACTCGAACAGTGGCAGAAGGTGCTGAAGGCATGGGAAGCGGGTGGAGAAGAGGTCCGCGCGAGTTTCGCACAATACCTTTATGATGACGGCAGGCTGCTACGACTGCCCACTTTAGAGCAACTGTCCAGGTGGCCGACAGAAGTTGCCAGACAATTCCTTAGGTGGCTCAATGCGTTGTGGGAAGCCAATTATATCTTATCTGATCCCAATGCACCTGAAAATCATCACAGACTGGTCAAGGAGTTGACAAAATACTTTATGGATTGCGGTTTGGAAGTGGATATGTATCTACGAATTATGAAGGCAAGCGATCATCGTCGTTTGCACATGGGCAAGGGACGGGGCGGAGATTGGAACCGAGAGTGGCGTGAGTTCGCACACGAATACCCTGCCGAAAATACGGATGAGCAAAGACAACGAATAAGGGAGAAGCTCGAGGATATGGAGGAGCGGTATGGAGTAGCCGACAAAGGCTTCAAGTGGCCGCCAAACCCGGAGATACCCTTGTAGTAGCGGGTGAGAGTCGCGTATTATTGGGAAACAATCAATCCCTAGGCTGAGATACGATGAGGTGGATGCTAAGAAGGTAATTTGGGTGGGGAGCGAGACGGACAGACATGGGTGCCGCGATTTCTTGTCAGAGGTGTTCCGAATGAAAATACGTAGATAGCGTCGAGAAAAAAGTGGTTTCCGGTCCTCTCATGGGGTACATGGCGTTTGGCGAACGATGTATCCACTGGG
>Ga0172371_10010821_pt1 | contig 12266 bp, 13 predicted proteins | sample Lak12m_FD_114543 | JGI IMG/M metagenome (GOLD analysis project Ga0172371, IMG submission 114543) | Freshwater microbial communities from Kabuno Bay, South-Kivu, Congo - kab_022012_12m | ecosystem: Environmental > Aquatic > Freshwater > Lake | place: Democratic Republic of the Congo: South-Kivu... | reverse complement strand
TCCCCGCCGAGGACGCTGCGCCTCACCATCAGGCAGGAGGCCATCGGCTGTTCGACCTCCGCAGTCCGTTCGTAGTCGAAGTACTTCATCTTCCAGCGGCCGAAGATCCGGCTCTTCGGGAACAGGCGGGCAAGCCCGATGAGTTCCCAGAATAGCGAAGCCGAGGTGGGGAAGGAGCGGATTGAGAACTGGGTCGAGCCGTCAGGGCTGACCAGCCGCGGGGCAACCGCACCAATGTCGTCGTGTTCGTCCAGATAGCGGGAGAGAACGTCGAGCGCGCCAAGTTCGACGCGCGTGTCCGGATTCAGCAGAAGGACATACTCGCCGGTCGCGAGCTTGATGCCCTGGTTGTTGGCTGCGGCATAGCCACGGTTGCGCTGGTTCTCAACCAGCTTCAGATGGTGGTGTTGGCGGAGTAGGCCCGGTGTGGCGTCAGTCGAGGCGTTGTCGACTACAATGACCTCGAACTCCTCGCCGTAGTTGATGGAGTCGATACAGGCGTCGATGTCCGCGGCGGAGTTCCAGGTGACGATGATGACCGAGAGCTTCATCGTGGTGAGGAATGACGAATTGCCAATTCCTAATTCCCAATCAACGACCAGTGGGGAAATGACCGAGGGCTGAACTCCTGCGGGGATCTGGTCATTTCCGTGTTGATTAGTCCTTAGTCATTAGGACTTGGGACTCGTGTCCTACACGGAGCGGTAATAGTCCAGCAGGTCGGAGAGGGTCTTGGTGAAGGGGATTTCCGGCTTCCAGCCGGTGGCGGCAGCGAACTTCGAGGGGTCGCCGGTGAGCAGGGGAATGTCATGTGGCCGGAACTTGGCTGCAGAACTGTGAACTTGGACCGGCACGCGGGAAAGGCCGCAGAGGTAGTCCACGCCTTCCTTGATCACCACCGGCTTGCCGGACGTGACGTTGTAGGTTTCACCGGAGGCGCACCGTTCAAGCGCAAGCCCGTAGGCCCGGACCACGTCGCGTACGTCGGTGTAGTCGCGCCGGACCTGAAGGTCGCCCATCTCGATGACCGGTTCGCTCTTGCCGCGTTCGATCTGGGCGATGGCGTTCGCCACCTTGGGGAAAACGAACGTCGTGGCCTGGCCCGGACCGGTGTGGCTGAATGGCCGCAGGATGACGACGTCGAGTCCGAACGCCCTCTGGTAGAACCGGCCGGCTTCTGCGGTCATGTGCTTGCTTAAGGCGTAGGGACTGAGCGGAAGGGACGGCAGGTTCTCGTCCAGCGGCCGGCCGACATTGGAGCGGCCGTAGACGTCGGCCGACGAGATGAGGATGATGCGGCACTTGAGTTGGAGCTGGCGGACGGCCTCGAGCAACTTGAGAGTCCCCAGCGCGTTGACCTCGTAGGTGGTCATCTGGCGTGATTCGGACAGGGCTACCGAGCTGATGCCGGCGAGGTGGATAATGCCGTCGGGCCTTGTCTTCTCCAATAATGAGCGGGTGGCGTCGAAGTCGCAGACATCACCTTTGTGAAGCTCACCCGGAAGACCCACCGGCGCGTCAGCCCAGTGAAGGCCGAAGACCGAGTGCCCCGTGGAAACAAGATAACGGGCGAGGTGCCCGCCGACGAATCCTTCGATGCCGGTGACGAGTACGCGATTCATCGAGCCGTCAGCCGCCAGCCGTTAGCCGCTGGCAGATCGTGCGCGCCAGTAGTCGAGCAGGTCTTTCATCGTCTGCTCGAACTTGTACTTGGGCTCCCAGCCGGTTTCCTGGCGGAGTCTGGTCGCGTCGCCGAGCAGGAGTTCGACGTCGCTCGGCCGCATCCGCTTCGGGTCCGGTCGGGTTTCGATCTTCACTTTGGAGAAGCTGAGCAGGATGTCGAGCATCTCACTGATTTTGTAGCCTTTGCCGGTAGCGACGTTGTAAACACCGCCCGGCTTGCCCTTCTCCAGCGCGAGATAGTAGCCGACCACGGTGTCGCGGACGTCGGTGAAATCGCGCACCGCATTCAGGTTGCCGACGTGGATAACCGGCGCCTGCTTGCCGCGTTCGACCTCGACGATCTGCCTGGCGAAGTTGGAGGTGACGAAGACGTCGCCGCGGCGCGGGCCGGTATGGTTGAACCCGCGCGTGCGGATGATGTGCATGCCGTAGCTCTGGTGGTACTGGTAGCCCATCAGGTCCTGGGCGACCTTGCTGACCGCGTACGGCGAGAGGGGCCGGAGCGGGTTGGTCTCCTTGATCGGCGTCTCTTCCGGCAGGACCATGCCGTACTCCTCGCTGGAGCAGGCGAGCTGTACCCGGGTCGGACAGCCGACGGCACGGATTGCCTCGAAGATGTTGATCTGGCCGAGGACGTTGGTCGTCATTGTCTCGGCTGGAGCGGTCCACGACATCGGCACGAAGCTCTGGGCCGCGAGGTGATAGATCCGGTCCGGCTTCAGGTCCCGTATGAGCTCGTACATCGCAGTCGCGTCGCGGATGTCGCGGACATGGGTCGAAATCCGGCCGCCGAGCTGAGCGATGTTCTCCATCCGGGAGCGCCAGCGCATCGTGCCATGCACTTCGCAGTCGCCCCGGGATAGGAGATACTCAGCCAAGTGGCTGCCGGCAAAGCCGGTGATGCCGGTGATGAGACACTTCAAGAAACCTCCCGCAATTCAGATACCGGTACTAGGCGTGAGCGCTCGAGGCCTTCTGGACCTTGCCCGAGCGCAGGCAGCGCGTACAGACCCAGATGCGCTTGTTCTCGGTGTCGACCCGGGCCCGGACGCGCTGCAGGTTGGGCTCCCAGGTCCGTTTGGTTACGTTGTGGGCATGGCTGATGTTCGAGCCGACCACGCCGACTTTGCCGCAAATCTCGCAATGTTTGGCCAATTGTCCTCCTTGGCGGTGTTAGATTCGGACAGAGGATAGCAGGATTAGCCGGACAGTCAATCCGCCCGGGCAGCCTTCACGACGCGGCAGGAAGCAGCGTTCGGCCCGGTTCCGGCCGTCACGAAGTAGACGCCAGGCGGCATTGACTGCAGGTCAAGCCGGAATGACGAAGCCCGGACTACAGATGATGAATGCACAAGAAGGCCGGTGGCATCATAGACGCGGACAGGAAGAGAAGAAGGAGAAAGGACGGAGGATGAACCAGAGAGACGAATTGTCGTGGTCCGGCGGAATGGATTGGGGCATGCGTTTAGACTGATATGGCGCAGCGGCGGTCGTTCTCGTTCCGCGACGCCCGCCGGAAGCAGGTCGACCGGAACACGTAGATAGACGACTGCGTTCGTGGTCTGCGGGCCTTGGCCCTGTTCTGAGAACCCGGCAACCCGGTCCGCGAAGTAGATGATGTGGAGCGTGTCGTTGACCACCTCGCTAAGGAAAGGGAAGCGTTTGCTGGTGCTGTCCGGTAGGGTCAGACGCATCGCCGGACCCCAGTTGTGGTCAGCGTCAACCGTGCGGGCGGCCCAGATGTCGGCGCGGCACGGCCCGGTGACCGGGTCCACGTTGCCCGGGTCGAACTGCTCCCACACCGCGCAGATCTCACCCAGACGCCGGTTCATACCGATGCTGGGCCGGTCCGCGGCCAGCGCGTCATCGCCGATTCGTGTTTCGGTCGGGCAGGAGTACTCATGCACGAGACGCCAGTTGGGACTGAGGTGATTGGAGTAGTGCCAGATCTGGGAGTGAAGGACATCGCTGCCGTCATAGAGATCAGTCAGCAGGTGAATTCGGGTTGTATCATAGGTTCCGCAGCCGGAAAGCAGGGACCGGGACAGCGGCGATGGGACCGAGTCCGACAACCGGGACACCGCGTACCAGTTCTGGCCGTTGTTCGGCGTCTCTTGGAGGAAGAGGGTGCCGCGGTCCGGGCCCTCGGTTTCCGCCCAGATGTAGCCGTACTGGCCGCTCTGCTTCGATACGGCCAGGTTGAAAGCCGGGAAGGGGCCCACGTGACCGATGGTGATCGCCACGACCGGCGCCCGGTAGATGAGCGTATCTGCGCTCAAGGCAGCGAACTTGTAGAAGCCGAAGTTGGCTGCGCCGACCAGCGTGAAACGGCAGTCTCCGCCCAAGTCTTGCTCGTGGAAGTCCCCCATGCCCGACGTGCTGTCGACGAACCGGGTCAGGATGTGCGTGTTGCCGACCAGGTGGTCAGCGGAAATCATGGCGCTGCTCAAGCGGACGTTGATGTCCATCGAGCCGAGGGTACGCGGTTCCGAGTTCACGACCATGCCGCCGGGCCAGCGCCAGCCGCCATCGCGCGGCCGGAAGTTGTACCGGATTGAGCCATATCCGTCTTTCCAGACCGCGTGAGTTCCGGACAGCGAGTCGAAGGCAATGTACCGGACCGCGGGACCATACATCTGGCGGTCGCGGGACGTGAAGCCGATGGTCTCGGCGACGATCTGGGCCTGAGTGACGGCGACAAGCGTCAGAAACGCAATCGCCGTCAGGCCGAGCTTCGGCAGGTTTCTCATAGGCGAGTCCACATTGACTATAGAACGTGGTTCCGACTAGTCAAGTTGTCAGCGGGTTCTACACCACTTGCCAACCTGTTCTCTACGTGCACGGGACGGGAGATCCACCGACTGAACCCGGCTTCCCGACTTCTTGTGCCCCGGTTACGAACCACTTATCCACCCTCGCTGGCGGTCAGCTTGACAGGGCGTGGACGCGTTCGTATCTTCATCCATGACCAATCAGGAGAACAGGGCGTCGCTCCATGCCGTTGTCTCCGGCATCGTCCAGGGCGTATGCTACCGGGCGTTCGTCGTCAGGGAGGCAACGAAACTCGGTCTGCGCGGAGCCGTACGCAATCTGCCGGACGGGCGGGTGGAAGTTGAAGCCGAGGGCGACAGGCAGAGGCTGGAGCAGCTTATCCGGCGGTTGCACGAGGGGCCGCCGGACGCGCGCGTGACCGACGTGGCGACGGAGTGGAGTGTGTGCCGGGATGAATACAGGGATTTCCGGATAGACTACGACTAGTCGCAGACCGGGCGAAGTCAGAAGTCAGATATCAGAATGCAGAAGGCAGAAGTGGGGACGAGGGGCCGCTGTCGGTTTCTTGACAACATCGGGTGTGCTTCTATGATAGGCGCGTGAAAGAAGCAGCGTTCATGGCCGAAGCGCTCGACCTGGCCGGGCGCGGACGCGGCCGGGTTTCGCCCAACCCGATGGTCGGCGCGGTGCTCGTCAAGAACGGACGCGTCGTGGGCCGCGGCTGGCACCGTCGCTTCGGCGGACCACACGCCGAGGTGGAGGCGATTGCCGCTGCCGGTCGCCGGGCAGATGGAGCGAGCCTCTACGTGACGATGGAGCCGTGCTGTTTCCACGGCAAGACTCCCGCCTGCACGAGTGCCATCCAACTGGCAGGTATCAAGCGGGTCGTCGCGGCGACGCTCGACCCCAACCCCCGCGTGAACGGCAAAGGCATGCGTTGCCTGCGCAGCTCAGGCATCAGGACTTCGGTCGGCCTGTTGGCCAGAGAGGCGCGGCGGCTGAACGAGGGCTATCTCACTTCCCTGCGCAAGCATCGGCCATTCATCATCCTGAAGGTTGCGGCTACACTCGACGGCATGGTTGCCGACACGACGGGTCACTCGAAGTGGATTACGGGACCAGAGGCACGCGCAATGGGGCACCGTCTGCGCCTCTGCGTGGACGCCATTGTCGTGGGAATCAACACGGTAGTCGCCGACGACCCCCGTTTGACCTGCCGCGTGAAACCTGCCAAGCAATTGGTGCGCGTCATCCTCGACCCGGACATTGCGACCCCGCCCGCCTGCCGGTTGCTCAGGGAACCGGGGCCGGTGTTGGCGTTTACCGCCAGCCGCAGTGCAGCGAGGGCCGAACGTCTCTGGGCGAAGGACGTCGAGGTGCTGCGCGTCAGCAAGGGCAAAGACGGGCTGCTGAGTTGGCCGGAAATACTGGCGGAGCTGCACCGAAGGCAGTTGCAGACCGTTCTAATTGAAGGCGGGGCGACCGTGGCCTCCTCGGCGCTGGAGGCAGGTATTGTTGATAAGGTGTACGTCTTCCAGTCGCCCAAGATACTCGGCCCGGGCAAGTCTTTCACCCACGGTCTTGCCGTGCGCGGGCTGGTGCGGGCCATCGAACTGAAGAGGGTCGAACACAGATGCCTCGGTTCGGACTTTCTGACGGAGGGCTATGTTCACCGGACTGATTGAAGCCGTCGGGCGGGTCGGACGGGCCACGAGCCGAAAGGGCAACCGCGTATTCACGATTCAGGCCGGGTTTGCCGGGGAGTTGAAGCTCGGCGATAGCTTGGCGGTGAACGGTTGCTGCCTGACGGTTACCGAAGCAGACCAGAAGAGCTTCGACGTCGAGGCCGTGGCGTCCACGCTGGATGCGACCACGCTGGGCCGTATCAAGTCCGGCGACGAGGTGAACCTCGAGCGGGCGCTGCGGGCCGGTGACAGGATGGGCGGGCACTTCGTACAGGGGCACGTCGACGAGGTCGGGAGGGTCCGCCGGATCGAACGGCACTCAGGCCACTGGACGCTCGCCGTGGAGGTCGACCGGCGGACGTCACGCCCTCTGATTGAAAAGGGCTCGGTCTGTGTGGACGGCATCAGCCTGACCGTGGCGACGCTGCGCCCCGGCGAGTTCGCGGTCAACATCATCCCTCATACGTGGGAGAACACCAACCTGAAGCGGCGTCGGTCCGGCGACAAGGTCAACATCGAATACGACCTGCTGGTCAAGGCGGTACAGGCCGCCGGGCGCTCCTAGCCGATGCGTCGGGCGTGAACGGCCTGCTGGTTCTGTTGGTCCTGGGCGCGGGGATCGACCAGCAGATGTACAATGGCATTCGCCACGGCTGGCACAGCCCGACAATGGACGTAGTCATGTCGACGGTCACTCAAGCCGGCGAAGACTACACGGCCTTGGGTAGCGGCATGGCGTTGTATCTCGGTGGTGGTCCCGAACTGAAGAGAACGGCCGCGCTCGCTACCTGTTCATGCCTCGGGGCGACGGCTGTTCTTCTTGGCGTGCGAGCCATTGTGAACCGGCCACGGCCGGAGGAACCGGACCCGGGATGGGTCAACAGCTCGTTCCCGTCCGGCCATGTGACGGGCTACTTCTCGGCGGCGACGGTCTATTCCCTGAAATTCCCCAAGCTTCTTCCCTACCTGGGCGTTGGTGGTGCGCTGGTAGCGATATCCCGAATCTACCTTGGCCGACACTGGCCCTCGGACGTACTGGCGGGCGCGTTGCTCGGTACCGGTGCCGGACTTCTGACGACGAGACTCGAGAAACCGATTTCGCGGCTCCTGAATCTGGAGGACTCGCGATTCAGCGTGTTACAGCCAGGTGGCGGCTCCGCCCTGAACATCCTGACGGTTCGATTCTAACGACTGCGGATTTGACCGTGTCCGAGTTTCCTCATAGAATCCAGCAATGGACATCAGACTGATACGCGAGAACCCGGACGAGGCGCGGCGAGTGCTCGCCCTGCGCCGCAGCCCGCTCGACATCGAGCGGATACTCGAACTCGACGCTGAGCGGCGTCGGCTGTCGAAGGACCGCGATGAGGCGCGACACCGACAGAAACAGGTCTCCGAGGCGGTGGGATTGGCCAAGAAGGAGAAGCGCGAGTGCGTGGCCGAGATGGCTGAGGCGCGCGAAGTATCCGACCGGGTGAAGCGGCTCGATGCCGATGTCGCCCGCATCGAGGCCGAGCAGTCGGAGTTGGCGAAGCAGTTGCCCAATGTCGTCCATGCGTCGGTCACTGCCGAAGAGGAGATCGTCGGACAATGGGACGAACCGCCCAAGTTCGAGTTCAAGCCGCTCGCGCATTGGGACCTCGGCGAGGCATTGGGCGTGATTGACCTCGAAGCCGCGTCCCGGCTGGCTGGGTCCAGGTTCGTCGTGTTCAAAGGTCAGGGCGCGCTGCTGGAACGTGCGCTCATCAACTACTTCCTCGATATCAACACGCGTCGGCACGGCTACATCGAGATTGCGCCCCCGGTCCTTGCCAACGTGGCCACGCTTGAAGCGACCGGGCAGTTGCCCCATCTCGAGACGGAGATGTACAAGACCCAGGATGACCTTTACCTCGTGCCGACGGCCGAGCCGCAACTGGTGAACTACCATCGCGGCCAGACACTGCAGGAGTCACAGTTGCCCTTAAAGTATGTGGCGTACACGCCCTGCTTCCGGCGCGAGGCCGGTTCCTACGGCAAGGACGTGCGCGGCATGATTCGGGTTCACCAGTTCGACAAGGTCGAACTCGTGCGCATCGTGCATCCGCAGACGACCTACGAAGCATTGGCAGAGATGCGGGCAGAGGCGGAGAGCCTGCTGCGCGACCTCGGTTTGCCCTACCGGGTCAAACGACTCGCGGCATGGGACATGGCCCACCAGTCGGCCAAGACCTACGACCTCGAAGCTTGGGCCGCGGGCCAGGAGCGTTGGCTCGAAGTATCGTCAATCTCCGCCTGCGAGGACTACCAGACCCGGCGCGGCGGCATTCGGGTCAAGGGCAAAGACGGCAAGACGTTCTTCCCGCATGCGCTGAATGGCTCGGCCTTGGCGTTGCCGCGCGTGTTCGTGGCGATACTAGAGAACAATCAGCAGGCGGATGGTACGGTCGTGGTTCCTGACGTCTTGCGGCCGTACATGCACGGCCTCGAACGAATCAGCTAGTCCGGACTCCTACCACAAAGACACCAAGACACAAAGGGCCCGCGGCGCGGGACATGACCGAAATCGCGGGGACTGTACCGGATTGCGCCGCGCTCATGCGCGGCGGGGACTGTCCCCGTCCTACGATTTCGGGTTGTGCCCCAAGTCACTCAAAGACTGAATCCCAGCGGCAGCAGGTCTTTCAGGCGGTACGTCTCGGTCGAGCGTCCATTCGCCAGGACGACCTCGGGATTGTCTGAGAACTCGCTAGTCGCCTGCAGACACGAGCCGCACGGCGGCGTCAGCCTCGGCGTGTCCGCGTAGATGAGCAAGGCCAGGACCTTACGCTGTCCGGCTGAGATCGCCTTGAAGACTGCGACCCGTTCCGCGCAGATGGTCAGACCGTATGAGCTGTTCTCGACGTTGCAGCCGGAGAAGATACGTCCCTTGGCGGTCAGCACGGCCGCGCCGACCTTGAAAGTCGAGAACGGGGCGTAGGCGTTCTTCGCGGCCGTCTTGGCGGCGCGGAGCAGATGGGCTTGAGTGCTTTTGTTCATGCTTCTATCTCCTTCAGAAAGCTCGTGCCGTGCACCGTCGGCTTCACCTTCAGAAACTCGGCTGCGGTCTCGCCCAGGTCGGCAAAGGTCGGGCGCGTGCCCAAGGCCACGCCGCTTCTGAACCCATGCCCGAGTGCGAGCAGCGGCACGTACTCACGCGAGTGGTCGGTCGAGGGCGTGGTCGGGTCATTACCATGGTCCGCGGTGATGAACAGCAGGTCGTGCCGTTCGAGGCGGTCAAGGATGCCGGGCAGGAAGTCGTCGAACTCCCTCAGTCCTACCGCAAAGGCGGCGGGGTCATTTCGGTGTCCCCAGTCCATGTCGAACTGGACCAGGTTCGCAAACACGAGGCCGGTCTTGGTGTTCTCCATCGCCTCGACGGTCAGCCGCAGGCAGGCGGCATTGTTGACTGAGTGGTGCGTGTCCGTGAACCCGCGTCCGGCAAACAGGTCATCAACCTTGCCGATTCCCACGACCTCCTGACCGGCTTCCTTCACATTGTCTAGCAGCGTTGGCTGCGGCGGAGCACAGGAGAAGTCCTTGCGACCGGCAGTCCGTTTGAACAGGCCCGGCCTGCCGGCGAAGGGGCGAGCAATGACGCGGCCGACGCAGAAACGGCCAACGCACAGGTCCCGGGCCCTCTGGCAGATCTGGTACAGCTCATCGGGTGGTATGACATTCTCGTGGCAGGCAATCTGCAGCACGCTGTCCGCCGACGTATAGACAATGGGGCAGCCGGTCCGCAGGTGATTTTCGCCCAACTCCTTGATGATCTCCGTGCCGGAGGCTGCCTTGTTGCCGATGACCTTCCGGTCGATTGCCTTCTCAAGGCTGCGTACGAACTCGGCTGGGAACCCGTGGGGAAACACTGGGAACGGCGTGCTTGTCACCAGGCCTGCGATTTCCCAGTGTCCGGTGGTCGAGTCCTTTCCGACGGACTGCTCGGCCATCTTGCCGAAGCATGCCTGCGGCTTCACCTGCGGCGCGACGCCTTGAATCGGGATGATGTTGCCCAGGCCGAGCCGGGCGAGATTTGGCAGGTCCAGTCCGCCGACCGCCCTGGCCAGATTGGCGAGAGTATTGGAGCCCGTGTCGCCGTAGTCGGCAGCGTCGGGCAATTCGCCACACCCGACCCCGTCCAACAGCAGGATTGTCACGCGGGAATCAGACGCCGGGTTCACCACAAAGACACCAAGACACGAAGAGGACTCACGACTGGCTCATGGGCCGGAGTCCTCAATCCACAATCTGCAATCGGCAATCTAGAATGGTGTATGCCGGGGACAGGATTTGAACCTGCATGCCGTAAAGCACATGGCCCTCAACCATGCGTGTCTGCCAATTCCACCACCCCGGCGAGTGCGCAGGACACAACCGCGAAAACGGGGACTGTCCCGCGTCGAGTTCGACGCAGACGCTCAGAGGGACTGTACCCAGTTTTCGCTCCGGCTCGTGTCCTAGGCCCGTCAGCGCACGGTCATTATAGAAGAGAGCGACTGAGAGTCAAACGGAGGAAACGCGATCATGCGGCGCCAGCACAGACGACACTGCCGAGCGCGGCTTGAGCTATCGGCCCAGCACTATGTCAATGCCGGTCAGCACAAGTTCCAGTTTGCTTGCCGGCAGTTTTCCCACGCGCTCGGTCAGCAACGTTCTATCGAGGGTCACAACCTGAGAGACGTTCGCCACCGAGTCCTTGGACAGGCCCGCGTTGGCGGCAGAAAGCAGCACGTTTCCGGGAGCATCTGCCCAGCGCAGATTGCTGGTCAGCGGAACACAGACGACTGTGGCCAGGTGGCTCCGATTCAGGGCGTCGCCCTGCACGACGACGACCGGTCGTCGAAAACCCGGGCCCGATCCCGTCGGCGGCGGAAGGCTGGCCCACCATACATCGCCGCGCGAAATCACCACTCGGCGTGCTCCAGGACTCGGCTGCTGGCGGCAGCCACGAAAGCGTCCTTGCCATTCTTGACTCGCTCGCACACGCGGTTCATCGCCTCGGTTACCTCGTCGGGCGCGTGGCGAGCAACGTACTCCTTGAGCGCGTCACTGTACACCTGGCTCCGAGACTTGCGCGCACGGCGTGCGAGTCGTTCGACATCCTTGAAAACCTCATCCGGAACCGAAACTGCTGTCTTCATACTCATAGTATAACCAATGCCTCATGCCCGGTCAACCGCTCGTACTGCCGCACCAGGTATCTTGAGATTGGGAAGCCGCACTTCTCCCACTTCTGGAAGAGAGCGCCTGAGAGTCAAACAGCGGCAGAGGCGCAGAATGCCTTGGGATGCCGCCGGACTAGCCTCGCATCGGCCGGTCCTTGTCGCGCCTGACGCTCGCGTCGATGTCTTTCAGGAAGCCGCGCATCTTGCGGACCGGTAGTATCGGCACGAGTTGGATGCGGTGCTCGTACGCGGCTACCTGCAGCTTCTGTCCCGAGCGCAACCCCAGCTTCCGGCGCAGCCGCTTCGGAATGACGACCTGGTACTTCGGGGATATCGTCACCGTTTCCATGGTCACGGATTGCGGAATCTCTACTGCTTCCGCGCGAACACCAGGTCGCTCCCGCTGAGAGCAACTTGCCAAGCGTGGTGCTCCTTCAGCCTGCCACTGAGGGCCATGTCGCTCAGCGGAGCCTGGACCAGGCGCTCAACCGTCCGCCGCAACTCCCTTGCGCCAAGCGCGGGGCTGTAGCCCACGCTGACGATGTAGTCTTCGGTTCCTGCTCCGAACTCGATGGCCACGCCATACTGCTCTCTCAGCCTGTCGCGTATCTCGTCCAGCATCGGCTTCAGTATGGTCCTGACGGCGTCCTCGCTGAGCGGGCCGAACGCCACGACTTCGTCAATCCGATTGATGAACTCAGGCCGAAAGTGCCGGCCAACTGCGGCAACCCACGAGGCCCTCGCTGCCGCAGGCTCCTGCGGCACGAACCCCATGTGCTTTTCCTCCCTGGGCTGCGAGGCAAGGTTCGAGGTCATGATGAAGATGGCGTTCTTCGCGTCGGCCGTCCTGCCCTTGCTGTCGGTCAGCCTGCCTTCATCGAAGACCTGCAGGAACATGTCCATCACGCGCGGATGAGCCTTCTCGACCTCGTCCAGCAGCACG
>Ga0172371_10010820_pt1 | contig 12266 bp, 11 predicted proteins | sample Lak12m_FD_114543 | JGI IMG/M metagenome (GOLD analysis project Ga0172371, IMG submission 114543) | Freshwater microbial communities from Kabuno Bay, South-Kivu, Congo - kab_022012_12m | ecosystem: Environmental > Aquatic > Freshwater > Lake | place: Democratic Republic of the Congo: South-Kivu... | reverse complement strand
CTTCTTTTTTAAGAACTATCGTTCCAGCGCGAAAAAAAAGTTCTGTGGCGCGGAGCGATTCCCGGTAAACCGCGAATTACCTTCACGTTTCCCCACACAGAAAAATCACTCCTCAACGCTGGCCCGAAGAAGAAACGTGAAGTTTTCGATGGGAGGCGAGGTTCGTGCCACAGGGCCGTCCGGATGGCCTCGGCACGGCGGTTTTGGCCCGAGCCCGTTCCAGGTGGTCCGGGGAACGCGCCTCTCGGTCCGCTGCATCCGAGGATCTCACTCGTGCGAGCTCCCCACTCGGCATATTGCGCTGGCTCCTGGAAGAACTCATACATTTATGTAGTGGAATCGCAACAAACATACCTGCCTGTCTGAAGAGGCGGGAAGTCACCCTCGCGGGACCGCACGGAAAAAGACCAGCCAAAAGGCCCTGTTCGCCACATTGTCGCGACTGGCACGCTATTCGCACCTCCGGAGTGTGACTGCCGACAGGCCAAAGCTTCCTCAAGGTCGCGGCTATCGGACCGCCTCGACACAACCGGCTCGAATTGCCTCATCGGGTGCGCGGACGGTTGACGAGAATGCCGGAAGGACTGACAATTGAGACAAGCACGACCAGCGAGACAATCCTTGATCGTATGCGATACCACGCTGCGGGACGGAGAACAAGCTCCGGGGGTCGCCTTTACGACCGAGGAGAAAGTCGCCATAGCCACCCTGCTGGATAAGGTGGGCATTCAGGAAATTGAGTGTGGAACTCCGGCCATGGGAAATGAAGAACGGGATGCGGTAGCCGGAATTGCCCGCCTGGGCCTTTCCGCCCGCGTCATGGCCTGGAACAGGGCGGTGATTGAAGACATCGAAGCCTCGATCCGATGCGGTGTTTCGGCCGTCGCTGTGTCTCTTCCGGCTTCGGAATTCCAGATCAGGCACAAGCTCGGCAAATCACGGATTTGGGTCATTGAGCAACTGCGTAGGTCAATAGATTTCGCCAAAGCCGAAGGGCTTTACGTTTGCATGGGGGCAGAGGACGCTTCCCGAGCCGACCTCGACTTCCTTGTTCAGTTCGCTCGCGCGGCCGAGGAGGCAGGCGCGGATCGGTTGCGATTTTCGGATACCCTCGGATTGCTCGAGCCGCTGGAAACCTACCGACGTCTTACCCATCTTGTCGCGCTGGTCCGGATTCCCATCGAGATCCACGCGCACAACGATTTCGGTATGGCCACGGCGAATGCGCTCGCGGGCTTTCAAGCCGGAGCCTCGGTGGTCAGCACGACGGTCCTCGGGCTGGGTGAAAGATCGGGAAATGCCGCTCTGGAGGAAGTGATCATGGCGGCCAGACACGTGTACGGTCATCCGTATCGTTTTGACCTGTCGCTGATCCCTGCTCTGTGCGCGTCCGTGGCCGCGGCCTCGGGGCGATCGATCCCGGAAGGCAAACCCATCGTGGGGCAGCGGGTCTTCTCCCACGAGTCGGGAATCCACGTGGACGGGGTGCTCAAGAACCCCGCGAATTACGAACCTTTTCCTCCCGAGGAATTGGGCCGCTCGCGAGAGATACTCCTGGGGAAGCATTCGGGACGCAACGCTCTGGCCCATCGGTTGAGCGCACTGGGAGTTGCGGGGCCCGGCGCTCGGGTGGATGAGCTGCTGCCCAAGATACGCGCCAGAGGAATGTCCCTCAAGCGGCCGGTTTCGGCCCTCGATCTGGCGCTACTCACCGAGAACCTCCCGGTTCCGGGGCAAGTCGACGTGCCAGGGTAAGTGACATGGACGCACGGGTTAACCAACTCGAATTACGAGTGCTCTACGACATCAGCAGGATTATCGGACACGCGCTCAATCTGGACGAGACTCTGGGAACCATCCTGGAAATCCTCTCCGAGTACCTTTCCATGAAGCGGGCCACCGTGACGCTCAAGAACGGCGAACGGGGGCGGCTTCAGATCGTCGCGTCCCACGGCTTGACATCGGAGGAGCGGAAGAGGGGGGTCTACCGCCTCGACGAAGGAGTCACCGGCCATATCTTCAGCAGCGCGGAGCCGTTTGTGGTTCCTGATATCAGCAAGGAGCCGCTGTTTCTGAACAAGACCCGCTCGCGGAAGATCGAGAAAGGGCAAATCTCGTTCATCGGCGTGCCCATTGTACTTCACGGAATCTCCATAGGCGTCCTGAGCGTAGACCGGCTCTTCGATGAGGACATATCCTTTGAGGAAGACGTTCGTTTCCTGACGATCCTCGCCGCTCTCGTGGGGCAGCTCGTGAGCCTGAACCGTCAGGTGAAGCAGCGGGAGGCAAATCTCATCCGCGCCAATCTCTCCCTGAAGTCGGAGATCTCCGAGAAGGCCAGGAATTTCTTTGCCGCAGGAAAGAGCCCTGCCATGGTGGAGGTTCAGGATCTGATTCACAAGGTGGCTCCGACTCGTGCGACCGTGCTGCTGCTGGGTGAGTCGGGAACGGGCAAGACACTCGTTGCACAGATCATTCATGAAATGAGCAGCCGCGCCAGGTTTCCGTTCGTCAAGGTCAACAGCGCGGCGCTGCCTGAAAACCTGCTTGAATCGGAGTTGTTCGGGTACGAAAAGGGAGCGTTCACCGGCGCGACCGACACGAAGACCGGCCGCGTGGAAGAAGCCGACGCGGGAACGATCTTCTTGGATGAAATCGGGGAGCTCTCCATGCCGTTGCAGGCCAAGCTCCTCCGATTTCTCCAGGATCGGGAATTCGAGCGGCTCGGCAGCACGAAAACCCGGCAGGTGGATGTCAGAATCATTGCCGCCACGAACCGTGATCTAGCCGAATCGGTTGCTCAGGGACTTTTCCGACAGGATCTCTACTACAGGCTCAATGTCTTTCCCGTCAGGGTGCCGCCTCTGCGAGAACGTCGCGAAGACATCGATGCCCTGGCGAAATTCTTTGCCGAGAAGGTGTGTCGGGAATACGGGTGTGAACTGAGCTTCGCGCCCCGAGCGATAGATGCCCTCGTCCGTTACGCGTGGCCGGGAAACGTCAGAGAGATGGAAAACCTCATCGAGCGATTGGCCATCATGGTTGAAGGAGGCATCATCGAAATGAAGGATCTCTCCCCGTACATTTCCCATGGTTACAAGGACCTGGCAGCCGATGAATCCCAATCTCTTGACTCACTCAAAGAGATGGAGAAACGGGAGGTCGTCGCCGCTTTGGAGCGCAACCATTGGGTGCAATCACGCGCGGCTCGGGATCTCGGCATTACGCTCAGACAAATGGGGTACCGCGTGAGGAAATTCGGGCTGGAATCACTGCTCCGACAGAAGAAATACCAACCCACCGCGGCATCCTGACGCGCAGCTTCGATCGTGCCCAGTGCGCCCTTTCATATATGCGCCAACATATTCCGAGGCCCGCGGCGGTTGACCGCGTTAACATGTCAAGCTCGCCGGCCGACCTTCCCTGAGCAGGGTCTTGATGTGTCGCTCTTTCTCCTCCTGCAAACTATTCATCACGTTCTCCGCGGCGCCGGTCCTCTGCGCCGCCCTGGCCCGCTCTTTCGAGCTCCACGCAGTCCGTATCCATAATTTGAACGCTCCGCGGCGAGGGTCAAGGACCCTTGCCTCAGACATCAAAACCCGGTAACGATGACCCGTCGGACACTGGTGAGTACGGTTCTCCCTCACATAGGAGCCGCGAAACGGCACTCCATGCACGCGCTATGCATCGAGCCCGACCCGAATTCCTGACGAGCCCACGGCCTGGGTGCGTCACATCTTCAGAGGGGCCGAGTGGCGGAACATGACCCCGAAATAGACGCTGTGATCGTAAAATTCCGAAAGGGAGTCGTGAGGACCGCGTCCGGCGAGGAGTCGCCGGCGCAGTGGGCCGTATCGCCGTTCGGCGTACGAATTCTGGTCAAGGGAGCGGAAAGCGTGGGGAGGTCTTTGGCCCCCTTCCACATCCTGACGGAAGAGCTCTTTGCCGACATCGAGCTCCCGGGCCTCGACCAGGAAGGAATCGAGACGATCGCCGACAGTCTTCTCCTCGGCGGTTATTTGGGGAGGGACGACATGAAAGGCAAAGGAGACGCGCTTCTATTCATCCTGGTGAATGAGGCCCTGCACGCGCTTGCAGCGGCAGACATGCCGAACGGCGACGAATGACCGAAAGCTCCAGGTCTAAACATTGGGTGGCACAAATTCGGAGACGTACTTTTCCCCTCGGGGGATTGTTTGGGATGAATATGAAGACCCTGGGTGGCCCGGACGTTATACGTCCAGGTCACCCGCGTCTTACCTACCAGAGAATGACAGGCAAGATTGAAACTGTCTCAGAATTGCGGGAATGGCATTTGCCGTGTACGGCGCGCTTCGAGAAGCGCCCTGATTCCGGGCGATTCACGAACCGTCCCTATGGACGGCCGAGCGGAAAAGTCGGTTTTGAGACAGTTTCAGGCGCCTGTCCCACCAAAGCCTCTCGCGGAGACTCCCACCCGGACCGGCCAGTGCGGGGGGAAAAATACGCAACCGTATTTATGTCGTGGCGCATTTAGCCCGACCGCGGAGACGAGACGGGATTCGCGTTCAATAGATCATGGTGAGTCTGCAGGACTCATCCCTTGGGTTTGGATTTTTCGTCCTCCATCTTTCGCAGCTCTTTCCGCAGGATCTTTCCGACCGCGCTTTTCGGCAAGTCATCGACGAATTCCACGTACTTCGGTACCTTATACTTCACCAGGTTCTCTTGGCAGTAGGTGATGATCTCCTCCGCGGTGACGGTCTCTCCGGGCTTCTTTACCACGAAGGCTTTGATTCGCTCTCCGGAATAGGTGTCGGGCACGCCGATGACGCAGGCTTCGAGAATTTTGGGGTGAGCAAAGAGCACTTCGTCCACGTCGCGCGGGTAAATATTGAAGCCGCCCGTTATAATCATGTCCTTTTTCCGGTCGACGATGGTGAAATAGCCTTCTTCGTCGTACACGGCGATGTCTCCCGTGAGGAACCACCCTTCCCGGATGGCGTTCGCAGTTTCATCGGGGCGGTTCAGGTACCCTTTCATGATCTGGGGCCCTTTCAAACAGATCTCGCCGGGTTCTCCCGGGGCACGGATCTCTTTGGCGAAGTCGTCGACGTCCACGAGCTTCGCTTCCGTGCTGCAGATCGGGAGTCCTATGGTGCCGGGCTTGGTCTTTCCTCCCATCGGGTTGATGTGAGTGACCGGGGTCGTCTCGGTCAGGCCGTACCCCTCGCAGATCACCGAGCCGGTGAGCGATTCGAAATTGCGGATCGTTTCCATGGGAAGCGGTGCGCCGCCTGAGAAGCATGCCCTGAGGGACGTGATGTCGTACTTCTTGAGATCCGGGAAGTTGATCATCCCGGTGTACAAGGTGGGCACGGCAGGCATGTACGTGGCCTTGTACCGGGAGATCCCTTCGAGAATGCTCTTGGGCTCCGGTTTGGGAACGAGCACGTCGGCCCATCCGCGAAAGATCGCCATATTCATCGCCGTGGTCATTCCGAAGGAGTGGAAGAACGGCAGGCAGCCCAACACCACTTCTTCGCCGTCGCGAAATTCCTGGAACCATGCCTTGCATTGCTGGACGTTGCTCGAGAGGTTTCCTTGCGTCAACTGCACGCCTTTGGACGGCCCGGTGGTACCGCCGGTGTAGAGGAGAACCGCGGTATCGTCCCAGTCTGCCTCGTGCGGGGATTTAGTGGGCGGATACTTCTTCACCAGATCCATGAACTCCACCACATCGGGGGCCGACGGCGTTTTCAGGTGCATACCCTTCTTGACGAAGGGAAAGAGCTGCTTCAACGGGAAAGGCAAGTAATCCCTGATATGACAGGAAATGATCGTCTTGATCTGAGTCTTTTTCCTCAGGTTGATCATGCGAGGGGCGAGGAGATCGAGACAGATCAGGGTCTCCGCGCCGGCATCGTTGAATTGGTGCTCGAGCTCCCGGTCCGTGTAGAGGGGGTTGTTGAGGGCGCAGATCGCCCCTGCCCGCAGGGTGCCGTAATAGGCGACCACTGTCTGGACGAGGTTTGGAAGCAAGACGGCCACTCTGTCACCGGGCTTGACACCCAGGCCCAGGAGCGCGGAGGCGAACCGTGAGACCAGGTCGTCCAGTTGCATGAAACTCACGCTCGTGCCCTGAAACAGCAAAGCGGCCTTGGTGGGATATTTCCTGGCTGTTTGTGACAAAGCTGCAGACAGTGTCACTCGTTCAAACGTAAGCTCATGGGGGACTCCTTTCGCGTAGGACTTCAGCCAGATCTTTTCCATGAAAAGCTCCTTAGGTGTGTTTGGAACGCATGCGCATCCAGCTCCCGTGTGACGGAAAGGGTCCACCATGGTGCGAGATTCGACGCGGTCCCGTCTCTGCGTTGTTCGGCCCGCGGCCCTGGAATCAGATTGAACAGTACTCTTACACTATTGAGACGGCATCTCCCAGAAAAAATTTTTCTTCTCCTGCCGAGGATGTATGATTTTCAGGCCCGATGCTATAATGGCCCGTGATGTCGCGAAAAATCTTCCGGGAAATCCTGATTCTCGCCGGTTGCCTGGCTCTATTCCCTGCAGCGGGGGTTGCTCTGCTCTATTGGGGAGGATCTCTCAGCGCCGGGGTGACGTTCCTCGCTCGCGAGGCCTTCGCAGGAGGACTGGGGCCTGGGGGCCTGCCGTGGACCCTCTGGGCCAAGTTCGTCTCACCCTATCTCATCGTGCAGGCAATTCGGGCGTACTACTGGTCCCAACGCTCGTTGATCGGACGCAAGTGGGCCAACCTCTACTTCTCCGCGCTGCTGATCTCTCTTGCGGCCTGGTCCCTCTGGAAATCGTGGGATCTCCTCGAGTTCATGTATGCCATGGGGGACATCCCCGCGGAACTGCTCCAGTTCGTTCAGCTTGAAGCAGAGGACCTGCTCGTCGGGACGGTCGCAATGGTGCTTGCGGCGCGGTGTTTCCTGACCTTCCTCGATTCCACGGGGAGAGGAGCGGGAGAATCGAGAAGGGCTTTGCCGGGCAATTGACTGGAACGGCGCATCCGCAGACTCGTGGTGGGGGATCAAAAAGAGGGGGGCGATGGCGGGCGGGAGCCGCCAATAGATCAGGGGTTCTTGAAGAGGGGGGCCGGGGAGGAACTTTTTGCCGAAAGTCCCTCCCCGGTTCGTTTTTCACAGGAAAGTTTCTCTCCGCGGAGCCTTCTTATACGAATCCGTTTTCGCGTTTTTCCCGGCCGATGGTGGACGTGGGAGTCGGACCGTAGTGGTGCCCGGGAAGCACGATCGTCTCTTCGGGGAGAGTGAAGAGCCGCTTGCGGATGGAGTCCTGCAACACCTGGAAGGAGCCTCCGGGAAGATCCGTCCGGCCGACTCCCTGAACGAAGAGCGTGTCGCCCGTAATCACATAGCCGGGCCAGTACAGGCAAATGCCGCCGGGAGTGTGGCCCGGGGTATGAATGACTTCAACCGAGCCGTTTCCGAATGAGATGTTGTCTCCATCCTTGAGCAGCACGGTCGCCTCAGGTGACCGAGGGGTTCCGAACATGGCAAGCATGGCGGAGTTCGGGTTGGCAAGCGCGTCCGCGTCGGCTTGATGGATCGCGATCGGGGCATCGGTGGCTGCCTGCATTTCCGCGTTTCCCGCGGTGTGATCCACGTGGCAGTGGGTATTGACGATCATGCTGATCTTCTTGACCCCACGGTTACCCGCGCGGTTGAGGATGTGGCCCGCGGATCCGCCGGGATCGATCACGATCCCCTCGCCGGTCTTGGGGTCTGCCAGCACGTAGCAGAAGATCTCGAATCCGCCAATCTGAATCTGCTCAATAATCATGGCTTCTCCTGGTTGAATACGCACAATAAGGCTCTTCGGCCATGTATCGGCCCGTGATTTCATAGGCTCGGGCGCGACAACCACCGCAAAACCGCACGTAATTGCACTTTCCGCACTTGCCTTCCAGCAAGCTGAATTCCCTCAGATTTTTGAACAGCGGAGCGTTTTTCCAGAGCTCGCCGAATTCAGCCTCCCGTACGCTGCCGGCCTTGACGTCAAAGTAACCGCAGGGCTGCAATTCGCCGCTGTGCGAGACAAAAGCGAACGAGAGCCCTCCGAGACAGCCCCTTGTCCGCGCGTTGAGCCCGAAGGTCTGTTCGTTTACTTCCACGCCTTCGAGCTTGGCCTGCTGCCGCATGATACGGTAATACTGGGGGGCACAGGTGGCTTTGGTTTCGAGTTTGGACGCCCGGCTGAGCTTGTAGAATTCCAGCAGAGATTCCTCGTATTCCTCGGGTCCCATCTCCTCGCCGGACATCTCCTTCGCGCGACCCGTCGGGACCAACAGGAACACGTGGAAGGCCGCAGCGCCGATCCGTTCCGCGAGGCCCATGATTTCGGCTAACTGATGCCGGTTTCGCCTGGTGAGCGTCGTGTTGATCTGAAAGGGAACCGCGGCGGATCGGAGGTTGGCGATCCCGCTCAGCGAGGCCTCGAAAGCGCCGGCAACCTTTCGGAACGCGTCGTGATCCCCCGCGGTGGGTCCGTCCAGACTGATGCTGACCCGCGGGATTCCCACGCTCCGTATCTCTTGTGCAATTTCCGGGGTCACGAGGACGCCGTTGGTGGCAAGCACGGCCCTGAGCCCGGCTGCCATCGCATAGCGGGCCAGGTCGAAGAAATCCGGGCGAAGGAGCGGCTCTCCGCCGGTCATTATGAGGATGGGCTTTCCCACCTTCGCGATGCCGTCGATCAGCAAGCGCCCTTCATCGGAGGAGAGTTGTCGCTGGTCGGGTTCCCGACACGCGGCGGCACGGCAATGTACGCACGCAAGATTGCACGCCCGGGTCATTTCCCAGGCTACGAGTCTCAATTCAAAACGATTCACTTCTCTCTCTTGCGGGAATCTCCCTGAAGGATGCGAGCAGCTTCCAGAGCGTGATACGAAATGATCAGATCTGCTCCTGCCCGCTTGATGGACGTGAGGGCCTCCATCATGCAGCGGTCCCCGTCGATCCAGCCATTTTGAGCCGCGGCCTTGATCATGGCGAATTCGCCGCTCACGTTGTACGCGGCCAAGGGAAGATCAAAGGTGTTCCGAACCCTCCAGATGACGTCCAGATACGGGAGGGCAGGCTTCACCATGATCAGATCCGCCCCTTCGTCGACATCCATGGCGACTTCGCGAATGGCTTCGTCTGAATTCGCCGGGTCCATTTGATAGGAGCGCCGATCGCCAAATTGCGGGGCCGACTCGGCCGCAGCGCGAAACGGTCCGTAGAAGCCGGAGGCGTACTTGGCTGCGTACGCCAGAATAGGAGTCATCTCGAATCCCGCTTCATCGAGGGCTTCGCGGACAGCGCCGATTCGGCCGTCCATCATGTCGCTGGGGGCCACGATGTCCGCACCGGCCTTCGCGTGGGAAACGGCTGCCTTGGCGAGGAGCTCGAGAGTGGCGTCGTTATCCACGTCGTTGTCCGCGATAATCCCGCAGTGGCCGTGATCCGTGTATTCACAGAGGCAAACGTCGGTTATCACCACGAGATTCGGGTACCGATCTTTTACGGCCCGAACCGCCTGCTGCACGATGCCTCTGTCCGAATACCCTTCAGAGCCGACCGGGTCCTTCTTCGCGGGGAGGCCGAAGAGGAGCACCGCGGGGATTCCGCGATCCACCGGTTCCTCGAGCTCCTTGAGCAGTACGTCGACAGAAAGCTGGAAATGCCCCGGCATGCCGGAAATCGGGGCCTTCAGTTTCTTACCGTGACGCACGAAGAACGGCAGGATGAAATCCTCCACGTCCAGGCGGATTTCCCGCACCATGCTCCGCAGCGCCTCGGTTCTTCTGAGTCGTCGTGCCCGGTATTCAGGGAAGCGCATGGGGGTCTCCGATTATTTTGCTTGGATGAGACGAATCTATTTCTTATAATCGTGCCAGGAGGTCCTGTCAACGTCATGAGCAGAGTTCATTGCCATCGGTGCGGAAGTCCTCTTGCCGAAGGTTCTCCGAAGTATGAAGTCGCGGTGAGGGTCCGTTCCGTGTTTGACGGCGTGATTCCCGACCACGGCTCAGGGGGCGCTGAGTCTGAAATTGAGCGCCTCGTGCGGGAATTATCGCACTACAGCGAGGAAGAGCTCAACCGGCAGGTCTACGAAGACGACGTGTTCATCATGTGTCCCCGGTGCAAAGAAGCGTTCCTGGAAACGATCTATTCCCATATCCACCCCGAGGCGACTCCGGAGAGCGGCAGAGCCCACTTGGTACACTGAGGGTATCCGCCCGGACGTAAGAATCTAGGAAGCCGTCACACCTGAGACAGCCTGATTGCTTCCCCGGATGAAACCCCGCGCCGCGTTCGTGGTCTTACCATGGCAGGCTGACCGCGCTATCGCGCCCCGAGGGGCTTCCTTGGCCGGGTCCGCGTCTTCACGCATGGTGGAGGACGAATCCTCTTGATTTTCCGAGGATTCCGGAAAGCATGTACCGCGTTACACGTATCCTCTTGCTGATCTGTCTCATCCTGATCATTCCCCGGAACGGTTCGGCCATGAGTTTCACCGCCGCTGACAGAGTCATCTTTCTCTTTGGTCATCCCGACGACGATGCCTTCATCTGCGGTACCATGAGGCTTGCCATCACAGCGAAGGCCGACGTGTACGCGGCGTGGGCAACATCAGGTGATTATTTCGGAAAAGGTCGGGAACGGGAGGCGGAGCTGAATCGCGCCATGGAGATTCTGGGGCTGAGCAAATCCCGCATCCGCCTTTTTCGCATTCCCGATCTCGCTCTTCTCCGAAACCTCGAACAACTGGCAAATATGACGACAAGACTCTTTTCTGTGGTGAAGCCGAACAAGGTGTTCGTCAACGCGTACGAGGGGGGGCATCCTGATCACGACGCGGTGAATTTCCTGGCCTTCGAGGCCGCGCGGCGAACGGGACTCGACCCCGAAATTTACGAATTCCCCCTGTACAACGGCACTGGAAGTTTCTTGCATTGGAAGTGGCGCATCAACGGGTTTCCTCCGGGAGGGCCACCGGTTCGGTTCATGCCGCTCACCGAGGACACGATCCAACGCAAGTATAGAATCATGATGGAGGCATATTCGACCCAATGGCTCTACATGATTCCCGCTCGCTTGGCCTCTCCCGCGGAGATACTCAAGGCGAAAGGCGAGCCGTACCGGCTCTGTCCACGAAACCGGGACTTCACCGTTCCGCCCCATCAGGGAACGCTCAACTATGAGCGGTGGTTCAATTCCTTCATGAATATCACTTTCAAGGACTTCCGGGCAGCGGTGATCAGGGTTCAGCGGAACCGTCCCCCGCAGGATTGAAGCGGGCGGACCGGGCTATCGCAGGGAAAATGGCAAGAAGCAAGACCTGACCACGTGACGTAACCAGGGGTATGAAGGAGGATTTCTTGAGTACAAGGCATGACCATCTGATGAGCAAATGGGGCTTGGCACTAAGCTTGATCTTGATCCTGCTGCCGGCCACAGGGCTTACAACCGAGCCGGACATGAACGAGCAACTCTTCAAGGCCGCATATAAGGGGGACATCGAGCTGGTAAAGTCGCTCCTGACCAATGGCGCCGATATTACAGCAAGAAACAAGTATGGCTGGACGGTCTTGCTGTACGCTGCATACGGAGGCAAGCCGGACCTTGTGAAGTTTCTCATCGATAAGGGGGCCCACATCAATGCAAAGAACAAGAATGGCGAAACGGCCTTGATGTTCGCGGCCGAGAGAGGCGATCTGGAGCTTGTCAAGTTTCTCATCGACAAGGGGCTCGACATCAACGCAAAAGACGGCCGTGAGATGACACTATTGATGCACGCTGCCAACGGAGCCAATCTGGACCTTGTGAAGTATCTCGTCAACAAAGGACTGGGCGTCAATGCAAAAGACAAGAATCAGACAACAGTACTGATGCACGCCGCCTGCCGCGGAAATAACCTGGACGTTGTGCAGTTATTGATCGACAAAGGCGCGGACATCAGAGCGAAAGACAAGGACGGTTGGACGGTCTTGACGTGCGCGGCCGAGAGAGGCAAGCTGGACCTTGCGAAGCTTCTCATCGACCGTGGGGCCGACATCAATGCAAGAGACGATGATGAGAGCACAATATTGATGGTCGCTGTCTTGGGAGGCAATTCGGAAGTAGTGAAGCTTCTCATCGACAAAGGCGCCGAAGTGAACGCCAAAGACAACAGCGGAGAGACTGCTCTGGCTAAAGCTGAAAAAGCGGAAAAGAGAGATATGGTAAAGCTGCTGAAAGCGCACGGAGCAAGATGACGCG
>Ga0172371_10010819_pt1 | contig 12267 bp, 12 predicted proteins | sample Lak12m_FD_114543 | JGI IMG/M metagenome (GOLD analysis project Ga0172371, IMG submission 114543) | Freshwater microbial communities from Kabuno Bay, South-Kivu, Congo - kab_022012_12m | ecosystem: Environmental > Aquatic > Freshwater > Lake | place: Democratic Republic of the Congo: South-Kivu... | reverse complement strand
TTCGAGGTCCCAGCCAAACTCATAAAAGACGCGCTTTTGTCCACATCTTCACCGCGCAAAAAATACGCCCTTCAGAGCTGGTTTCCGGACGTCCAAATCAGCGACGCACCACCTCAATGGCATACTTCGTCATGCCATTCCGGGAAGATCATCATCTGGCCCGGCATCGCGGCAAGATCGTCCTCCACCGCGTCTCCGAATGCCGTTACACTTCGATCGTCCCCGCGAAAGAATCGCTGCACCACAACGTGAGGCGCCCCTCCTTGGATCACGGTAGCCAAAACCAGGGCCTCTTCCTCCTCGCCCGTCCGCGAGTCCAAAATCCTGGCGCACGTCACAGTGGTCACCGCAAAAGCGTGCAGCTCGACGGCCTCTTTCTTAACGTAATCCACCAGGGCGCTTTTCTGATAATCGTCCTTGAAAGGCAGTACGATGGGCAGTAGTCCTTCCATGGTGTGCAGGACCGCGGTAGGCAGATGTGTCCCGTGGTCCCGAAGAGTGGCCTGTGCTATGGGCAGAATCTCTCGGACCGCCGCGACAATGGCTTCGTGAACCTCGACAATCATCGTTACACCATGTTGGACTCGTGAAACAGATTCAGGGTCCCGTCGTTCCCTCCATGAGAGTTCTCTTTACCAGAAAATATTAAAAGAATATGAATAATCAAATGAGGGACTGCCAAGTAACCGTAGCGGGGAGATCTCCCAGACCGGAGATGCGCTGCAAATTCAGAAAATCTTGAGGTGACCCATATGCGCAAGACCAAAATAATTGCCACACTTGGACCGGCCTGCGACAGCGAGGAGGTCCTCGAACGCCTGCTTAATGCCGGGGCGGACGGCCTGAGGTTCAATTTCTCCCACGGCACCCACCAGCAACACCTCATTGCTTACCACAGGGCAAGGGCTCTTGCAGAAAAGATGGGAAAAACAATAGCCCTCATCCAGGACCTGCAGGGGCCCAAGATCAGGGTAGGAGCCCTGGAAGGAGACCAGGCCGTTCTGGAACCCGGCGCGGAACTTGTCCTGACCTCACGCCGGATCAAGGGGGACAACCAACGGATACCGGTTGTGTACGACAATCTTGAACAAGAGGTCAAGCCCGAGGAAATCATTCTCATGGACGACGGCAAACTGAGGCTCAGGTCCTTGGAGGTCTCGCCGGACGGGGTAAGGTGCCGAGTCCTGGAAGGCGGCGTCCTGGTACCCCACAAGGGGGTGAATCTCCCGGGCACGGCTCTGTCCCTGCCGAGCCTGACGCCCAAGGACATCGAGGATCTCCGGTTCGGGATACAGACCGGTTTCGATGCGGTGGCGCTCTCCTTTGTGGCTCGCGCAGAGGACGTGGTAGCGCTGAGAAACGAAATGGTCAAACTTGGCACCACCAGACCCATCATCGCCAAGCTAGAACGTGCAGCGTGCCTGGAAAACATCCCGGCCATATTGGACGCCTGCGATGGGGTAATGGTGGCCCGAGGGGACCTGGGCGTGGAAGTGGACATCAAGAGAGTCCCGGTGCTCCAGAAGACGATCATCAGTCAGGCCAACAAGAGGGGCGTGCCGGTCATCACCGCGACGCAGATGCTGGAGTCCATGACCAGGGGACTTCTGCCCACCCGTGCGGAAGCGGCAGACGTGGCCAACGCGGTATTTGACGGGACCGACGTGCTCATGCTCTCCGGTGAAACAGCAGTGGGCAAGTATCCTGTCCAGGCGGTTCAGATGATGGCAGATATCGCTGTGGAGGCGGAGCAGGCCCTTGATGAGCGACAATTCGATCTTTGGAGGAAGCAGGACCTCAAACCTCGAGACGTTTCCGAGGCCATATGCCATACGGCGGTGGTAGCTGCTCACGACCTGGGCCTCCGGAACATAGTGGCGGTGACCAGGTCCGGACGAACTGCGCTGGACATAGCGAAGTTCAGGCCGGGGGCAGACATTCACGCGTTCTCCTTCGATCGGGAGACCAGCAACGTCCTTGCCCTGAGCCGCGGCGTGGTACCGCACCTCTGCAAACACACCGGCTCGGTCGAAAGCCTCATGGATCTTGTGGACGCCAGGCTCCTGGAAGAAGGAATCGCGCAAAAAGGCGAAGCCGTCGCCATGGTCCTGGGGATGCCGATCGGAAAGCCCAAGAGCACCAGCACGTTGATGGTTCACAAGGTGGGCGAGAAAGAGCCGGTCGGGAAAGAAGCGGCTGGGGGCTGAGCGACGAAGCAGTCTCAGGCCCCTCGACTATATTAGGGATTCTCAAAAGTCTTCGCGCAATGAAGCCACACTGCTGGCAAGCCCGCAGTGGCACCCGAATACGACACCTAACTTACGAAACGGAGCACTAAGGATTGGTCTTCGTAAATACGGTTGCGGAGCGGGGCTCCAGGAAGCATGGCCGGAGGGAGTCGTACCGGCGGTAGGGGCGGGGTTTATCCCCGCCCGTCTCAATGGTTCCAGGATAACGGGCGGGGATAAACCCCGCCCCTACCGCCGCGGCATCGCCATCATTGGGGGCCGTTGCGTATGTGCGACCGTATTCACGAAAGGAAGCACTGAGGACTGCTTTCCAGAGCGATAACCCGCCTTATCTTTCCATTCCCCAGCGGTATTTCTTCGCGGGTGGAGCAGGGATCGGCGCCTCTTTTTCCGCGTTGGGGTCCTTCTTGTGAGCTGTTTCGGCAGGAACTCCCCACATGAACTTTTTCTCGCCGCTGTCGCTTGCAGCCCCGCCTGCTGCCGCCTCGGGCCTGTATTCCACCCTGGTGGCGGAGGTGGTGGGCAGATCGGCCACAACGAAATTAGCCCGGATGGTCAAGCTTCGGGCCGCGATTTCGTCCGGGAACCTCGGGAAGGGAGCGGCAGCCCGGATCGCTTGCAGGAGCGTGCGGTCCATATCGGGATTTCCCGAGCCTCGGACCAGTTCCAGTGACTCCAGTGCTCCGGTGCGGCCTATGGTATAGTTGACCCGGACCTTCCCTTTGACGGCTGTTGTGGCCGTCAGATCCAGCGGGGTCTTCCAGGCCCCCTGGATGAGGTCGCGCGTCAGCAGAGCGTAACTGTTAAGCGTCCTGTCTCGCGTGGTCCGATCCACTACCAGGAGTCCCGTGCCGGTCGAGCCCGGGAACGACGCCGCTTGAGCGACTGCGCCCGTGAGAAGGATTGCCATGATGATGAGAAGTCTTTTCATGCTCTTTGTCTCCTTTTTTAGCGCCACTGGAGCCCGGGGAACCGCGGTTGGGTCTGCCGGGGCCAGCCCTAGGCTATTGATTTTGGTATATTAGGTAGTTACAGCATATTACATCAATAACCGAATGTTTCGGTTGAAGCTTCAGTAGCAACAGCCAGCCCCGCGGTCAAGGAAAAAAGCGACAGCCATTAAGATTATGAGCTATGCGACGCGTCAGGACTTGTGATACGCTTTTCTCACCACTGGATGCGACACTACAGCCTTTCCCGACCGTTTACCCGGATGGATGGGGTGCGCGATTTTGGAGCGGATATAGAACTTGGACCATTTCGTGTTCATGAAGATATATAGTGATTGCCAAGAATAGTGTCCGATAAGGGCTATGCCCTGGTGGAGCGGGCATCTTGCCCGCCGTTCCCGGCCAGGCAGGATGCCTGCCCCACCAAAGCTTGGGCCGACATCGCTATCCATTTCGACTTCTAGATCGCCTAGAATTCTTGGCAACTGGTCTAAGAGGCAGGGCAGGTCCTCTGCTTGAAACGGAGGAACCGGGTTCGTACGGAGATAAGATAACCTTGGCTGCCCGGCAAGTGAATGGAGTTGAGGCAAATATGGCGTAAGACGGACTCCACGGTCTAGGGGTGACCAATGGATTGTACCGATGTCAGGCGTGTGGTGCTTCCCATGCTGGTGTTCGTGGGCATGGGGGCGGTTTGGGAGCTGACTTCCACGTTCAGCGGTTGGAGCGAGTCTGTTTTTCCCAGCCCCAGAGGGGCGGCGGTAGGCATGTGGGAACTCATTGTGGACGGGACCATGATAAAGCACTCCGTGGCAAGTCTTTACAGGGTTACCGTGGGTTTTTATCTTGCGGTGGTGGTCGGATTGCCGCTGGGGATAATCCTGGGCTGGTGGAAAACTGGTCAAATGGCTTTCAATTCCGCCATTCAGTTCTTGCGGCCCATTTCGCCTCTTGCATGGATACCGCTGGCGCTCCTGTGGTTTGGTATTGGAGATAAGCCTGCAATCTTCCTTATTTTTCTGTCAAGCTTCTTCCCGTTGCTGGTCTCTACCATAAATTCTGTCAATCACATTAACTCGCTGTATTTCCAGGTCGCGGCGAACTTCAATTTTTCGCGGCTGGAGACAGGGAGCAGAATCATCTTTCCTGCCATACTTCCGTCGGTGTTGCCCGCTTTAAGGATAAGTCTCGGCGTGGCGTGGCTGGTGGTGGTGGCGGCCGAAATGATTGCGGTCAAATCGGGACTGGGCTTCCTGATTCTCGACTCGCGAAACGCCTTGCGAATGGATTACGTCGTGGACGCGATGATCGCAATCGGCCTGATCGGAATCTGCCTTGACAAGGTAATCGTGCAGCTTAACCGGATCAAATCGGTGGCATGGGGCTCGGTGTAAGGACGGACTTCACCGAAAAATATGTCCGTCGGGACGTGTGTCATACCGGCGCACCTCCCCTTTTGCAAGGTCGGGTGGGTGAATTGCCCTCGATGCCCGGTCAATCACAGGCTTCGAGTAGGAACGGTTGGTACGAGGCAAGGAGAATTGTATGCTCTCTGACAAAGGGATTCTTCTCAAGATACCCACCGGTTGGAAAATATTGGGCGTAGCGGTGCTATGGCTGTGTTTTATTTCGTGGCTTCATTACACTGTCAATTTTGAAACCACCAAAAGGCCGGTCTTGCGGATGGGTTACATGCCGGTGGTAACCAATCTGGCAGCGCCGCTGCTGGATTACGCGTCAAAGGAAGGGTCCGGACTGAAGTTCGAAGCCTTGAAGTTCTCGTCCTTCGCCGAGATGGGTGAAGCGCTGCGTAACGGCGAAATTCAGGCCGCGTTCATAATAGCTCCGCTGTCCGTGGTCCTCCACCAGCAGGGGGCGGACGTAAGGATCGTTTACATAGGCAACCGCCACGAAAGCACCCTCGTCTACAGGAAGGGTCTGGACGTCAAATCCTTTGCGGACCTTGCCGGCAAGACCATTGCCGTGCCTATGCGTTATTCAGGACACAATCTCTGCACCCGGATGTTGGCGGAAAAGTTCGGAGTGACGGGCTCGGACCTCAAGATAGTGGAAATCAACCCTCCGGACATGGCGGCCGCATTGACGGTGGGCGCTCTTGACGCATATTTCGTGGGTGAGCCCTTCGCTGCCAGGACGGTCGTCCCCGGTGAGTCCAAAGTGCTGTACTATGTTGAGCAGGTGTGGCCGAGCTTCATCTGTAACCTCGTCATTGTGCAACAGGCTTACATAGACAAATACCCCGACAGAGTGAAGGCCCTGGTTCAATCAGCAGCGAGATCCGGCGTGTGGGCATCCGGGAATCCGGGCGAGGCAGCCCGGATAGCAGCCAAGTATTGGAATCAACCGATGGAACTGGTGGAATACGCGCTGACTACCCCTCCAAACAGGATCGTGTATGACCGCTTCGTGCCTCTACAGGAAGAAATTCAGCAACTTGCGGACATGATGGTCCGTTTCAAGCTCCTGGAAAGCAAAGACATCACCGGTCTGGTCCAGGACAAGTTCGCCAAAGAGGCCGACCTGAACGGAGTAAACGACATAAAAAGCATTCTTGCGCCACCGGAGTAACGCAGCGTGAAGGAGCATGAATTTTCAACAAGGACTTGGCTCTCGCAGGTTCCAATCATTCTCGGAGTCCCTCTGTGAAGACCGATACCGTATTCGTCTGCAACCAATGTGGAAGACAGCTCCTGAAATGGATGGGCCGGTGCCCGGGCTGCGGGGAATGGAACACCATCGAGGAGAAACGGGCCGCCTCTGTCCGATCTACGCCATTCGCACAAGCGGAGGACGTTCCCCGCGGGATAGTCCCTCTGCCTGATATTCGCGGGGATGGTCGTCCCAGGCTCCATACAGGAATTCAAGAGCTTGATCGCGTCCTCGGTGGGGGAATGGTAAACCGCAGCGTCATACTTGTGGGAGGCGATCCGGGGATCGGCAAGAGTACGCTCCTGATGCAAGCCCTGGGCAAAATGGCGCTCAACGGAGAGAAGGTCCTTTACATCTCGGGAGAAGAATCCGCGGAGCAACTAAAGATAAGAGCGGACAGGCTCGCTGTGGAATCGCCGAACTTCCTGGTCCTCGTGGAGAACCAACTGGAACCCATTATCGAGACCATCAGGGAATCCGACGCGTCCGTAGTGGTGCTGGACTCGGTTCAATCCGTGTTCAGTCGTTCCTTCGAGACCCACGCGGGCAGCGTCTCCCAGGTCAGACACGTGGCCGCGGGCGTGCTCGATTGCGTCAAGAGCGGCAGCTCCGCGTGTTTCATCGTTGGCCACGTGACCAAGGAGGGGCTTCTGGCAGGGCCCAGAGTCCTCGAGCACATGGTGGACACAGTGCTGTATTTCGAGGGAGAACGAGGCCACCCTTACCGGATACTCAGGGCGGTGAAGAACAGATTCGGCTCTGCCAGCGAGATCGGAGTCTTCGAGATGGGCGACGCCGGGCTGCTGGAAGTGGCCAACCCGTCCGAGTTCTTCCTCTCAGAGCGACCTCAAGGGGTTTCGGGCTCAACAGTGACAGCCCTGGTCGAGGGATCGAGACCCATCCTGGCCGAGATTCAGGCGCTGGTAACCGGCCCTGTTCCCGGTCAGGGCCGCCGCACGTGTCTGGGAACGGATTCGCAGCGTCTTGCTCTGATGATAGCGGTCATGGAAAAGAAGCTGGGTATAAGCCTTTCAGACCAGGACATATTTCTCAACGCGGTGGGTGGCGTCCGGGCTACCGAACCCGCAGCGGACCTGGCCGTCGCGGCCGCGCTGCTGTCCTCCTTTACGGATCGCACGGTGGCTCCGGGCACCCTCATCTTCGGAGAAGTGGGGCTGGCCGGTGAAGTGCGCCGGGTCTCCCGGGCCGCTCCAAGAATCGTCGAGGCCGCGCGGCTCGGATTCAGCAGGATTATTGCCCCGGCATCCAACCTGGAAGGTGCCGGGACGGTGGGCGAGATCTCCGGCCACGGCATATCCCACATCAAAGAACTGGCCGGTCTGCTCTTCTAAGGGGGGAATACGGCATGGACGTGTCCCATATGGACCTTGGAGCCAAGATCAGGGCGTTCAGGAAGAGACGCGGCTTGTCCTTGACCGAGCTTTCGGCCCGGACGGGAATTGCCGCGTCCAACCTCAGCTCCATCGAGCTTAACAAATCGTCGCCGACTCTGGCCACCTTGATAAAGATAGCGGAAGCTTTCGGCATGAAGCCCGGCGCTCTGCTTGACGGCGTGCTCTACACCAAGGCCGTCGTATGTCGAGTCCTTCCGCCGGAAGAGTCCGGACCGGCCGATCCCGTCGCCCATGAGCAGCGGCTGACAAGCGAGATCTTCCTGAGAGGACTGGACGCCTCGGTGATAAGCATTGAACCTCACTCAGAGCCTCTACCTGCCGGAATGCAAGGAACCGACAGGTTCGCCTATTGTCTTGAGGGACAGTTCACGGCAGTCGTTGACGGAGGCGCCCACGTCGTGAACACCGGAGAGGCGATCTATCTGCTTCCGGAGGCGGCTGTGTTCGTCACAAACCCAACGGACCAGAGGACGAGAATCCTCATTGTGGCGACGGTAGGGTAGAGCGAACGGAAAGGAATAAGCGCCACTTGGCTTTTGTGGCTGTTGTCATGGCAGCACCTTACCGACAATTCCCCGCGGCTCGGCAAGGAAGCCCATGCGGACAAGGACGGGTTGCACAGGGTGTAGATCTGGTGTATGGTATTTTTTAATAGTCGTGAATCTGCGGCAGGTTGTCCCGAACAGTGAAAATACCTATCAAAATTGAGCCGAGCCCGTTGGCTGAGGCCGTTGTGGATGTCCGTTTCGTGCCCGCTATTCCGCCTGCGGCGGTTTTCGGTTATGTCTACGGTCTCATCAAAGATCGGTACGGGGCCCCCTCCGATCTCCCGATTCTTCAGGTTCCCGAGGAGATTCGTGAGAAGGATTCAAACCTCTTGTTTCAACCCCATTACCGAATGGAGAGTTCACCCTTCGTTTTGCAGATGGGACCACGAATCTTCAATCTTGCGGCTTTGGACCGAGACTATCCTGGCTGGAATAGTTTTCGAGACGAAATTTGCAGGATTTTTGATGCCCTGTTGGACAGAGGAGTCATCGGCAAGGTTACCAGGGTAGGTATGCGTTATATAAATTTTTTTGAGGACAACGTGTTTTATCGTTCTAATTTCTCAGTGGCTCTTGGGAACAGATCCCTGTTGGAGCAGAGCACCTTCTTGCGGGTTCAGTTTTCAGATAACGGTTTGGTCACGGTGGTTCAAGTCACAAATGATGGGAATCTCCACACAGGGAAAGGGTCTAGACAGGGTTCCATCGTAGATCTGGACACTTTTTGCTCTAAGCCGGTCTTGGACGAGAAGCCGTCTGAGAGTTTTCGCGACCTGATTGATAGAGCCCACCGGGTTCTCAAGAGCAGGTTTTTCTCTAGTCTCAAGGAAGAGTTCGTTGCCTCTCTAAACCCTCAATACGAGTAGGAGGAACCAATGGTGGACTGGCGGACTCAATTGAAGGGATTGCTCATGTCTGCACCATTCCTTTGGGGCAGCCTCGTCGGTGGCATACCGTACTCACCTCACAGCTCGTGCCTTGCCTCGCCCATCATTTCGGGATCTTCGGTGGAGAGAGAGAACGAGCAAAGTTGCCTCATCCGGGGATACAGCGCGTTTGACAAGGAAGACTTGCGTTATTCCGTGGAGATCATGGAGAAGCTTTGGAATTATTTCGTCGAAAAGGCTGAGTCCTTTTCAGCTGAAGAAGTGGCAGTGATTGACAAGGAATTTTGGAATCTTGGTTGACAGGTCTGAAGATATCCGGAGGAATCTGCCTCATTATCTGTCGCGCGCAGAGACCACTGAGTTGCTGCGAGAAATTGATGAACAGTTTCCGAATATTCATGAGACGCGCATGTATACGACAGCGCACGCAAGTGAAGAAGTAATCTTTCAGGGTGACGGATTAAGGGACCTTCTTTATGTCTATCTTCCCAAGCCGGAGAGTGCCCAGTACAATTGCATGGTGTTTTCGAACACTTGTGATATGGATCTTGAAAACCCAAGTGTCGTGCCCCCAGCGATCTGCTATGCCCCGATCATCAGGCTGGACAAGCTTCGTGAGGCACTTGCGGCCACGGGGCGGTGGAAAGCAGAGCAAATCGAGTCTCGTGTGGAAGCTATCAGAAAGCAAAAGCTGACTACCGCCTTTTACCTTCCCCGAGGGGGGCAGCTTGAGGCTGAATCGGTGGTCCTTATGGACCGAATATGTCACTGTGACGGCAATTCAATTTCTCGCAAGGAAGTTCCCGGTCGGCGACTCTTCACTCTTAGTCAAATCGGAGCCTACTTATTCTTCTTTAAGTTATCAGTCCATCTACTTCGCATGACCGACAAGGTCCATCGCCCTAAAGGCTCACTTGCTTAATTCGTGGCAACTTACATGCCCATTTTCGGGCACAACGAACCATGAAAGTCCCGGGCTTCGGCCGGCACTCCGTGGCTTCGCCTCGGAGAGGGGCATGAAGAGCGCCACGCTGCGCAATGATTTGGAGGAGAGATGCATCTCCCCTCCAAGCCTCCCCATACGAAGTTCCGACCAGTGCGGTTCATGTCGAGAACTTTAATAGGACCGCTCTTACTTCTTTGTGTATCCGTGAGCCGCGAGTTGGGCCAGAAATTTCTTGCCGGAGCCTTTGGGCACGTGGATGGTATGAGTAATGGCGGTCCGGCCGGAGCGAGCCGGAAATACGCCCTTGTCGGGAGGGATCTGAGCGTTCAGCGCCCACACGGCCCGAGGGGTGGTTCCAAGCAGTTTGGCCATCGCTGCAAGCGTCAAATCCTTTGACAGCCGAATCTTCTCCACCGTGTCAAAAGCAAGGGCGGCCTGAGGCTGCACCTGCACTCCGTAAAACTCCCGGTTCTTGCTTATGATGCCTAGCGCTATCAACCGGGGGACATATCTCTCGGTCTCGGCGGGTAGCGGCACGTCCCAGTACGAATCCGCGGAAAAGCCGTTCAGCCGCTGGATTACCCGCGCAGGGCCCGCATTGTAGGCCGCTGCGGCCAGAAGCCAATCGTTGAAGCCCTCCCTTTCCGGCTTACCATCCAGGGAGATCTTCTTTACCCGGTTCATCCATGCCAAATAACGCGCAGCGGAGTGCGTGGAACTGACCAGATCAGCGCGGTCGTCCTTCCAGTTGGTTATGTTCATTTTCCAGTCGTACTTGTCACACCCGGCCGGACCGCACTGAGCGGTTGACTTGATGAACTGCCAGTACCCGTAGGCTCCTGCCGACGAAAGAGCCCGGCCATCGTAGCTGCTCTCAATTGCCGCGAGATAAAGGAACTCGGAAGGGAGATCATATTGCTTGAAAATCGGAGCGACCAGAGGCCTGAATGAATCGGCCCGGGTCAGCCACAATAGGACTCGCGAACGTCTGTCCAACAACAGGTAGTTGATCTCTTTAAGGATCCGCTCCCGCACGTCCTTTCGGGAAATCGGGACATCCACCGAGGCGAATTTCAGCCCGTCGCGCTGAATATGCGGCGGGAGACCGTACCTGATGCCGTTTTGAAGAGTCTGAAGATGGGGAGCCATGCATGCAGAGGCCCATAGGCCGTCAGGACATGCAAGCGTCGCTGCCGCCAACAGTACCAGCACAGCCGGTTTCCAATCGTTCCTCTTTCTCAACTCTCGCTACCCTTCCCGGCAGGAACCACCTCTCGTTCACCTTCCGGTGTCGAACACGAGACTATCTCGCCGGTAATCTACAAAACGATTGCCATCACGCGCTCAAGCAACATCAAATCGGCTCTCTGAAGCACCATGTTCCTGTACATCGGATTCATGGACTTGAGAATCAGGCTGTCGCCGACGAACTCCACCTTCTTGACGAACGCCCTGCCGCCGTTGCGATCCTTGAAGATGACCAGATCGCCGTCTTTCACCTCTTCCCAGGATTCAGGCTTTATGAAGAGCATAGCCCCGTCGCCGAAAAACTCCTTAAGGCTGTCCCCCCGTACCCTCACGCAATAGAGGATCGCACCCAATTCGGGCTCCACTCCCGGAGGCAACGGCACCTGCTCAAAGCCCTCGCCCGCATAATAACCTCCGTCGGTGTATTCAAATCCCGCACCGGCGCTGACGTGCCCCACAATGGGAACGGTCGTGGGGCGGGCGGAAAAGGTGTCGGAAAGAATCTTCCGGGCTTTGAACAAGCCCTCGCGGATTTCCGAAGAGTCCGAGACGATCCGGACCTCGTTAGAAGCAGCATCCCAGTGCCAGGAAAAGCTCCGGTCACCGAAGAAGCCCGACACCTCATTGTCCACAATCCCCCGGTCAGCAGCAGCCCGGCGACAAAAATCCCGGAACCGGACAGGGCCATAACCCCTCACCTCTTCACCCGGCTGATGAAGAACCACATAAATCTGAACTAGAGCCTGGATAACAAGGCTTTCCGCGGGGTGAAGCTCCAGAGCTCGCATCTCATCCGACAGGCCCTTTAGTTCAGGATCGAGGGTCCTGAGAAGGAGCTCCCTCATTCCGCGGTATCGGGGCTCCGGTCTGGGCGGCACCCTGTGGAGTTCATATCGGACCATATCCAGGATGTCGTCTTCCGAGGCACCCAGCCCCTGCGACCATGCTTTGAGCTGTAGCCTGTTCCTCGGTTTGCCAAGATCGGGAGGGTTCTTCTTTCCTGTCAGTATTTGAGAGATGTATGCCGGCGATACCCCCAGCTCCTCGGCCAAGTCCTTTTGGTTCTTGCTCAGGGCCCGTATTCGATCTCTGGCGAACCTGGAAAAGTTCTTCATGTGGGGCGCGTAACCTTACAGGTTATTGAGGCAAGCTTCACAACATCTCAATATTGGGAGATATTGCCCGATTGCCTTCTTAATTGTCATAGAATAGATACTAGAGGCCCGGGAATTAACTGTCAAGGCCAATCACCACCCGCAATCCACCACCTCTTTTTTCGGGGGATCGTTTGTAGTCTTCTCGGACGATGAATTCCCCCTCGATGATGCCCCCCGCTCGTGCGAATCGGCGTAGT
>Ga0172371_10010817_pt1 | contig 12270 bp, 12 predicted proteins | sample Lak12m_FD_114543 | JGI IMG/M metagenome (GOLD analysis project Ga0172371, IMG submission 114543) | Freshwater microbial communities from Kabuno Bay, South-Kivu, Congo - kab_022012_12m | ecosystem: Environmental > Aquatic > Freshwater > Lake | place: Democratic Republic of the Congo: South-Kivu... | reverse complement strand
CCTGCGGGTGCGGTCGCTCAGCAGGCCACTGCGTCGGCTAGTCCGCCCGGCGCCTGCGGGTGCGGTCGCTCAGCGGGCCACTGCGTCGGCTAGTCCGCCCGGCGCCTGCGGGTGCGGTCGCTCAGCGGGCCACTGCGTCGGCTAGTCCCAGGCGGTCGAGCGCCGACCGGCTCGGACGGCCCTCGGAGTCCCAGTCGCGGCAGCTGTAGTACTCGTCCAGCATCGGCTCCAGATCCACGACGTGACCTGCCGAGGGGCCCTCACGCAACGGCTCCCGTAGAAGCCGCCGCGGCAGCGTGTCGTCGGCACGTGTGAAGCCGGCGGCCAGGTTGAACAGCTTCTCCACGTGCCAGATGCGCGCCCCGGCGCGGTTCATCTCTGCCGCCTCGACCGTGTCACCCCACAGCACGGTCAAGAGGGCCGCCAGATAGTCGTCGCTGAGCGCACAGGCGGCGAACTTGCACGAGCCCAGGGAGTCGAGGACGGCGTTGCGGTCCTGAAGCTCGACAAGCAGCGCCGACTTGCCGAGCGTGGCGAAGCGGTCGAGCCAGGTCGGCGTCCCGACGATCTCCGGACCCACCATGCTGGCGCGCTGATGACAGGCGCCGCGGTTCGAGGTCGCGAAGGCGAGCCCTTGCCCGGTCATGCCGCGCGGGTCGAATCCCGGCAGCTCCAGCCCCTTCACCGCCATCGCCAGCTCCGAAGCACCGTGCAGCGCCGCGAACCGCACCGAGCCGAGTGCCAGCTCGTCGCCGAGGCCGCGGCGTTCGGCGGTGGCAGCGATCAGTTCGAGCATCGCGGCGGCATCGCCGAACCGCGGACCGCGCACAGGTACGCCGGCCTCACCGAGCTCCATGGCGCAGGCGATGGTGGTCCCCATGGTGATGGTGTCGAGGCCGGCCCGGTTGCAGGCTTCGTTGGCCCGTACGATCGCCCTCAGGTCACCGACGCCGCACGCCGCCCCCAGCGCCCACAGTGATTCGTACTCGGGGCCGCGCATGGTGCGACCCCCGCTCGAGATGCTGCGTCCACACCCGACGGGACAGCCCGGACACGAGCTGCGGCCGCCGCCGAAGGTGCGCTGCAATGCCTCCCCACCGATCGCTTCGGCGGCCTCGAAACGCGCGCCGCGGAAGTTGCGCGTCGGTAGTACACCGGCATCGTTCAGCAGTCCCATCAGCACCGAGGTGCCGAATTCGGGCAGCAGGAACGACGTCGTCGGGTGTTCGCCGAGACGGGTCATCGCCTCGGCAGTCAAGGCGGCAAGACGGTCCTCTCCGGCTCGCACAGGCTGCCGGCCCTCGCCGGCGTCGATGACGACGGCCTTGAGCCGCTTGGCGCCCATCACGGCGCCGAGGCCACCGCGGCCGAGCTGCCGACCGCGCTCGTTGGCGATGGTGGCGAAGAGCACGCCGCGCTCACCGGCCGGGCCGATCACGGCCGCGCGGCGCCCGCTGCGGCGCGTCTCGAGAGCTGCCAGAGTGTCCGGCACATCACGCCCCCACAGATCGCCGGCCGAAAGCATGCTCACCGCCGCCGCATGGTCGCCGGCCGGATCGGCGTCCGGCCGCAGTGCGGTCTCCTGATGCAGCACCCGGCCGCCGCCTCCATTGCCGCCGAGGAGCAGCACCGTCGGCTCGGAACAGACGCCTGTGACGAGCAGGAAGTCGAGACCGAGGCGGCGCAGGGCGGTGCCGAAGGCGCCGCCGGAACTGCCGTCGAAGACCGTGCCGGTGAGCGGCGACCGGCTGCTGACGCTGAATCGCCCCGCGGCCGGCGCGCCGCTGCCGGTCAAGACTCCCGGCGCGAAGATGAGCGGGTTCCCGGCCGCCAGCGGGTCGATGTGGTGGGCACGCTGCCGCAGGAGCAGGTATGCGCCCAGGCCTCTTCCGCCGAGGAAGCGGCGCCCGACATCGTCGGGCAGCACCTCGGAACAGACTCGACCGAGTGAGAGATCGACATGAAGGCCGCGCACGCCCACTTCCTGTCCGTCAACGACCCGGTGCACCGGTGGCCGGACTCAATGATAGCGCGTCGGTGACCGCGCTCCCGCGTCGGGCGTGATCCTGCGGACGCCGGCGAATGACCGCGACGATCGCAGCGGAGCAACCGGGCGGGCCGATGAGATGCAGCCGATCCTGAAGCGCGGGCGTTCAGCCGCTCAGCGCCCGCCTGTCGAAGCCCTCCCGGCGACGGGATGCTCCTGCGCGAGGGAGATACGCGCGAACATGCGGCCGCAGACACAGGGCTCGTAGACGATGCTGCCCAGATCTCCCGTCCGGTAGCGGATGAGCGGTTGCGCCCGCCGGCTGAGCGTGGTGATGACGAGCTCACCGACCTCGCCCTCGAAGACCGTCGTCGCACTGTGGACGTCGACGACCTCGGTCAGGTAGTGGTCCTCGTTGACATGCAGACCGTCCCTCGCCAGACACTCGAACGCCACTGGAGGGCCGCCCATCTCGGCCGGCAGATACGACCGCAGCGCAGCGGCGCCCAGGGCCGCCTCTACCCTGCGCCGCTCGTCGTCGGACCAGGGTCCGCCGCTGTGGAAGACCGCGTTGCACGGCAGCCGATCGCCGTCCACGGCGCCGTCTTCCGCAGCGCCGGCCAGCTCACTCGCGTGCACGGACGTACACACCAGGGCGGCGACAGCGAAGTCGCGCATGAGCGCGAGTTCGTGCGCCGGTTCGTCACCGGTACGCAGCACGGTGGCGCCGAGAAGACCGGCGGCGCCGGCCACGTCGAAGCCACCGGGCGGATCGTCGCCGACGACGTCCATCACGATGTCGCCGCGTCGCACGCCGCCGGCGGCGAGGGCCCTCGCCGCCAGCTCACGCTCGAGCTCGACGTCGGCTTGTGCCCAGGCCGTCACGAGCGGACCGGCGCCGCTCGCCGGTGCCTGCACCAGGACCAGCTCCTCACGAGAGACGGCGAGCAGGCCGAAGGGATACCCCTCGCACAGATCCGCCCGCGTGGTGAACTCCAGGTCCTGCGCGTCGCCGTGGCAGTCGACATCCTCGGGCGTGATGTGCCGCTCGTCGAGCCTGCAACGAGAGGCGGGGACTCGATCATGTGCACGGCGCAGGGTCGCTTGCAGGCGCCGCAACTGCGTCTCGCGCAGATCGCCGAGCGACATCCGCTCGCTGGAGGCGTCCCAGAGCCGGCCGCCGACGGCGTCCGGCGGACGGGCCGGTCCCTCCCCGCCGCCGCTCACAGCTCGCAGACCTCATCCGTGGAGAGCAGACTGACACGTCCGGCCAGTATCTCGACGGCACGGTCGATGTGCGAGACGGCGGCGCAGATGTGCCGGGCGGTGACGCTGTAGAGATGCTCCACCTGAACACCGCACTCTGCGAGCTCATCGAGGACCGCGGCCAGTCCGCCGGGCTCATCGGGGACGCGTACGCACAGCACATCCGAGAGTCGTGTGGTGAAGCCGGCTTGCCGGAGCAGCGCACAGGCCCGCTCCGGCTCACGCACGATGAGCCGTACGATGCCGTATTCTGCCGCCTCGGTGGTCGAGAAGCCGCGGATATCTATGCCGGCCCGACCGAGCACCTCGGCGACCTCTGCCAGCCGTCCGCTCCGGTTCTCCAGGAACACCGTCACCTGCGTCACTTTCACGGGCCCACCTCCAGAGTCGTTCCGCCCGGCGGAGAGGGGCGAGCGATGCGAGGACCACGCATCCGTGGAGACCGCCGCCCGCACGCGAGTCTATTCCCACCGCGAGGATCGTGCCGTCGCGCGGCTTGCCCGCTCCGCCTTTTCTGGTCGTCATGCGCCCTTGGGGGCAGGAAGAGGCCTACGCGACACGAACACGATGCTCATGGCGAGCCGTGTCCCCGAGATCCCCCGGGCGCGCTTTCGCGTGCTCTACTTCACCATTGTGGCGGTCGCGTGCGCCGCCGCCGGCTGGTGGCCGGCGGTCGGCGTGGCGACGGCCTGCGTGGCCGTGGGAATCGTCTCCGTCCTCGTCGCGCACGGCCGCGGTCGCGATCTGGCGCTCACGTTCGTCACCGTCGACTGGCTCGGGCTGGGCCTGCTGGCCGCTCTGACCGGCGGCCTGCGCAGCCCGCTCATCTACACGCTACCCGTCCTGGTCGCCTGCCATCTGCTTCCAACGGCGCCGTCGGAGTGGTCGCGCGTCCTCGCACCGTCGCTCGCCGGCCTGGCGGTGCTGCTCATCGCCGACCCAAGCCTCGGAGGCGACCGCCTGACCGGCGCCGTGACGCTCGCAGGCCTTCTGCTGGCCGGCTGCCTGCCGCCCTTCCTCGTGCGCCGGCAGTCCCATCCCATCACCGTCGTCGCCCGGCGACGCAGGCAGAGACGCCGGCGGCCGGCGGCCGGCACGCCGCGTGACCCCAGGGTCCCCGCGACCGTCGACGCCACGACGGGCTTCCACGGTCTGCCGCGCGTCGCCGACCTGGTCACCGGCATGCTGCACGACGCGACACGCCTGCACGAGGCGGTCGGCATCGTCTGTGTACGACTCGTCTTCTGGCAGGATCTGCGCGACTTCCGCGGAGAACTGGCGGCAGAAGCGGCGGCGGCGGCGGCGGCGCGCCACATCCGCCGCCACATCGGTCCGCTCGATCTCGCCTTCCGCGTCAGCGGCGACACCTTTCTGCTCGCCCTCCGCGACCGCACGACATCCCAGGCACAACTCGTGGCGGCAGAGCTGCAGGCCGCCCTGGCCGCTCACCGTCTGGAGCGCAGCGGCCAGCGGCTCACGGCCGTGAGCGGTGTCTCATCCTTCCCGGCGACGCGCTCACTCCAGGAATTGTTGCTGCTGGCCGCGGACGGCGCCGCCGCGGTCGATGAGCTCGGCACGGCCTCTTCTCGCTGAGGACGACGGATCCTTCGGCGTCACAGAGCGCCGTCGCCGCGACCCGCTGGACGACCGGCGAGCCGGCGGACGCGCCCGGCGGGACCGTGTCGTGTGCTCCCATGCGTGGGCTTGCGCCGGCATCCCCGCGCTCCTAGTATTCCACTCGTGGATCAGCAGGTGACCACCCAGCGGGTCGGCAGCGATCTCGTCGTGCGCGTCCAGGTGCACTTGAGCGGGCGTGACCAGAACCGCGTCTTCATCCACGGCGACCCTCTCATCGCGCTTCCTGCGACCGGACTCTCACAAGCCGACGGCAGCCCTCCGCTGGAGCGCACGTCGATCTTCCTCTCGGAGCTGGCAGGACTGAGCGACGGCCTGAGTCGCCGCTTCTCCGATGAAGACGGTGCGGCGCGGTTCGTCACCAGCGTCGGCGAGCAGCTCGAACGAGTGCGACGGACCCTGGAGGGAGCATGAGCACCGACGCCCTGCTCGAGGAGCTGACGCGATACCGGCGCGACCCCGGCATCCGGGCCGCGCTCTTCGTCTCCGGCGAGGGGTTCCTGATCGCCGGCTCCGCCGACGACTCGATCGACACCGAGGCGGTCGCCGCCCAGATCGCCGGCGTCCTGCTCTGCGGCCGGCGCCTGGCGGCCGAGCTCGCTCAGAAGGCTACCCGCTATCTCACCTTCGAGCTCGACGATCTGAACGTCCTTGTCGCCCCCTTCGACCAGAACATGCTGCTGGTGCTAATCGGGCGGCCGGGGACGCTCGATCTCTCGTACACCGTCCGTGGCGGCGCCTGAGCGCCGCCGGCCAGATCTCACGAAGGACCGACCGCATGGAAGACGCCGCCACCAAGCTCGATGAACTCGCCGCCGACGTCGGGAGCTGCACGCGCTGCGCGGAGCTCGTGCCGGGACGCACCCGGGCGGTCGCGGGCCGCGGCCGACCTCACGCTCATGTGCTGGTCGTGGCTCCGCATCCATCTGAGGCCGATGAGGCCGATGAGCGAGCGGCGGCGGGAGCCTCTCTTCTCACGGAGATGGCCGAGCTGGTGCCCCATCTCGCCCATGACGCCGGCGCCAGCGTCTACGTCACGGCACTCGTCAAGTGTGTGCCGAGAAGCGACGGACGGCTGCGAGATCCGCTTGAGGCCGAGCGCGACGCCTGCTTCGGCTACCTCTCGGCCGAGATCTCGACGATCACCCCGCACCTGCTCGTCCCGATCGGCAGAGAGACATCCGCTTTCGTCCTCCAGCGCCTGTTCGGCCGCGCCGTCGACTCCGCTCTGCCGCCCGGCCTGCGCGTCATGGAGAGTCCGTCATTTCGCGTTCTGGCGCTCGCCTCCCCCGCGGAGATGGCGGCCATGCCGGACCGCGAACGGAGCCGGTACGTCGAGCAGGTGCGGGCGCTCTCTGGGCGGCTGGGACTCTGACCGCCGCCGGCGCAGAACGCGACCGCCGCTCGGGGGAGCGACACAGACGGCGGCCCGCGGGCTCGTCGCCACCGGCCCGCACCCGGCGAGCGGCGCCCATCGACCCGAGCGGTGATGCAGCAGGGCGATCCGCCATGACGCGGGACGAGCGAGAGGTGAGACCGGATGACCATCAGTAGCGCCCATCGATCCTCGATCGACGATCAGTCGCTGGAGCGGCTTGCGTCACGAGCCGCAGTGGCCGGTGACGGCGACCGCATCGCCGTCGAGATGCCGTTCACCGGCGAGGTACTCGGCCACGTCCCGCGCGGCACCAGGGACGACATGATCACCGCGTGTCAGGCCGCCCGCGATGCGCAGCCCGCGTGGGCCGCGACATCGGTGGCCGATCGCGCCGCCATCCTGCTGCGCTTCCACGATCTGCTCATCGCCAACGTCGACGAGGTCCTGGACCTCATCCAGCTCGAGATCGGCAAGTCTCGTGCCCACGCCTTCGATGAAGTCCTCGACACCGCGATAACGGCGCGCTACTACGCACACATCGTGGAGAAGGCCCTGCGGCCCTGCCGGCGGCAGGGCGCTCTTCCGGTCTTGACCGTCGCTCACGAGCATCGCCGGCCGTGCGGCGTCGTCGGCTTCATCACGCCGTGGAACTTCCCTCTTATCCTCAGCATCACCGACGCGCTGCCGGCCCTCGTGTCCGGCAACACCGCCGTCATCAAGCCCGATTCCCAGACTCCGTTCACCACCCTCTGGGCGGCGGCGCTGCTACGCGATGCCGGGCTGCCCGACGGCGTGCTGCAGGTCGTCACCGGGGGCGGCGCCGAGCTCGGACCGGTACTGGTCGACGAAGTCGACTACCTGATGTTCACCGGCAGTACGTCGACCGGCTCGCTGCTTGCCAAGCAGGCGGCATCGCGGCTCATCGACTTCAGCATGGAGCTGGGCGGCAAGAACGCCGCCCTCGTCCTCGACGACGCCCCGCGCGGTCTGCGCGTGGCCGGTCACGATCTGGGCATCTCGACGGTCGCCGGCCTGACAGTCGGCATCGCCGCCCATGCCGGTCAGGTCTGCGTCTCGTGCGAACGGCTGTATGTGCAGGACGGCATCTACGACGAGCTCGTGCCGCGCCTCACCGAGGCGCTGGCCGGCCTGCGCCTGGGGAACGACCTCTCCTGGAGCTACGATCTCGGCTCGCTCGCCTCCCGCGACCAGATGGAGAAGGTGACCGCCCACGTACAGGACGCTCTCGATCAGGGCGCCCGTGTGCTCACCGGCGGCCGGCCGCGACCCGACATGGGACCCTACTACCTGGAACCCGTGTTGCTGGAAGAGGTCCGCGAGAGCATGCATGTGTGCCGGCAGGAGACGTTCGGCCCGGTGTGCTCCGTCTACCGCTTCACGCATGTCGACGAAGCGATCGAGCTCATCAACGACTGCCCGTACGGACTCCATGCCAGCGTCTGGACGCGCGACGTGACCCGTGGCGCCGAGATCGCCGCCCGCATCGAGGCCGGCACCGTGGGCGTCAACGACGCGTACCAGGCGAGCTGGGCCTCGGCCAGCCCGATGGGCGGCTTCAAGGCCTCGGGCGTGGGACGGCGTCACGGCCGTCAGGGCCTGCTCAAGTACACCGAGCCGCAGGCTGTGGTGCGGCAGCGGTTGTCGCCGGTCCACGCGCTGCCGCTCCTCGACCACAAGCAGCACGCGCGAGTCATGAGCGCTGCCGTGCGAGCGCTCAAGTACGTCCCCGGGATCGACTGACTGACGCGCCGGCGACACGAGAGGCGACGGCCGGCGACGGCCACTGAGGAGGGTCCGGCATGACGACCATCAGCACACGCCACGCGCTCATCACCGGCGGCGCCTGCGGCATCGGCAGGCTCGTCGCCCGGCGGATGGCCGCCATGGGCGCCGAGATCACGCTCTGGGACCTCGACGCGGCAGCACTCGACGCGACCGTGGCGGAGCTGCAGGCGAGCGGCGGACGGGCACACGGTCACGTCTGCGACGTCTCCGACCGTGAGGCGGTCGCCGATGTCGCCGCCCGGGTGCTGGAAGAGACCGGCCCGGTCGACATCCTCATGAACAATGCCGGCGTGGTGAGCGGTGCCTACCTTCTCGACCTCACGGACGAGCAGATCGAACGCACCTTCAAGGTGAATGTGATGTCCATGTACTGGACCACGCGCGCCTTCCTGCCGGCGATGATCGAGCGCCGCTCCGGCCACATCGTCACCGTGGCCTCTGCCGCCGGGCTCATCGGGACCCGCAAGGAGACCGACTACGCGGCCAGCAAGTTCGCCGCCGTGGGCTTCAACGAGTCGCTGCGCATGGAGCTGCGCCTCCTGGCGCCCGGCGTGAAGACCACCGTCTTCTGTCCCTACTACATCGACACCGGGATGTTCGCCGGCGTCAGGACGCGCTTCCCGCTGCTGCTGCCCATCCTCAAGCAGGAGAAAGCCGCCGATCGCATCGTGCGCGCGGTGCAGATGAACCGCGCCCAGGTGCTCATGCCCTGGATGGTCCGCACGCTGCCGGCGATGCGACTCCTGCCGGTCCCCGCCTTCGACGCCCTGGCCGACTTCTTCGGCGTCAACGCCTGCATGGACGACTTCGTCGGACGCCGGGCACCCGACGACTGACGGTCGCGCGGACAGGAGCCGCGGGACCGTCGCGACGACCCCCGAGCGGCCTGGAATCAGCCCTCAGCGCTCCGGCAATTCCCTGTCGGCGCGCGCGATCACATCCTCCATGGCCGCCTCGGCGCCGTCCGGCAGGGGCGCCGGCACATGCGACTCGAGGAGCTCATCGACGATCTCCGTAGCGCGCTCCAACTCGCTGCGCGGATCCTGCTCCCACGCCTCGTAGGAGGGCCGCGGCATCAGTCGCGGCGACAGGTGCTCGCCGCCGCGCAGCAGCTGCTTGCTCTCCTTGACCTTGAGGTAGTGGCCGCCAGGGCCCACCCGGGCGATCACATCGAGCATCAGATGCTCGTCATCGAGGTCGATGCCCGCCATGAGCCGATCGCCCTGGCGGCGCACCTCGGCGTCGAGCACGAGCTTGGGGAGGTAGAGCAGCTGGGCGGCATCGAGCATGCCGAAGCCGGTCAGGATGTCGCAGCCGAGCATGAACGAAGCGAACGCCATGGGCGCGCCGTCGACACCGGAGTGCATCGAGATGCGCTTGGCATTCGATGAGAAGCCGCCGGTGAGGAACGGCAGTCCGTACTGCCTGGCCAGCTCGCTCATGGCGGCGTTGATGAGGATCTGCTCCGGGCCGGCACAGGCGTAGCTGGCCGAGCGCATGTCCATGATCGCCGAGTTGGCGACGTAGATGAGCGGGCACCCCGCGGCGGCGAGCTGCAGGATGACGAAGCCGCTCAGCACGTCGCAGTTGGTCTGTACGACCGTGCCGGCGAGCGTGATCGGCGCCGTGGCGCCGGCCAGCGCAAGGCTGTAGACGGTCTGCGGCACACCTTCGGCGGCGAGCAGCAGGGCGGCGTCGAGGCTGTCGGCGTCGTGCTGGAGCGGCGCCACCGGGCAGTAGACCGCCGAGAAGTGAGGTCGTTCGCGATCCCAGCGGCCACCTGCCGCCGAATGATCGAGCAGTTCCATCGTAAAGGGAACGTCTTCCGGGTGCAGGACCTCTGCCTGGACGTGCTTGCCGGTGTTGGCCAGCATGGTCGCGATGCCGCGCAGGTTCTCCAGCTTCGGCTTCTGCTCGGTCGGGTTGACGATGTACCACTGGATGTCCAGCTCCGGCAGGGCATCGGCAAGGCGCACGGCCTCCGCCAGGTCGTCGCTGGTGGACGGCCGGCGGGCGCCGGTCCGATGGTCGAGGACGCCGGCGCCGATGCCGTCCAGGGTGGTGTACGTGTGCCGGTGGTCGAGCATGCAATCGTGACCTGCGTCCCGGCCGGCGAGCAGGAACGTCTTGGGCGCCGTCTCGATCGCCCACTCCACGAGCTCTCTCGGCAGCCTGGCGATCTGTGACTCCTCGTCGACCTGCACGCCGGCGCCGCGCAGGAGCCGCCGGGCGGCTGCGCTCTGGAAGCGGATGCCGACCTCGGCGAGGACCTTCAGCGTCGCCTCGTGCAGCCGCTCGACGTCCTGAGGTCCCAGCAGCCCCAGGTGCGGACTCGCATTCATAGCGCCCCCCACGTGCGGTATAGTCATCCGGCTAGCTGACATGGTCATGAACCTTATCAGGCTGCCCACGGGCACGCCACTGACATGGCGTCGTCGTACGGCGTCGACGATGACGTACACTGCAGGACCAGGACCGCCGGCCGCAGAGATCGCAGGAGGCAGGGACAGTGGCTGAGGAACACGGCGCAGCCGGCGCCATCGACACACGCGACCTACCGATCCGCGACCCGTACCCGCATCTGTCGCCGACCGCCCAGCGGATCCTCGAGGCCGCCATCCGTATCCTCGACCGCGAGGGCTTCAACGCCCTCACCTTCGAGGCCATAGCCGCCGAGTCGGGCGAGAACCGCGCCTCCATCCGCTACCACTTCGGCAGCAAGGCGGGTCTGGTCTCCGTCCTCGTCGACGCCGTCATGTACGACGGCTCGTTGGAGCTGATCGGCGCCGTCGCCCACACCGAGGCCGGCGAGCAGCGGCGGCGCGCCCTCATCGAGGCGCACCGCGAGGTCGCCCTGCGAGTGCACGAGTACACCGCGTTCTACGACCTGGTGCCGCACATCGTCCGCGACCCCGAGCTGCGCGAGCGGTTCCGGCAGCTGTTCGTGTGGTACCGCGACCTCGACTCGTGGGCCCTCTCGGGCTCCGACGACCCGGCCGCCGGCAATCCCTACCGCCAGCTCGCGACGCTCACCACGGCCATGCTCGACGGCCTCGGGCTGCAGCTCCTCGCCGACCCCGACTTCGACCTGCGGCCGGCGTTCGACCTCTGGGCGCGCATGGTCTGCGACTACGTGGAGCGCATCGCCGCCGGCTGATGCCTCAGCCGCCCGCCCTCAGGGCACCACGACCTTGAGGGCGCGCGGCACGATCCGTACCTCCATCGGCAGGCGCCCGGCGACCTCGCCGTCGGTCTGCACCAGCACCTCGTCGTCGCCGTCGACCACCGCGATCCCGGCATCCCGCGTACGCCAGTACTGCACCTTAGGGTGCTTCAGGTGCGACTGGACCAGGGCCGCCAGCCAGTAGTGCAGGGTGCCGAACGGCGAGAGCGTCTGCAGCACGCACACATCGAGCAGACCGTCGCGCATGCTGGCGTGCGGGGTGATCGCGAAGGCACCGCCGTAGTTGGCGGCGTTGCCGAGCACCACGAAGTAGCCTTCGACGGTCTGCTCTTCCGTCTCGACACGCACGAGCGGGAAGTGACCGCTCAGGACCGTCGGGATGCCTTGCACCATGAAGGCCGCCTCGTGCAGTACCTTCTTGAGCGTCGGGTTCATAGCCTGGACCACGGCGGCGTCCATGCCGACGCCGGCCATGAGAGAGAAGTAGCGGTCGCCGGCCTTGCCCAGATCGATCCACGACAGGTGGCCGCTGTCGACGAGCCGGCAGGCGTCGGCCGGGTCGAGGGGAATGCCGAGCTCGAGGGCCAGCACGTTCACCGTCCCCGCCGGGATCACGATAAGGGGCATACGGGTCTCGGCGATGCCGTTGATGACCTCGTTGACGGTGCCGTCGCCACCGATGGCACAGACCGCGTCGGCACCCTGTTCGACGGCTTCGCGGGCCAGCTCGATGCCGTGGCCGGCGTGCTGCGTCTGGCGGACCTCGACCTCGAGGCCGAACGATGCCAGCAGTTCGAGCATCAGCGGCAGCTCATGGCGGAACTGACCGCCGCCGGATTCGGGGTTGGAGACCGCCACCACGTGCTTGATGCCGGCGACCGTCATGACAGCGGGACCTCCGTGCGATCCGAGAGCCGCAGCCACGTAGAGTAGCAGGCCGAGCGGGCCACCGCCACAGCGTCGGCGAAGCGGCTGCCGACGTCCGCCGGAACATGCGCGTCGGAACCGAAGGTG
>Ga0172371_10010816_pt1 | contig 12270 bp, 16 predicted proteins | sample Lak12m_FD_114543 | JGI IMG/M metagenome (GOLD analysis project Ga0172371, IMG submission 114543) | Freshwater microbial communities from Kabuno Bay, South-Kivu, Congo - kab_022012_12m | ecosystem: Environmental > Aquatic > Freshwater > Lake | place: Democratic Republic of the Congo: South-Kivu... | reverse complement strand
TGGTTTTCGGAAAATTATTCTAAAATAAAGCTAAAGAGGATTAAGTCGGTTGAGTTTTTAACAAAAGTTAAGAATAGGAGCTCTTATGCTAGATTTAAAACTGATTGAAATAAAGAAACCGGATGATGTTAATTTGATATTAGGTCAAAGCCACTTTATTAAGAGCGTAGAGGATATTTATGAAGCTTTGGTGAATAACGCCCCGGGAATAAAATTTGGTTTAGCTTTTGCTGAGTCCAGCGGCGCCTGTAAAGTGAGAATAGAAGGTAATGATGAAGAGCTAAAGGGTTTAGCTGCGGATAATTGTCTGGCAATAGGCGCCGGGCATAGCTTTATAATTCTTATGCGCAACGCCTTCCCCATAAACGTGCTCAATGCCGTTAAGAGTATACCCGAGGTTTGTAATATTTATTGCGCCACTGCTAACCCGCTTAAGGTTGTTGTACTTGATAATGCGCAAGGCTGCGGAATATTGGGGGTAATTGATGGCCTAAAGCCAAAAGGCATTGAAAATGATGCAGATATCATTTGGCGTAAAGAATTCTTGCGTAAAATAGGATATAAGCTATAATTTCTCTTGCAAAATAAATGGCCGTTGTTATAATAATTTCAATAAGGCAATAATGGATTCTAAAAAAATACGAAAAAGTTTCAGCCGTTTCTTCGGTTGGTTAGGTTTAATAGTATGTTCTTTGATAATTAAACTTATTCCAGCAAATTTACTCTATGGTTTTGCTAAAGGGATAAGCTCTCTGGCTTATCGTTTTGCGAGCAAACAGAGAAATATTGCTTTGGATAGTCTGCGTATTGCTTTTGGAAAAGAAAAAACCCCGGAAGAACTGGAGAAGATTGCCCGAGATTGTTTTACCTTTATAGCTAAATCTGCAGTAGAGCTCATGTTTCTTATGGATAAACCGATTGAGCTTAGGAATTCTGTGGTAATTGAGGGCCAAGAACATCTGAATCGTGCTTTAGCTGCTGGTAAAGGGGTAATATTGGTTAGCGCGCACTTTGGTAATTTCCCGCTCCTATTGGGCAGGTTAGCTATTGAGGGTTATAAATCCGCAGGTATTATGCGCCCAATGCGTGATGCTAGGGTTGAAAAGATCTTTATGAAGAAGCGCGAAAAATTTGGAGTCAAAACAATATATAGTCAACCGCGCAATGTATGCGTTAATAGCACAATTCAAGCCTTACGTAATAATGAGCTAGTATTTATTCCTATAGATCAGAATTTTGGTACCGGGGGAGTTTTTGTAAATTTCTTTGGTAAACAGGCTGCAACCGCTACCGGGCCGGTTATTCTTGCCCAGCGTACAAAGGCGGCATTACTCCCTTGTTTTATTATTCGACAACCTGACGATACGCATAAAATTATTTTTGAATCAGCTATAAATCTGGAAATTAAAGATGATGCTGAAGAGACTGTACATATAAATATTCAGAAATTAACTACTATTATAGAGAAATATATTCGGAAATACCCTGCTGAATGGGGTTGGATTCATCGAAGGTGGAAGAGTCAACCGAACTAAAAGGAGGTGTAACATGGTTGAAGAAGCAAAGAAGGTAGATGCAAAAAAAGGATTGGCCACTTTTCTTAAGGTTGTTTTGGGGTTAGCCTTTTTAGCAATTGGTGTTTGGGCTATTCTAAGGTGGTATAAGCTGCTTTTTATGCTTATTAAGGGTTGTATTGGTTTGTTCTTTATTTTAGCCGGTGTAATTACTTTAGCTATAGCTAAAGAATAATATTTCCGGGATTTGTTAAACATGGGGACTGGTTTTTAATAAACCAGTCCCCATGTTATACTTAAGGTCGGTTTATACTTAAGTACTTTATCTTAATGGAGTTTATCTTATTAGCCTCATAGGCGTTCAATTATCTTTACTATTAGCATATATTACGCTATAATACTTCAAATTTAACGAGAGTTTCACCAATAAAGTGGTTATTTTCTTAGCGAGAGCAATAAAAAGGAGATGGCATGGAAGCGGTATTTAAAAGAGAGTTAGTATTGGATAAAAGGTTATCTAGGGTATTGGTATTATTTTTTGCGGTTATTTTATTAAGCTTAAGTGCTTTTGTCCGGGTTCCGCTGCCCTTTACTCCGGTTCCGTTAACCCTGCAAACTCTCTTTGTTCTCTTATTTGCCGGTCTCTTGGGCGCAAGACTCAGTATTGCTGCTCAGCTGGGTTATTTGTTCCTAGGGGCTGCAGGTTTACCTGTTTTCTCACAAGCTGCCTGTGGTTTAGCTTACTTTTTTTCTCCAACAGCTGGTTATCTCTTCGGGTTTATTCTTGCAAATATTTTTATTACTAACTTTATTAAGCATGCTAAAGATAACTTTCTGAGAGTTGTTCTGCTTTTTAGTTTGGCGGATATAATTATTTTATCTTTTGGATCTGTTTGGCTTAAAATTACTTTACATGTATCTTTGATTAATTCATTTACTATGGGTTTTCTGCCTTTTATTACAGGTGACATATTAAAGATTTTAACTGCGGCAACTTTGTATTTCAGGCTGAGCCTGCGGGTAAAAGAAATTTTGTAATTTTTTTAAACATTGGAGGAATAGATGAAGTTAAAACTAGTTGCCTTTTTAATTGCTGTATGTTTATTGGGACTGTTAAATAACTGTTTTGTTTTGGCTGAAGAAGAAAGTGTGCCGCTTGAAGGGCCCAAGGCAGATAACTATTCAGAAACCAAATGGCGTTGGGGAGAAGTAGTGAGTACTGATATTCAAAATAAAACTTTAACTATTAAATATCTTGATTTTGAAACAGACCAGGAAAAAGAATTACTTTTAGCTGTTGATGAGTCTACTGTTTATGAGAATGTAAAGTCTTTGGAGGAAATTCAACCCAAAGATATATTAAGCGTTGATTTCTTGGTTAGTGATTCCAAGAATGTTGCTAAGAATATTAGTATAGAGAAGCCCGAAGGCCTCTCTCCTGTAATCAGCCCCGAAGTAGTTAAGGTTGTCCCTAGTGATGTTAAATCGGAAGTCCTTCCTGTAGTTAATTCCGAAGCAGGAAAAGTCATTTCTGAAGATCCTCAACCGTCGGTAGCCGCTGAAAATGTAGCTAAAACTCAGGCTTTAACTGTCCAACCGGAAGCTCTCCCTGTTGTAGATCAGCCTAAAGAGGTTATTACGGTTTCTCAAGAAAATTAATAGTTTTAGCTAATATATATAAATTAGGTTCGCAACAGGCCTACATTAGGGTTATGAAATTCAAATATGTTTTGGGGTTTGCTAGTTTATGTTTATTGATAAATTTGACAGGTTGCGCGTTATTAAATAAACCGGTTGAATTTGTAGACAAATTTATTGGGCATACATTATTTCCTCCATATTCCGGCCCGAAAGCTAAGGTAGTTGTAGCTGATTTTGAAATTAAGGCCGCTAAGGCTACTACCGAAGTGGGCCTAGGCTTGCGGGAAATGTTAATAGCCGGCCTAACTAAAACTCATCGTTTTACTGTAGAGCCTGCGCTTAAAGAAAACACTGATAAGGAAGTCGATTCAATTATTATTGCTGCCGAGGTAATAAATTTTGAGCCCCGCGCTTCAGGCGGAAGTCAGGGTGTTGCCGGGGGAGGAAGCGCTTCCAGCGGGACATTAGGAAGTTTTTTAGGCTCAAGTGTTAACAAATCGTACATAGCCTTAAATATTCGCATTGTTGATGCTAAATCATCAAAGGTTTTAGCTTCAGGACGCATTGCCGGACAAGCTGTTGATTCAGATGGTACTGGTGCAAAGAATCTGTTAGATGAAGAGAAATCAAGCGAGGGTTTGTCTGTTTATGCTAATACGCCTATGGAGCAGGCGGTTAATAAATGTATTTTAGAAGCAGTCAGGTATGTTGTGCAAAACGTACCAGCAAGTTACTATAAAGGGGATAAAAATGGGAAAACGCAAGAGAAGAGGTAAACTTAATTGGCGCACCAAGAAAGCAAATCACGGTAGAAAGCCTAATTTAGGTTAAGCAGTAAGCTTAAAGAGCAGATAAAATCCTAAAAGTTATATTTTTATGCGGTATATCTGCGTAATCTCGCCTATTAATAAAAAACTTAAATACAGAATATATTTTTTTTAAGTTGAATTATTTCTCTGGGTAATATCTGCAAGGATACTTGTTAAGAATTTAATTTACCGAATTCTAGAAAACTTTTTAGACCATGAAAGCAATCGCCATGATTTCTGGCGGCTTAGATAGTATTCTTGCTGCCAGAATAGTTAAGGAACAAGGTATTAAGGTTATCCCCTTAAATTTTAAGATTCCTTTTTGTCAGCGTAAGAAAAACTTCCGGCCTAATCAGGATCTAGCTACATTTGTAAGAAATAATCTGGGAGAAGAACTTAAGGAGATTGATATAAGCGAAGATTTCTTAAACCTACTTTTAGAGCCTAAGCATGGTTTTGGTTCGCAGATGAATCCCTGTATAGATTGTAAAATACTTATGCTTAAGCAAGCTAAGAAGCTTTTTGATTCTTGGCAGGTGCAATTTGTAATTACAGGTGAAGTTTTAGGGCAGAGGCCTATGTCTCAACATCGTAGGGCGCTAGAGGCTATTGAGAAAGAGAGCGGTCTAGAGGGCTTATTGTTACGGCCTCTGTGTGCCAGGTTTCTTGCTGAGACTATCCCTGAGAAGGAGGGTTGGGTTAGACGCCAAGAATTATTTAATATCAGTGGTCGCTCACGCAGGGCTCAAATCGCTTTAGCCAGGAGTTTTAATATTCTAGATTTCCCTAATGCCGCAGGTGGATGTTTATTAACTGATAAGCAATTCTCCAGCAGGCTCCAAGATCTCATTAATCACCATTCGTTAAATTCAAGAAATATAGAATTGTTAAAGATTGGTAGGCATTTCAGGCTTAATCCCTCTGCCAAATTAATTGTAGGCAGGAACGAGGCAGAGAATTTAGAACTGGAAAAGTTGGCCCGGGGAGAAGACTACTTATTCATACCTGGTGAAGAATTGGCTGGCCCGGCTTCTTTGGGGATGGGAGAATTTAATGATGAATTATTACAGCTCTCCTGTGCAATTGCTACTCGATATTGCGATTTGAACGGTGAAAAGACAGCTAAGTTGGTTTGTTACAGAAAAGGGCCTGCATTATCATCTTTTGGGTCCATAGATTCCTCTAAAGGTTTTCCACTTGCGTTGGAAGCTATGCCTGCATCCGAAGATAAACTTGAAAGTTTAAGGCTATGAAAGAAGCTCTACTTTATGAAAAGCTGGATAATAAGTTAGTGCATTGTTTCTTATGCAGCCATCAATGCAGGATCGCTAACCAAAAGTTCGGTTTTTGCGGAGTTAGAGAGAATATTAACGGCATATTGTATACTCACGCTTATGGGAATGTGGCTGCAGCACATGTTGATCCTATTGAAAAAAAACCGTTGTATCATTTTCTACCAGGCTCAAACAGTTTTTCAATATCTACAATCGGTTGTAATTTTCGTTGTGGTTTTTGCCAAAATTGGGAGATATCCCAGAAATCATTTGTTAACGGCGCTTCTTTAGAAGAAGAAGAGTTTTCTCCGGAGGATATAGTTGAGGAAGCTATAAGAAATGACTGCAAAAGTATATCTTATACTTATACCGAACCTACTATTTTCTTTGAGTATGCTTATGATATTGCCAGATTAGCGAAAGAGAGGGGCTTGCGCAATATTTTTGTTACTAATGGTTATATGACTAGCGAATGTCTTGATATGCTCGGGCCGTATTTGGATGCAGCTAATGTTGATCTTAAGTTTTTTAATGAAGCTTCATACAAAAAGATATGCGCAGCTACACTCGCGCCGGTTTTAAATTCCATTAAGAAGATGAAGGAAATGGGGGTGTGGGTTGAGTTAACCACGCTTGTAATCCCGGGGGAGAATGATTCTTTACAAGAATTAAGCGCTATAGCACAATTTATTGTTAGCGTTGATAAAAGTATCCCCTGGCATATTTCACGCTTCCATCCCGATTATAAATTTAAAGACCATGCGCTTACTCCTGAAGCAACTCTAAAGCAGATTCAAGGAATAGGCCTTCAGGCGGGTCTAGAGTTTGTTTATGTCGGCAATGTTTCAGGTTGGGGGAATGATACCTTTTGTCCGGGGTGCAAAAGGAAATTAATCAGACGTGATGTTTTTAATATTATGGAGTATAATATTAAAGAAAGTTGTTGTATTTATTGCCAAAGGGAAATCCCCGGTAAATTTGCTTAATTATAATATTGATGAAGATAATTAATCCGCAGAAGTGTGTAGTTTTTTTTGATTTTGATAATACCATTGCTACCTGTGATGTTTTTGATAGTATGCTCCCCCGTTTTTCAAAGGATAATCTTTGGGTTAAGCTTGAAAAGGAGTGGGAGAGTGGCAAGATCGGTTCGCATGCCTGCCTTAAGGGTCAGATTAAGGGGATGAGTATTACAAGGGCCGCCCTGGATAAGTATCTGACTAATATAAAACTCGATCCTTATTTTAATAAAATAGTTAAATTGCTTAGCGATAAAAAGATAAAGGTAATGGTTTTAAGCGATAACTTTGATTTTATCCTCAAGCGCATATTGAGTCATAATGCTATTAAGAATCTCAAGGTCTATTCTAATAAGTTACAAATCAGTAAGAATAAGCTTATCCCCCGCTTTCCTTTCCGGAGTAAGAACTGTCAGGTTTGCGCGCATTGCAAGACAAAAAATCTCTTGGAAAACGTTTCGTCAGACTCTATAATAATATATGTGGGCGATGGCAGGTCCGACATCTGCCCTGCGCAGTACGCTGATTTAGTATTTGCTAAGGATAGCCTGTTGAAGTACTTTAAAGATAAAAAGCTTACTTGTTTTTCTTACACTTGCCTAAGAGATGTTTATAACTATTTTAAAAGGAGTTTTGTATGAGCGAGAAGTTAGCCGCAACAAAGAAGAATAAAATTAATAATCCGGCCGGTACAGATGGTCTTTTGGCTTTAGAGGCAAAATATTGCTCTTGGGGTGATACGGTTCATTATGCGGATAAACTTAATATATTTAAGTCTGCCAAGGGGAGTTTCTTATATGATAATGAAGGTACCGAATATTTAGATCTGCAGATGTGGTATTCTGCAGTTAATTTCGGTTACAAAAACATTCGTTTAAACGCAGCCCTTAAGAAACAAATTGATACTCTTCCGCAATTAGCCTGCCAATATTTACATGAAGAAAAGATTCTTCTGGCTACTAAGATCTCCCGTAGAAACGAAATGACCTTTGAGGAAAAAGGGAGAGTGCATTTTAATGTCGGCGGATCAAGCGCTCTTGAAGATTCACTTAAGTTAGTTAGAAATTATTCAGGGAGAAGCCTGGTATTTGCTTTTATGGGTGGTTATCATGGCAGGACTCTGGCTGCTTCGGCTATAACTTCAAGTTTTCGCTACCGTGAGAAATTTGGCCATTTTGGGGATAGGGCACTTTTCATACCTTATCCATATTGCTTTAGATGCCCTTATGATAAAAAGAGAGATTTTTGCGATTTGTACTGTTTAAAGCAGTTCGAAAGATTATTTGAAACCGAATACTATTCAGTAGTCAACAAGAAGACCAATAAATGCGAGTTTGCTGCTTTTTACGTTGAAGCAGTCCAGGGCACAGGCGGATATATTGTTCCTCCTCAAGAATATTTCTCCGGTTTAAAGGAAATCCTAGATAGATATGGTATTCTTTTTATAGATGATGAAATACAGATGGGATTCTTTAGGACAGGTAAACTTTGGGCAATAGAGCATTTTAATGTCACTCCGGATATAATTGTTTTTGGTAAGGCTTTAACTAACGGCTTAAATCCTATTTCAGGTGTTTGGGCCAAGGAAAAACTTATATCTCCAGAAGTTTTCCCTCCAGGTTCTACGCATTCGACATTCTCTTCTAACCCTCTTGGTACAGCTGCGGGTCTGGAAGTGATGAAGTTGATTGAGGAGTCTAATTTTGCAGTAGACGTCCCTAAGAAGGGGGCATATCTGCTTTCTCGTTTTAAGAAATTGCAAAAGAAGTTTCCACAGATAGGAGATGTTAATGGCCTTGGTCTGGCTATTCGGGTTGAGATGTGCGAAAAAGACGGCTATACTCCTAATAAAGAGCTTACCGATAGAATAACAAATTTAGGTTTAAGCGGTACGCTTACGGCAGGAGGCAAGAAGCGCGGTTTGATACTTGATGTAGGCGGTTATTATAAGAACGCATTTACCATGGCTCCGTCTTTTTATATTACAGAGAAAGAGATGGATCTGGGAGTGGATCTCTTTGAAGAGGCTCTCTCCAAAGCGTTAAAATAAGTGCTTTTTGTATGAAATGTTCGAGTAGTTAAGACCCTTATTAAGCCTTAAGATTTATGAGGGTTAAGCTGAGGTTGATTTATTTGTATTGATTAAAGAAGTTAATAGCGGCATCTGCGACTTTATCCCTTTCTTGATCTGCAATAATAATGTGGTAGGAATCTTCAAATAACACTACTCGCTTATCTTTAGAAGCGATGTGTTTATAAACGTAGTAGGAGTTATTAGGGCTGGTTACGTCGTCTTCTTTGGCTTGAAGCAGCTGTATCGGTGTTTTAATCTTATTCAGTAATTTCATTACATGTTTAGCTAAAAGGCTATTTTGTAGCATACTGGATACAGGAATTACCGGATATCCGTATAGATGCACTTTGCTATAATTAAAGAGATCAGAGCTATTATAGAAGTTTTCAATTCTAGATCTTAAGCGTTCATTCTTTATCCCGAAAGGGAATCCTTCTTTAAGGTATAAGTAGTATTTTAAGTGGGTTTTGAAAACAACAGGCAGAAGTATCCTTGCTTTCGGAGTCGCCCATCCGTCAAAGAAAAGAGTGGGAGAGAAGCAATTTATTGCCCGTATCTTTTTTGGGAATTCATAGGCTAAAAGTATACTTATTAGCGCGCCAAAAGATAATCCTGCGACAAAAATATTGTCGTAAACAGGCTCATATTTTAAGAATTCATTCTTTATGCCTGCATAAAGCTCCTGCCAAGTCATTCTTTTTAAAGTAGATAAAGATTTATTATGTCCGGTTAACATCGGGCAGGCTACAGAATAGCCTTCTTTATTAAGGCGGCCTGCTATAGAGTTCATTTCTTTAGCAGTTCCGGTTAATCCGTGTATGAGTAGGCACAAATTTCGATTGCCTTCTAGGAAGAAGCTTGAATCAGGTATATCAACTGTGCTGCGCCGGTCTTCTTTTAGTGAAAATATAATCATTAACTTTTATCGGTATGCGGAGCTTTAGAATTTATAGGATACTCCGGTGAGTGCAAAGTATGAATTTATTCCGTGATTAGGATCTTTTATCGAGGCATTAGAGAGGTGCCTCCAGCGACCCTCGATAATTAAGGAAGTATTTTTTGTTAGAGAATATTCTAAACCAGCCCCTACATGTTCAATGAAGTTAAATTGCGTGCCTTGTTCATTGGTATGCTGAGTCATATAGGCAATACCTGCTCCAATTTTAGCGTAAGGTTGGAGTCTCCAGGAGTCAGGAACTAGCCCCATTTTAAGCCAAAGAGATGTCCCGGTTTCAATATTTGATTCAGGTTGGGTTACAATACCAAAGAAGGGTTCTATTTGGAACTGGAATGATTGCTTAAGATTTAATTTCATCTTTTGGGTAATTGGCTTTAAGTCGAAATTGAAGGCTACGCTTATTGGTACAAGGTTGTAGTTATCTTTCCCTTGAAGTTTGCCCCAGCCAAATCCGGTAAGGACTTCCACTCCTTGTAGAGTCTTTGTTTTTGGTTCTTCGTCTGCAAAGCTAAGTTTGCTTAAAGTAAGAGCTAACCCTAGGGTTAGCAACAAGATAATTATTTTACGCATGAAAGAATTATATAAAGAATTAAACGATAATGCAATGTTTTTTATTTGAATACAAATTGACAATATAGGTTGCTAGAGTAAAATAGACTTAGTTAGTTAATCAAAAATAAGGCGAATATGGCTGAATGTTGTGAAAATAAACTCAAAAAGAAGTTTTTTAAGAATAAATTATTTATTGTTTCTAGCTTAGTCTTCTTCCTTCTTCTACTTTCAGGAATCCTGCATTTTTTAGAGCCATTTAGGCATAATTTTCTGGATTATCTAAAAAGAATATGGCTGGCTGTACTTTTAGGGCTTTGCCTGGGAGGGGTAATTGAATATTATATCCCCCGGGAATATATTTCTAAGATTCTATCTAAGAAATCTCCTCTAACGATATTAAATGCAGTTTTTATTGGTTTCTTAATGAGCGCCTGTAGTCATGGGATATTAGCTTTGTCTATGCAGTTGCATAAGAAAGGCGCTTCTAATCCGGCAGTAGTAAGCTTTCTCTTGGCTAGTCCTTGGGCAAATTTTACTATTACGGTAATGTTAGTAGGTTTTTTCGGGTTAAAAGGTCTATTTATAATTATTGCAGCAGTGATTATTGCCATTAATACCGGTTTGATCTTTATATTATTAGAGAATTGGGGCCTGATAGAGAAGAATAAGAATATAGCGGAAGTATCTGAAGACTTTTCTATTTTGAAAGATTGGCGCTTGCGCCTAAAAGATTATAGTTTAAGTGATAAGACTGTAGCTACTGATTTAAGGGGGGTTATTAAGGGCGCTTTAGAATTATCGGATATGGTTCTCTGGTGGATTGTCTTAGGTATATTTATTGCTAGTCTTGCCGGAGCTTATATCCCGGTGCACTTTTTTCATAAATTTATGGCTCCGACATTTCTTGGGCTGATTGTAACCTTAGTTTTAGCGACTATAATTGAAGTGTGCTCTGAAGGCTCCAGCCCGCTTGCTTTTGAGATATACAGACAAACGGGGGCATTAGGAAACAGTTTTGTTTTCTTAATGGCCGGTGTGGTTACGGATTATACTGAAATCGGATTGCTCTGGAGTAATGTGGGAAGAAGAGTGGCTTTGTGGATGCCCCTAGTGACTGTTCCTCAGGTTATAGCAGTGGGCTATATTATTAATAGTATCTTTAAATGAAAGTGAGGTGAAATATGCTCTGGCTTGGTATAATAATAGTAGTGGTAGTCGTAATTATTCTGCTTAAGAGAAATAAAGGCAACGGTGGATGCGGATGCGGTTGTTCGCCTAAAAAATGAAGTTGCTTTCAATTAAAACTCAATCCTTGCGTCTATCGCAAGGATTTCGCCGGATAATAGGAATCTTAATCTTGTGATTATGAAAGTATGAAATCACTTTCAATTAAGGCTCAACTTATTGCATTTTTAGCCCTGTTAGCGGTGTCCTTGTCGTTAGTGGATAAGGATGCCGCTTTTTTATTTTTAATAACATTGGCACTTATTAGTGCTATGTTTACAGAGGCAGTCTTTAATTATTTAATAAATAGAAAGTTTACAATATCCGAAAGTTCAATTATATCCGCTTTAATTATCGCATTTGTTCTATCAAGTGATAATCCTTGGTGGGTTATTGTTTTAACAGGCGTCTTAGCAATTTCATCAAAATATTTAATTCGGATTAATAAAAAACATATTTTTAATCCTGCAGCATTTGGGATATTTTTAAGTATGTTTTTGTTTGGAGCTACTACGCAATGGAGAGGAACTTACCTTTGGTATATTCTTGTGCCTGTGGGGTTGTACCTTGTTTATAAAATCCGTAAGATTGAGCTGCTTGCCAGTTATGCGGTAACGGCTGTAGGCTTATTTGCCATACAAGCACTTGTACAAAAAACGCCGATTTTAAATATTTTTGGCTACTTAAGCTATTTCTATATTTTCATAATGACTATTGAGCCGAAGACAACTTCAATTAAATTAGCGGGTAAGGTAATTTTTGGTGCTTCGCTGGCAGTCCTTATATTTATCTTTACTGAAATGGGGGCTAATTTTGATCCAGAGCTAGCCGCGCTGTTAATGCTAAATATGTTTGTACCATTATTAAATAAGATTTAAAAAAGGGGGCCTCGATGAAGAAAGTTTTGATGTTAATTTTGGGTTTTGTGGTAATGACTAGCACAGCCTATGCTCATCCACCCTCAGATATTAAGATTACCTTTAACCCAAAGACTCAGGAAGTAAAAGCAGTAATCTTTCACAATGTGAGTAATGTGAATAAGCATTATATAAAGAAAGTTGATATTGCTGTAAACGGCAAGGATGACCTGACCCCCTTAACCTGAGCCAGTATTTAAGCTATACTATAGGCTCATAGAAAGGGGGTTTTACATGGCAAGGAAAAGGTTCAAAGCGGAACAGATAGTAATGCTGTTGCGCGAAGTA
>Ga0172371_10010815_pt1 | contig 12272 bp, 9 predicted proteins | sample Lak12m_FD_114543 | JGI IMG/M metagenome (GOLD analysis project Ga0172371, IMG submission 114543) | Freshwater microbial communities from Kabuno Bay, South-Kivu, Congo - kab_022012_12m | ecosystem: Environmental > Aquatic > Freshwater > Lake | place: Democratic Republic of the Congo: South-Kivu... | reverse complement strand
TGAGATTTAACTTCTTTTAAGACTGCTTTTAAGCGGTCTTCAAATTCTCCTCGGAATTTAGCGCCAGCCACAATAGCTCCTAAATCTAAGGTAACAATTTCTTTATTTTTTAAATTCTCCGGCACATCACCGGAAATAATGCGTTGGGCTAACCCCTCCACAATAGCTGTTTTGCCAGTTCCAGCTTCACCAATCAAAACCGGGTTATTTTTTGTTCTTCTAAGTAATACCTGCATGAGACGACGAATTTCCATATCTCGACCAATCACTGGGTCTAATTTTTCTTGGCGAGCTAATTCTGTTAAATTAGTAGTATATTTTTCTAAAACACGATATTTGTTTTCGGGGAAGGGGTCATTAATAGTCTGAGTACCTCGTAGATTTTTAAGGATATCTTTGACTATTTGGTAATCAATTTTGAAATTTAGTAATATATTTTGAGCTGGAGAAGGGATGCCAATTAAAGCCAGTAAAATATGTTCAGTGGAAATAAACTCATCATTCATGCCATCAGCCTCTTTTTGGGCTCGTTCTAAAATGGCGGCTGTTTCAGCTGTTCCCGAAACGGCCTGAATGGGGCCACTATTAACCGCTACTTTAAGGCTAGGTAGTTTGCGTATTTCTTTAATAGTATATTCTTCAATTACTTCTGGATCAATTTTCATTTTTTCCAAAATCGGCTTAATCAAACTCTCATTTTGCTGTAATAAAGAAAGTAGAATATGAAGTGCTTCAATATTAGCCTGGCCGTAGGTGGAAGCAATAATTTGAGCATTAATAATCGCTTCTTGAGATTTATCAGTAAATTTATTTAACATATTTTTAGTAATAGCTTAGTTATTAGCACTCTCCATAGGGGAGTGCTAATTTAAATCATAATACAGTCGCTTAGTAATGTCAATAAAGATTAGAATAGAAGTCTAAAATTGGGAAAAAATTATTTGTTTTTCAATGATTTCTATGGTAATATATTAAAGTAATATAAAATTATGTTTCGTCATAATTTCTTAACTTATAGTGGTAAAATAATTACCCAAATTCTATGGGAAATTTTTTATTTTCCGCTCTGGTGGTATAGTGTTGGTTTTGTGCGTTTGACTAAGAATGTTTTTCATTTTTGGAGCGATCAACAGCAGGCTCTGGGCTTTAGTGTTTGGGCTAAAAATATTTTTGTGCCTATGTATGGCCAACATGATTGGTCGGGTCGAATAATTAGTTTTGTTATTCGTTTAATACAAATTATTGTTCGAGGAACTATTCTTTTATTTTGGCTATTAATTGTTGTTATAATTTTGATTATTTGGTTATTATTGCCATTACTATTATTATTAGCCTTAGTATTTCAAATTAGTAAATAAATTATGCTTGAAGAAAAAACAACTTTTACTGTTGATACCAATGGAGGTGGCCAGGGGATTTGGTTTTTAAATAGATTTTTATATTGGAATAGGAATTTAAAGAAATCTATTATTTTGTTGGGCCGTACTAAAAAGAGTATTAATCATTTATTAGAAATTTTTACTTGGTTAATTATTTTTGCTGGTTGGTTAGCTTTAATAGCTTGGATCATTATTAATCGGGAAGTTCTTTTAGCTAATCCCCTTAAGTTATTATTTTTTTGGCAAAATAAAAATCTTTTAATTCTTTTTTTTATTACCACTCTTTGGTTTGATTGTTTTTTAATTTATAAAAAGAGTGAAGCTAAAGCTAGTTTAAAAAAAATTAATTATCGTTTATTTGACGAAGTTAAAAATAACCAGAGTCGAAGATCGTCTTTTCGACGATATAATGTTGCTTCAGCTTTTTCGACGGAAGCTTTAGATGTGGTTGAAGAAGCCTATTTATTGGCTAATAAATTACGTCAGGATAAAGTAGAAGTGATTCATCTTTTTAGAGTTCTATTAAGAAATAAACAAATTCAGAATTTGTTTATTCGCTTAAATACTAATGCTAAAAAATTAGTAGATTTAGTAGATCGACGATTAGTCAAGCCTCAAGAACTTAATTTCCGGGAGAAAAGTGAATTATCCGAAGCAACCCAAGAAATTCTTTTACTTGCTTTTTTGGATGCTTATAGTCTAAAACAGATTAGTGTTGATGTTTTGAACCTTGTTTTATTTTGTTATGAAAAAGATCCACTTTTAGCTGAAATTCTTTATGAATTAGAAGTTGATCGAGATAAAATTTCCAATACCATTGAGTGGTTCCGAGTTAATCAACGGTTAATCGATAATTATCATCGTTATCATCGTTCGGCTCTTTTAAAACCTGGTAAGGGTATGAATCGAGCCTATACAGCCATTGCTACCCCCACTCTAGATCGTTTTTCTCATGATTTAACCGTTAAAGCAAAATATGGGTCTTTAGATCTTTGTGTTGGTCGCAAGAAAGAAATTAATGCTATTTTTGAAGCTTTCACTGGGGGGCATCATGGTGTTATGTTAGTCGGCCCCAATGGTGTAGGTAAGAGCACTATCATTGGCGGTTTAGCTCAATTAATGGTTGAGGAAAGGGTGCCCAAATTTTTAAAAGATCGTCGTTTGGTAGAACTTGATGTTTCTCGTTTGGTTAGCGGAGCTACTCCGGCAGAAGCCGAAGAAAGGCTGTTAAGATCAATTAATGAAATTAATCGTTCGGGGAATATTATTCTTTATATTGATAATATTGAAAATTTGATTGGCATTAGCGCTGGCACTAGAGAAAGTTTAGATTTATCTGAGGTTTTAGCTGAGGCTATCAGTCGTCGTAATCTTTATTGTGTATCTTCAGCTAGTCAAGAAAATTATACTCGCCACATTGAAGGTAAGGCTCTTGGAGATATTTTTACTACAGTTGGAGTAAAAGAGCCGGAGCAAAATGAAGCAATTCAAATTTTAGAGAGTCGAGTAGGTTTTTTAGAAAGTAAATATAATATTTTTATTGTCTATAGCGCTCTGGAACAAGCTGTTATCATGTCAACTCGTTATTTACATGATAAGTTTTTACCACTTAAAGCAATTGACCTACTGGAAAGAGCCGCTTTAATTACTGTTAAAGTTGCTCAAAATAATCCAGAGCAATGTTTTTGCGGCAAGGAACAAGTAGCTCTAGCTATCGCTGAGTTAACGGGTATTCCAGCTCAGAAAGTATCGACATCAGAAAGAGAAAAACTGTTAAATTTAGAAAAAGAGATCCATAAACGTTTAATTGATCAAGAGGAGGCTGTTAAGGCGGTGTCAGCTAGTTTAAGGCGAGCCCGGGCAGAATTAAAGGAGAGCAAGCGTCCTATTGCTAGTTTTCTTTTTTTAGGACCGACTGGTGTTGGTAAGACGGAGTTAGCTAAGTCAGTTTCTGATGTTTATTTTGGTGATGAAGATTATTTAATTCGTCTGGACATGAGCGAATATCAATATCCAGATAGCGTTCGTAAAATGATTGGTGACGTAGATGGAACTCTAGGTTACTTAACGGAAGCAGTTAGGAAAAAGCCATTTTCTTTGGTTTTATTAGATGAAATTGAAAAAGCTCATCCTGATATTTTAAATCTTTTTCTTCAATTGTTAGATGATGGTCGTTTGACCGATGGCCAGGGACGAACTATTAGTTTTACCGAATCAATTATTATTGCTACTTCTAATATCGGTGCCGTATATATTCAAGAACAGATTAGTCAAAAAACTGATCTTAATATTATCAAACAGGAATTGATTGATAACCAGTTAAATAAATATATGCGTCCGGAGTTAATTAATCGTTTTGATGGCATTATTGTGTTTAAGCCATTGAGTCGTGAGGACGTTTTTAATATTGCTACTTTAATGTTGAAAAAAATTAAGAAGAATCTTAATAAAAAGGGGATTGATTTGAAGGCCGATAAAGCCGGAGTGGCGATTTTAGCTGAACAAGGTTATGATCCTAAATTTGGAGCCCGTCCTTTGCGTCGTCTACTTCAAGACAAGGTGGAAGATCCCATTGCTAATAAAATTTTAGCTAGTGAATTAAAACGTCGTGATGTGGTAATTATTAATGGTCGGGCAGAAATTAAAGTAGAGAAAGCCCCAGAGTTATAAGTTATGATTTATTTATATATTATTTTGATTACCATAGTTTTGAGTGCTATTTTAACGGTGGTAGTTAGAAAAATTGCTTTTTATTTTAATATTGTGGATCATCCTGATACTGGTGGTTCTAGTCGAAAGATTCATGCGCAACCTATTCCTCTGTTGGGTGGTTTAGCTATTTTTGTTACCTATTTTTCTGTACTTTTTTGGCAGTCTGATCGGTTTTTAGCTGGTAATTTAGACTGGCCTCAACTCATGGGATTTTTAGGTGGGGCGGTGGTTTTAGTTGTTGGTGGTTTTCTGGATGATAGATATAATTTACCGGCTAAAATACAAATTATTTTTCCTCTATTAGCCATTTTAATATTAATTTTGGGAGGAGTGGAAATAACTAAAATTACCAATCCCTTTGGTGGTATTATTAATTTACAAAGATTAGTAATTGCTAGCCCAATACTAATTTTTTTGTGGCTTTTGGGGATGATGTATACTACTAAATTATTAGATGGTATTGATGGTTTAGTCAGTGGTGTGAGCGCTGTTGGGGGAGTGGTTATTTTTTTGTTTACCCTTACCACTCGTTATTATCAGCCGGATATTGCCTTAGCAGCTTTAATATTAACATCTGTTTGTTTAGGATTTCTAATTTTTAATTTCAATCCAGCTAAGATTTTTTTGGGAGAGAGTGGTTCACTTTTACTGGGCTATATTATGGGAGTTCTGGCAATTATTTCCGGGGGAAAGATTGCTATTGCTCTTTTAGTGATGGGCATCCCAATTTTAGATGTTGTTTGGACTATAATTCGGCGATTACTAAATCATAAGAATCCCTTTAAAAATCCTGATCGTCAACATCTTCACTATCGTCTTCTAGAGTTAGGATTTAGCCAAAAACAAACGGTTTTAGTTTTTTATAGTTTATCTTTAATCTTTGGGTTAAGTGGTTTATTTTTGCAAAGCCGTGGTAAATTTTGGGCTTTGATATTTTTAGTTTTAATTATGTTAGCTTTGGTTATATCTTTCAGTTATTTGGATCTTAAAAAGAAAAAAGTTAGAATTTAATTATGAGTTTACTAACTAAATTACAGGATAAGAAAAAACTTTTATTACACATTTGTTGTGCGCCTTGTAGTACTTACATTAGTTGTGCTATTTTACAACCCCGATATCAACTTACTTGGTATTTTTATAATTCCAATCTATGTTCCCTAGAAGAATATGAAAAACGGTTGGAGTATGTTAAATTAATGGCCGCTAAATTTAATATTCCTTTAATTGTTGAAGCCTATAATCATACCCTATGGAAAGCTCAGATTACTGGTCAGGAAGCTGATCCGGAAAAAGGAGGACGTTGTCTAATTTGCTATCGTGATCGTCTTTCTAAAACTGTTCAGCTAGCCGAAGAACAGGGGTTCGATTACTTTTCAACTAGTTTATTAGTAAGCCCCTATAAGGATACTGAAGCTATCCGACGAATCAGCCGGGAGTTGGCCCAAGAAAAGCATGTCAAGTTTTTAGATGCTAATTTTCAAAAAAATGATGGCTATCGTCGTTCCCAGGAATTAGCTAAGGAATTAAATATCTATCGTCAAAAGTTTTGCGGTTGCGAATATTCTCTAAGATTAAAAATATGATTTTATTACAAAAAAAACTAATTATTCCATCAATAATTATTTTTAGCCTAGTATTAATTAGTCCTGCTATAGCTGAAGAAATTGATACCGACGGCGATGGCTATAGTGATCAGTTGGAAATTGCCAACGGATATTCTCCCTATACACCAGAGCCATTTCTTCTTACAGAGAATGATGCTGATCAAGATGGTCTCAGTGATTATTGGGAATTAAAATTTCAAACTGATCCTCAACAGTCTGACTCTGATCAAGACGGTTATTTTGATGGGGTGGAGATTGACTATGCCTATGATCCATTATCTGCCCAATCAGATCGTTTATCTCAAAGGATAGAAATTAATTTATCTGAGCAGAAGTTATTTTATTTCTTAGATGATCAGCTGTGGAAAGAATTTTTAGTTTCTACAGGTAAAGCCAGCATGCCAACTCCTCAGGGAGAATTTGAAATTGTTAATAAGAATTCTAAAGCTTGGTCTAACACCTATAAATTATGGATGCCCTACTGGCTGGGTTTGGCCAATGGAAGTTTTGGTATTCATGAATTACCCCTCTGGCCCAATGGCTATCGGGAGGGTGAAAATCATTTAGGTAAAGCTGTATCACATGGTTGTATTCGTCTTGGGGTTGGTTCTGCCCAATATTTATATGATCGTTTAGAAATCGGGACAAAAGTAGTAATTAAATAATTTATATAAAAGATTTTCTTGATAGTCTAGAAGATCTTTTTTAATTTGTTTTTTAGTGCCTAAAATGATATAATAAAATTAGCCAATTTAGAGCTAAATTTTTTAGTTATGTCAAAAAAAATATTTAAATTAAGCTTTATTTTATTATTAGTTATTTTAGTAGTTAGTGGTTGTACCTTTCCCTGGGAAAAAAAAGAGGCACCAATTTTAACTGAAGAACCGGTGATAGAAGATGTTCCGATGGAAGAGGAAAAACCTAAAACTAATGATTTTAAAAAATTTGCTAATTCAGAAGAATTACAAAAATTTTTAGAGGAAAGTTTTACTAATAATAATTTAAGTTGGGGAACATCTTTATCTCGAGATACTGCCGAAATGTCTCTCCAAGCAGCTGCACCTACAGCAGTTAACCAAGAAGTTTCTACTTCTAATTCGGGCGGCAGTAATTTCGATTATTCGGCTACTAATAATCAAGTGGTCGGGGTAGATGAAGCTGATATTATTAAAACGGACGGTTCTTTTATTTATGCCCTAGTTCGTAATGATCTTTTAATTATTAAAGCTTCGCCAGCTGGAGATAGCCAGATAATTAGTAAAATTACTTTTAAATCTCGACCTCTTGATATATTTATTAAGGGGACCAGTTTGGCTGTATTTGGTAATGATGATCAGATATTTGCTAGCGAATTATATCAAAGTTTTCGAAGACAAAATAGTTATACTTTTTTTAAAGTTTTTGATTTAAATGATCCCAGCAACCCTCAATTAGTTAGAGATTTGGATTTTGAAGGTTATTATACGGACGCTCGCCTAATTGATAATTATGTTTATTTTATTACCAATAATGCCGCTTATTATGTAGAAGGTGAGCCATTAACCCCTCGAGTAATCACTAATGGAGCAGTATTATCAGCTGAATGTCTTGATTCTTCACCTTGTTTTGCTCCCGATGTTTATTATTTTGATGTACCCTATGATTCCTATAACTATACTTCCATTACCGCTATTAATATTCAAGATAATAGTGAGGAGATTAGCGGACAGGTGTATTTAATGAATAGTAGCCAGAATCTTTATGTTTCTAAAAGTAATATTTATATCACCTATACGGAGTATTTAAATGAATATGAATTAGAACAAGAGGTTAAACAAGAGCTAGTTTTAACTAGTTTGAGTGCTAGTGATCAAAATAAGATTTCTGAAATTAAAGCCGCCCCTAATTTTATTTTAACTAAAGATGAAAAGCAGATTAAAATTTCCTGGATTATTGATCGTTATTTAAGTTCTTTAGGGGAGGCAGAGCAGATTGTTTGGCAGAGTAACATTGACAATGCTTTATCTAAAAAATTAAAGCAGAAAGCTAAGGATATGGAAAAAACCATAATTCATAAAATTGCCATATCCGGACGAACGATTGAATATCAGGCTAAGGGAGAAGTTAGTGGCCAGGTACTTAATCAATTTTCCATGGATGAGAATGCTGGTTATTTTAGAATTGCCACTACTCGTAGTTCTTTGTGGTCAAGGATTTTTGATCGTCCCCAGGATTCCTATAGTAATATTTATGTTTTAGATGCTAATTTACAATTAGTTGGTAGCTTAGAAAATTTAGCTACCACCGAACGAATCTACGCGGCTCGTTTTATGGGGGATCGTCTCTATTTAGTAACTTTTAAACAAACTGATCCTCTCTATGTTATTAATTTAGTAGATCCAACTAAACCAGAGATATTAGGAGCAATTAAAGTGCCCGGGTTTTCCACCTATCTTCATCCAGTTGATCAAAATGGCACTAAATTATTAGGTTTGGGCCGACAAGCTATCGATGATGGTTCTGGGGGAGTAACGGTCCAGGGTTTAAAATTATCTTTATTTGATTTTAGCGATCTTAGCCGTCCCCAGGAACTTGATAGTTATATATTAGGCGATCAACGCAGTGATTCTATTGCGCTTACTGATCACAAGGCTTTTCTTTATTCAGCTGAAAAAAATATTATTTCTATTCCAGCGGTGTTACGAGAAAATAATGGTCGACTTTCTTTTGCCGGAGCTCTTATCTTTACTTTAGAAAATGATGTTATTAATCTTAGAGGACGTATTGATCATTCGGCCGGAGGTTATTTTACCCAGTCTGATTATTGGCGCGGATTTAACTATTTTGATAATACAGTAAAACGTAGTTTATATATCAATGATAATCTCTATACTTTTTCTAATAAATTTCTTAAAATTAATAGTCTCACTGATTTAGGCGAAGTAAAAAGTTTAATTTTGACTAACAGTGATGATGATTATGTTATTACTCCCCTAGTTAATCCAGAACAAGATATTCTCGATGAAAATGATAATGACGAAGAAATTCAAATAGACGAAAATATTATTCCCGATGAAAATAATGAAATGCCTGACGGTGAATTACCAGAATTATAATTTATGAGGTTAAAAAATATTTGGCCATTTGTTATCTCTCTAATTTTATGGTTGCTTAGTCAAGGATTTTTGCTTTATCCTCGACTTTTTTATTTTGCTTTAATCCTTGGTAGTTTGTTGATAATAATTAGCATCAGATATTTGGCTGGTCAGGATGAAAAAAAACGTTGGCCCCTTTTTACTATTACCCCCTTGTTATTCTTTTTGAGTTTTTCTGGTTATTCGGCTATTCTTTTTAATTATTATTGGATTCAATTTATTTTTATTTTAGTAGCTTGGTTTATTTTTGCCTATTTACGAAATTTTTATTATTATTCCACCTATCAGGCTTCAGAAAGAAGGGAAAAAGTGGATAGTTTATTATTGACTGGTAGTTTTTTATCTCTTTTTGCCACCGCTTCCGTATTGTATGGTTTGCCCGTATTTCTTAGTTGGCCATTTAATTTTTTATTACTCATTTTTATTCCTATTTCCGGGTTGTTATTGGTTCAATTTTTATCCCTACGTCGCCTCAAATTTGGTCCACATATTCTATTTATCATTATTGAAGTTATCATCTTAGCAGAATTGGCTTGGGTTATTTCCTTATTACCTCTCAATTTTACGATTCTTGGTTTTATTTTGGCTATTATTTATTATTTTTTACTAATTGTTTTTCGTCTCTACTTAAATAATGATTTACAAGGTCGAAAATTAAGGTTGCCCTTAATTTTTAGTTCCCTTATTTTAATTATTCTTTTATTAACAGCTCGTTGGCTGTAATATTAATTTTTTATTATGTCTGCAAAAAATGAGAAACGTTTCATTACCACCATTATCATTGCCGTGCTTTGCGGTCTAGTTGCTGGTGTTCTCGGAGAAGTGGTTACTCGAGTTTATATTCTTAAGGATTTTAATTTTCCATATTTTAACAGTGAAGTTAATTTAGTTGATTTAAATTCTCGTCGCTCTAATTTAATTATTCAGGATGCTAAAAAAGTAGTGGTTAATCAAGATGTTAAGGTAGCCGAAACAATTAATTCAATTCGACCAGCTTTATTGGGGATCTTTCGTCGGATTAATTCCGACAAAGATTATTATAAACTTGATGATCCCTTATTTGTTGGGCTTAGTATTACGTCCGATGGTTGGCTAGTGGCTTCTTTGCCCGATGAACTAAAGAATGTTTTTAATAGTAAGAATTATGTAGCTATTTCTAGTGATCGTAAAATCTACGAAATTGATAAAATAGCTGATTTTGAAAAATTATCTGGTGATTTAATTTTCTTTCATCTTACTAATGCCAGCAATCTTCCGGTTAAAAAGATAGCTCCTCGAACGGATTTATCTTTGGGCCAGTCAGTAGTAATTGTTAATGATTTTAATAGTGTTTTATTATCCTCTCTTTCTTCTTTTCAACGATTACCCGATATTTTAAGTAGTGATGTAATTAATGCTCGATTAGCCTTAGCTGATAATTTAAATAATGATTTTGAAAATTCTTTTATTTTTAATCTAGCCGGTGATTTGGTGGCCGTTGTCGGTAATAATCGGGAAGCAGTCCCAGCTTTTTCTTATAATTATTATTGGCAAAGTTTAGTTGAAAAAGAAGAATTAGCTCAACCTTTTCTAGGGATTAATTATTTAGATCTTAGTTCGGTAAAGTTAGCCGATGTTAATATTGATAAAGGGGCTTTAATCTACTCTTCAACTCAGTTGGGAGTAGTAAAAAATAGTCCAGCAGCTCAGGCGGGTTTAAAAGTAGGTGATGTTGTCACCTGGGTAAACAATCAGGAAATAGATGGTAGTAATGATTTGGCTGATTTAATTGCTGCCCATAAAGCTGGAGAAACTATTATTATTACTTACCTAAGAGATGGTATTAAAAAAGAAGTAGAGATTAAATTAGGAGAATTAAAATAAATTATGAAAATTAAATCTTTAATAAATCTTAAAATTTTATTTGAGAAGGCAATTTTTTTGCGGGTTGATTTTAATGTCCCTCTAAAAAATGGTCGAATAGTTGAGGATCATAAGATTCGAGCAGGTTTAGAAACAATTAATTTTTTATTAAAAAATAAATGTCGAATTATAATAGCTACTCATTTAGGCGATCCTGGAGGTCGAATGATAACTGAATATTCTACAAAGCCAGTCGCTAGTCGTTTAAAAAAACTTCTTGGTCGACCAGTTAAGTTTATTTCTCAGGTTAGTGGCCCCCAAGTAGATAGGGCGATAAAAAAGATGAAACCGGGAGAAATTATTTTTTTAGAGAATCTTCGTTTTGAATCTGGTGAATTAAATAATGATTCCAAATTTGCCCAGGAGCTAGCCTCCCTAGCTGATATTTATGTTAACGACGCTTTAGCTGTTTCCCATCGTCAACAAGCTTCAGTTTCTGCTATTAAAGATTATTTGCCAGCCTATGCTGGTTTGTTATTACAGAAAGAATTATTAGCTTTTCAAAAAACTCTAAAACCTCGTAAACCGTTAGTTATTATTTTGGGTGGTGCTAAAATTAGCACTAAAGCCCCTTTAATTTCCAAATTTTATGGAATAGCCAGTCAGATTATTTTGGGAGGGGCTTTAGCTAATAATTTTTTTAAGTTTCAAAAGTTAGAGATTGGCCAATCACTCTATGATCAGAATAGTGCTAAAGATATTAGACAATTTTTTAGTAGAAATAAATTAAAGCCAAAAATTATTTTACCAGTAGATATAATTGTAAAAACTAGAAGTGGGCAGGCCGTTGTTCGCCAACCGAAGGAAATAAAAAAAACTGATTGTATTTTGGATATTGGACCAGAAAGTATTTCTCATTTTTCTAGTTTAATCAAAAAAGCTCAAACTATAGTATGGAATGGACCTATGGGTAAATTTGAGGAAGCTAGTTTTAAATACGGTACTTTAGCTGTTGCTCGATTAGTTGCCTCTCGATCTACTGGCCCCGCCTATGGTTTAGTGGGGGGCGGAGAAACAGTAGCTGCTTTGGAGCTTAGTCAGATGGCTGAATATGTTGATTGGATTTCTACGGCCGGTGGCGCCATGTTAACCTACTTAGGTGGAGGATTTATGCCCGGTTTAACTAAAATAGTTACTAAATAAATATTATGTCTAAAATAAAAAGTATTAAAGCTAGAGAAATTTTAGATTCTCGAGGCAATCCTACAGTTGAGGCACGGGTTACCCTAGATAATGATGTTTGGGCCAAGGCTAGTGTTCCCAGTGGTGCTTCTACTGGTATTCATGAATCCATTGAATTACGTGATGGTGATCAGAAACGCTATGGAGGTTATGGTGTGCTAAAAGCTGTTCAGAAAATAAATGAGATCATCGCCCCTAAACTCATTGGTCAGGAAATTACCAAACAGATGGATATTGATCATTTAATGATTAATTTGGATGGCTCAAAGAATAAAAAGAATTTAGGAGCCAATGCTATTTTAGCTGTTTCTTTGGCTTGTGCTCGAGCAGGAGCTTTAAATGAAAAACAAGAATTGTTT
>Ga0172371_10010812_pt1 | contig 12274 bp, 10 predicted proteins | sample Lak12m_FD_114543 | JGI IMG/M metagenome (GOLD analysis project Ga0172371, IMG submission 114543) | Freshwater microbial communities from Kabuno Bay, South-Kivu, Congo - kab_022012_12m | ecosystem: Environmental > Aquatic > Freshwater > Lake | place: Democratic Republic of the Congo: South-Kivu... | reverse complement strand
CTCGGCGACGAAGTTGATCCCCTCTGTGGTATTATGGACCACCGCGATCTCGTCGGACGACGCACCGATCAGCTTGGCCAGAAGCCCGCGGAGTTCCTCTGCCTGCCGTGCCCAGGAAGGCCAAAGGGTGTCGCCGTCGAGGGCTGCTTCCTGGGCCCAGCCGGTCAGGGCGGCCCGGGCCGGCTCGGGAAGCGGCGCCACGGCCGCGTGATCCAGGTAGGCCCACCGCCGGACAACGGGCATCTGGCGGCGAAATTCGGCCCAGTCGGGCGATATCCCGCTAGAAACGCTACCGTTTGCCTGCAAACCCATGCCTCCGTCCTTTCGTAAGATCGATACGTTCGCTACGATTTCCGCTCTCAGGGCCGGTTGTCCGGCCCGGCCATTCGTACCCTGTTGCCGCCCGTAGAGATAACGAGCAGTACGAACTATACTAGTCGGAGGGGCAAAGGTGTCGGGAACCATTTTCGCAGGGCGAGCCAACGATGCTCCGGCGGTCTCCTGCGAAAATGCTCCGTGACGCCTTTGCCCGGCCTTCTGCCTGACCGTATTACCGTCCGGGGATAGCTCCGATGCCCAAAGCACTCTGCATTGTCGGAATGGTCGTGGCCCTCCTGTTGGTGATCCTCTTCGGTCTCGACCTGGGACTGGGCATCCCGTTCGGCGGGGGCAGCATGGTGATGAGCATCGGGTTCATCGTGTGCGCCCTCATCCTCGCATTTCTCAGTTGGTCCACATTCCGGGAGCAGACGTAGGACCATAAAGCCGCGACCGGTGGTCGCGCTTCAATCCGGGAATAAATCGGGAATAGCGAATACGGAATACGGAACGCAGAATTGCTCCGTGGATGTTCATTCTGAGTTCCGTATTCCTTATTCCGTATTCACTCGCCGCTCCCCGGTGCAGCAGCCAGTCGAGTTTCGGTGCACACCGGACGCCGGCATACTGGGGCCATGCGCGTCCGGCGCGACCAGCGGTCGCGGCTTTATGGCGGCGGGTCGCCCGGCGTTGAAGCGAGGATGGCGTCGACCAATCCGTCCATGGTGTAATGGGTCGCCTCGGCTGTCACCGCGAAGCCCAGACGCGCGAGGGTTTCGGACGTTACCGGGCTGATGCTCGCCAGACGCGTCCGTCGCAACGTCTCGCCGAAAAGGCGGACGAGCGCCTGGGCAATGGCCGAGCTGGTGACCGTGATCCAATCGATCCGCCCGCCGGCCAACGCGGCCGCCACCTCGGGATCGGGCCGCTCGACATCGGTGCTCCGATAGGCCACCACTTGCTCGACCCGGGCGCCGGCCGCGGCAAGCTGCTCGGCCAGCACCTCGCGCCCCCGGCTGGCCCGGACGAGCAGAAAACGCTTTCCCGGCGCCTCGGCAGCCAGGGCCCCGGCCAAGGCTTCCGCCCGGTATTCGGCGGGCACGAGGTCGGCCCGCAGCCGATCGCTGAGGAGTTCTTCGGCCGTTCCCGGGCCGATGGCCGCCAGCTTGATCCGGCCGAGGCGTCTCGCGTCGCCGCCGCCGTGCCAGAGCCGGTCGAGAAAGAAGCGCGCCCCGTTTGCGCTGGAAAACACAACCCAGTCGTAACGGTCCAGGTCGGCCAGCGCACAATCCATCGGCGCCCAGTCCGCCGGCGGTCCGATCTCGATCGCCGGCTGCACCAACACGGTCGCCCCCAAATCGGCGAGTCGGTCGAAGAGCGCTCCGGCCTGGTGCCGAGGCCGGGTCACCACGACCCGCTTGCCGAACAGGGGACGCGCGGCAAACCAGGAGACTTCCGGCCCCATCGCCGCCACGCGGCCGACGATGATCACCGCCGGCGGCCGGAGGCAATGCTCCGCAACGACCTTGGCCACGTCGCCCAGCGTGCAGCGGATCGTCTGCTGGTCGCTCCACGAGCACCGCCGGACGATGGCCACAGGCGTGTCCGCGGCCTTGCCTCGCAGCAGGAGCGCCTCGCTCCACACGCCCACCGAGGTCACGCCCATGTAGAAGATCAGGGTGCCGGGGAATTCAGCCAAGGCCCCGTAGTCGAGCGATGGGCCCTGCTTGCAGTGCCGCTCCTGGCCGGCGACCAGGGCCACGGCCGACGAGTGCTGAGCGTGGGTGATCGGAATCGCCGCGTACCCCGCGGCCGCCAGGGCAGCGGTGACGCCCGGCACCGTCTCATACGGGATGTCGGCAGCGGAGAGGGCCTCGATCTCGTCGGCACTCCGTCCGAAGACGTCGGGATCCCCCCCTTTTAGGCGAACGACGGTCCTTCCCTGCCGGGCCGCGCGGATCATGGCGGCGTTGATGTCGGCTTGGGTCCAGGGCTTATGGGGGCCATGGTGCCCGAGGGGGATCGACTCCGCAGATGGTGGGGCGTGCTTGAGGATCACCGGGTTGGCCAGATAATCGTAGAGGATCAAGTCGGCGCGGCGAAGGCATTCCACCCCCCGGAGAGTGATCAGGCTTGGATCGCCGGGTCCGGCCCCAACCAGATAAACGATCCCGACTGCGGCGCCGCGAGATTGGGTCATCAGTGAACGTCAGCGTTGGGGTGTGGTCTGCGGAGGCTTGGCGTCGGTCTGCGCGCCGTTTGTGGGCCGGCGAGCGGTGGACGCGGCACCGGCGGGAGGCGTTCGGCGACCATGTTGGGCGTTGTGTTGGGAATTGTAGGTGTTAGAATAGGAACCATGGAATGAGCGGTTGGCTAGCAGGGCCTCCGGGCGGCTGATGGATCGGTCCGCCGTCGCGCCCGCACTCCCTCAATCGATCGGCTCCCACCATGGCACCCGAAGACACCAGCGCCCACCTCTCTCCCGGGAAACGCAAGCGACTCCAGCAGTGTTTCGAACAGGCCAACTCGTTGATGCGGCAGGAAAACTACGATTACGCCAACGAGTTGTTCACCCAGTGCGTCGTCGGGGACCCGACGAACGTGCCTTACGCCCAGAGTTACCTGGCCAACCTCAAACTGAAGTATAACAACAACAAGAAGGGGAGCAACCTCTTCGCCATCCAGGGCATCGGCCCGAAAGGGATGGTCAAGAAGGCATCGCTTCAGAAGGATTGGTCGGGCGTGATCCAGCACGGGCTGGACGTGCTGAAGCTCAATCCGTGGCACGTAGCCACGCTCACCGCCATGGCCAAGGCGTGCGAGGGCCTCGGCTGCTTGCAGACCCAATTGGTGTATCTCAAGATGGCCTTGGAGCCGAACCCCAAGGACCCGGATATCAACAAGCTCTGCGCTTATGCCCTCGATGAAGCGGAGCAATACGACCAGGCCATTACCTGCTGGCACCGCGTGGAGACGGCCAAGCCTGGGGACGACGAGGCGGGCCGGGCCATCGCCAGTCTTACGGTGAAGAAGACCATTAAGAAGGGCGGCTGGGAAAAGGGGCAAGACGTTTCCAAACAGAAATTCGCTCAAGGAGGTTCCGCCGGCGGCGATGCCGGCGACTTGACGCCCGAACAACGCCTGGAACGCGATATCCGCCGCAGCCCCAAGGACTTGCCCAAGTACGTTGAACTCGCCGAGCTCTACGTCCGCGACGAGACCTTTGCGAAGGCCGAAGAGGTCCTCGGCCGGGCCTTTGAGGTCTCCGGCAACAGCCCGGATATCCGCGAGAAATGGGAAGACGTGCAACTGCGGCACCTCCGCCAGCAGATGACCCGCACCCAGCAGGAAGCGGAACGCTCCGGCAGCGAACAGGATCAGCAGCGTTACCAGGAGCTGCGCGGGCAATACCAGGTGAAGGACTTGGAGTTCTGCCGGAACCGCGTGACCCGGTATCCGAACAACCTCCTGTTCCGTTACGACCTGGGCGAGCGCTTCAAGCTCAACGGGATGTACAACGAGGCCATCGCCGAATACCAGCTTTCCCGCAACGATCCGCGGCGCAAGGGCCTCTCGCTCCTCTCGCTGGGGCAGTGCTTCCAGAAGATCAAGCAGTATCGGCTCTCGATGTCGCACTTCGAGGACGCAATCCGCGAGATCCCCGACCGGGACGCGGAGAACAAGAAGAAGGCCCTCTATCTGGCGGGCCGGCTCGCCTTGGCCATGCGCGACCTGGAGAGTGCCGAGCGCCATCTCACCATGCTGGCGGGCATGGATTTCAGCTACCGCGACGTCTCCGCCCTCCTGGACAAGATCGGCGAAATGCGGGAGAATGGGGGGCCCGAAAGTCCCGGGGAGGAAAAGCCGGAAGGCTGAGCGGAGGGCAGACTTCCGAAGTCTCCAAGACTTCGGAAGTCTTGAGACCTAGTGTCTGGCTCAAAGGATAGGTGTTAAGCGAACATGCCGACCACGAAGAGTGCAGCCAAGCGGCTGCGGCAAAACACGATTCGACGGACCGAGAATCGCGCGATCAAGCGGGAGTTGCGCACGCGGTGCAAAGGCGTCGAGGTCGCCGTAAGCGAGGGCAACCTGGAAGTGGCGGGCGCCGAGTTCCGCGCCACGTCGAAAAAGCTCGACCAGGCTGCTGCCAAGGGGATCATCCACCCCAATGCCGCCGCTCGCCACAAATCGCGCCTGTCGGCCAGGATCAAGGCCGCCAAGGCGAAAGCCGCGCTGAAGACGTGAGGCCGCTTGAGAGTTCCTTGGTTGAGACTTCCGAAGTCTCGGAGACTTCGGAAGTCTAGAATTCGATGCGCTCGGCGTCGAAAACGGGGCCCTCCACGCAGGTCCGGCGGTAGTCCCACGCGCCCGACTCGTCCCGGACCTTGGCTACGCAACTGAAGCACACCCCGATGCCGCAGGCCATGGGCGACTCCAGGGAGACCTGACAGGGGACGCCCAATTCCCCCGCCACGCGCACGGCCGCCTCCATCATCGGCTCGGGACCGCAGCAGACGATCCGGCACGCCAGGGCCGATTGCGAGACCATCGGGCGAATCGACTCGGTCACCAGGCCGCGGCGCCCGGCCGAGCCGTCGTCGGTGCTGACCACGACCTCCACGCCCAATCGCTCGAAATCGCCCACCCCGGCCAGGTAGCCGGCCGTTCGCACCCCGTAACACAGCGTGATCTTCTTCGCCGGCGTTACCCGTCGCCCCGGCTCCCCGTAGCAGCGCAGCCCCAGATACTCCCGGGCCAGGGCTAGAAACGGCGTCTGCCCGATGCCGCCGGCCACCATGACCAGGTGCTCAGTTTCGGTGGGCGGGAATCCATTTCCCAGAGGACCCCATGCCTCCAGGGCATCACCGGGGTGCAGTACGGCCAGCCGCCGGGTCATCTTGCCGACCGTCAGATACGCGATGTCCAACCCGACCGGGACGCCGGCCTCATCGAGCACGGTATCGTAGAGGGCCAGCGGGCGGCCCAAGAGTGGATCGCTGCAACCAGCCAAACGCAGCATGAGAAACTGGCCGGGCGTGATCCGCCGAGCGATCTCAGGCGAGCGGACCCGTACCCGGTAGGTGTCCCGCGCCAACGGGCAGTTCTCCTCGATCCCAACCCGGCCGCGCCAAGCGGAGTCGGCATAGCAGGTGTGGCGATGTTCCATGGACTGCTTCATCTCCCCCTGGGAGAGGGCTGGTGTGAAGGCTCCTCGTCAGGGAACTGGCGGACCACTCCCACCCCTCGAAGCAACTTCCCCTCACCCGAGTGCTCCGTCAGTCATGTTTTGCTGTGTGGCACAGCCGCCCTCGGCTGTGCAACTGTCCTCCACAGCGGAGGGCGGCTGTGCCACACGGGATCATGGGTTCATCCATCAGACCATGCCAGACGGAGCGCTAGCCCTTTTCCGGGGGGAGAGGGGACTTGTTGCCGCCGGGCGTCTTGCCGCCGCGCGGCCCGCTACCGTGACGCCTGCTGCCGTGCGGCAAGCGGCCGCGCGGCCTGCTGCGGCGGCCAGGAATGCGTGACGCCCAGCGAAGGGCTTCGACCTCCTCCCGCGTGAGGCGTCGGAATTCGCCGGGCGGCAGGTCGCCGAGCCGCACCGGCCCGACCGCCAGACGCATCAGCCGGAGCACTTTGTGGCCCACGCGGGCGAGGATCCGGCGGATTTCCCGGTTCTGCCCTTCCTTCAAGACCATCTCCATGATGGTGCTCTGCTTCAGGTCCTTCTTCACGATCACCGAGCTTACCCGGGCCACGCCCTCGGCCAAGTACACGCCGCGACGCAGTTCTGCGAGCACTTCCGGCGTGGGCCGGCCGACGACCAGCACGCGGTAGCTCTTCTCGACGCCGTAGCGAGGGTGCATCAACCGGTTGGCCAGGTCGCCGTCGTTGGTCAGCAGAATCAGTCCTTCGCTGTGGAGATCAAGACGCCCGACGGGAAAAAGTCGCAGTTCGGGAAAGGGCACGAGGTCGACCACGCGCGGGCGGCCCGCCGGGTCCCGATTCGTGCAGATCACCCCCGGCGGCTTGTGGACGGCGAAGTAGACACGATCGGCCTGTGGCAGGGTGACTCCATCGACGCGGATCTGCTGCTCGACCGGGTCGACCTTGGTGCCGAGTTCGGTGACCACTTTGCGGTCGACCTCGACCCGGCCGGTGAGGATCAATTCCTCGCACTGGCGTCGGCTGCCCAAGCCTGCGGCGGCGAGGATTTTTTGGAGCCGCTCGGGCCCGGCGGCATCGGTGACACGGGTCTCTTGTCCACGGTTCCCACGCGGCACCGGCGGCGCGTCAGTGCTATCCGACCGTTTCCCTCGGCGGACCGGCGACCCGCCGGGGCCGCCCGGACGCCGGGGCCGCTTCCCTCGTGTTGTCTCGGCCTTACGGGGCCTTCGCCCGGCCATCGGATGTTCCCCCCAAAGATCCTAGACTGCGTGCGACAGCACCTCATCCTAACGCTCCGGCCGGAAGTCTCCCAGGAGGCCTGGGAAAAGACGCGGAGACGCGGAGACGCGGAGAGGGGGAGAGGGGGAGAAATGTGCGAACGTATCTCCGTATCTTTCCTCTCCGTGTCTCCGCGTCTCCGTGTCTCCCCTCTCCGTGTCTTCCTTCTCTGCGTCTCTCAATCGAATGTGTTGCGTTTCTCCCAGCGGGCGCGGGCCGGCTCGGCAAGGGGTTTGTCGTAGTCGCGCGGGCGGGCGCCGACCAGGGCTGGGCCGACGTCGTTGTCGGCGTAGGGGTCGAATCGCACGGCTTTTTGCTGCTGGTAGCACGCAGGGCCAGGCTCCAGCCACCGCGGTCCCGTCACGCACCCACCGGCTGCCCAGACGAGCGCCAAGGCGAGGAACCATCGACCGGGCCTGTTCATGGCGATCCTTTCGATCCGTGATGCTGCGTAGGTGTCTGGGGTTTGGGGGACCACGGGGCCGCAGATTATAGGGGCTGGGCGTTTCCACAAGAAGGCGAGTGTGGAAAACCCGCCGCTACCCTCCTGCGTGGGCACTCTCGCCCCGTGGAGTGTATCGAGAGGACGGAGAAAGCGGTCTAAGCCTTTTCAGGACAAAGGGTTATGGTCACAGGCCAGGACCAGTGCAGCGGTCGAGCAGAGAAGGCGGGCAATTCTGGATGCATCGACCGGGCGTGCCGTGAGGGCCTGCCTTGGTAGGGAGGGAGGACAACACCTCGCTGCCGTGGATCTCCTGGGGGCCGTCATGGCGTGTATCCCGGGGGGATTCGCCCACGGCCCGCCCGATTATAATGGAGGTTTTCCCGGCCGACCCGGGACCCCTCCATGCCCTGCCGAGCGGTTGCCAAGCCATGCCGCGCTCCACGTACGACGAAGACCTTTTCAAAGACTCCACCATGACCTTCGGGGAGCACCTCGAAGAGTTGCGGGTTTGTCTCTTCCGGGCGGTTGCGGGGCTGTTCCTGGGGCTCATTCTTGGGCTCGTGGTCGGCCGCTACGTGGTGGAGTTCATCCAGACGCCTCTGACCAATGCCCTCACCCGATACTACCAGGCGGATTCCCTGGAACGCGTCGACAAGGAGTTGGCCGAGGGCGATACGGGCGAACGGCCCTCGCCTTACGTGCCCAAACAGATCGAGCAGTTGGTCCAGAAGGACGGCCTCCTGGCCGAGAAGGTCTACATCGACCCGGTGGCGGTGCTCGATCAGCTCAAGGCCCTTTATCCGGAACGCTTCGGGAACCTGCAACTCCCGCCCCGCGATTCGGAACAGCCGCTCCGGGAGAGCGATTTCATGCACATGTTCATGTGGCGTCAGGCCAAAGACGACCCGCGCGTGAGCGCGAAGTCGCTCAGCGCCCACGAACCGTTCATGATCTACTTGAAGGCGTCGCTCCTGGTCGGGGCGGTTCTGGCAAGCCCCTGGATCTTCTACCAGATCTGGATCTTCGTGGCGGCCGGGCTTTACCCGCACGAGAAGCGGTACGTGAACGTCTATCTGCCGTTCAGCATCGGCCTGTTTCTCTTGGGCGTGGCGGTGGCGTTCTTCTTCGTGTTCGAGCCGGTGTTGAACTTCTTGTTCAAGTTCAACCGTTACCTGGGCATCTCGCCGGAGCCGCGGATCACCGAATGGCTGGGATTCGTGCTCATGCTCCCGCTCGGGTTCGGAATCGCGTTCCAGTTGCCGCTGGTGATGCTCTTCCTGGAGCGGATCGGGGTGTTCACGGTGAAGGCCTATTTGTCGTATTGGCGCGTGGCGATCCTCGTGATTTTCGTGATCGCCGCCATCCTCACGCCGCCGGACCCCTGGAGCATGTCCCTCTTGGCCTTCCCGCTCACCTTGCTCTACTTCGGCGGGGTCCTCTTGTGCAAGCTGATGCCGAAAGGCCGCGGGCTCCTGCCGGTCGATGAATGAGAGGGCAACCGGAGCACGGAAACCGAAAGCCTCGCGTTTCCAGGATAACGAATACGGAATACTGAATGGAGAATACGGAAGTCAGAATTGACGTCCCCGGGATCGCATTCTTCATTCCGTATTCCGTATTCCGTATTCGCTATTCCCGATTCATTACTGCGACCGATCTCTCCTCGCCCGCCTCATTCCGCTTCCGACTTCGTCCCCTTGGGCGAGCCGGCGATCGTGACGCCTTCGGGGAGGGGCCGGGCGGCCACGCCGAAGCCGAGCTGGTGGAGTTCCTTGCGCAAGAGGCGGAAGGCGTCGAAGCTGTCGGGATAGACCCAGAGGGTGATCGTGGTCTTGTCGGCCGGGTGCCCGGCCAGGGCGCGGCGGAAGGCGGAGTTGGGGGCCAGGGCCTCGTCGACCGGCTCGCCCAACTGGCCCGTGATCGGGATGACCGTCCACTGGGTGATTCTCAAGCCCGTGTGGCGGACTGCCTCGCCCCCGGGAAGCTGCTCGACCCGGTCGTAACGCTCGACCGTGTAGCGGAAGCGGAAGCCGCTTTCGGGCCCGACCGTCTCGGTGAACTCCGGCAGGTCGTCGTGATCGACGAGTTTGTCGGCCTTGCGACGGGCGTCGTCGCGGGCCATGAGCACCAGCTTTTCGATCGGCACGCACGCCACGCGCCCCTGGCGGAGATGGAAATGGATCTCGTCGTTGTCGACCGTGCGCCCGATCGGCGTGGGATAGCTCTGGACCACGATCGGCTCCGGCCGGGTCGTCTCGACCTGGATTCGCTGCCGCTTCAGGTCGTCGAGCCGGCGCCGGGCGTCGGCCACGCTGCGGGCGACGTCGAAGTCGGCCCGTGCCTGCGAGTCCATCTGCGACCGCCGCGTGCCCAGCTCGTGTTCCATGGCCGCGACGGTCGTGGCCACCAAGTCGCGCTGCACACCGCGGGCCGCGGTCTCCTCTTCCAGGCATTGGATCTCGCGAGTCGCCTTCGCCACGTCGGCGCGCAGGGATCGCTCGTCGCTCACCGCTTTTTCCAGCGCGGCGCCGGCCTGCACCGCTTCAGGGCTGAGCATCGGCTCGACCGGCGTGTTGCGGATCCGCATGCCAACCATCAGCACCATGATGAGCATGATGCAGACCACGCTCGCCACGATGTCGAGGAACGAGTCGGCGTTGACCGGTTCGGTCTCTTGCGGAACTGGCCTGGCCACTAGCCGTTCTTCCTTTCCACGATCAGCCCGCTGTTGTCCAGAAGAGTTTTCAGCTCGGCGTAGCGGAACTCGGCGTCGGGGGTGACCTCGATGCGGAGGCTCGGCCGCCAGTACATCCCCCGGCCGGCAATGCCCCACGTCTTCATGTGCTCCCAAACGGCCGAGACGAAGTCGTCGATGGCGTCTTCGGTTCGCGCGCCGAGCGCGACCGCCTGGGAGGCAACATTCTCGGAGTCGGGCACGATCTCCAGGCGATTGGAGGAGCAGCGGACGCGGATCGGCCGGGTAATGCCCACGGAACCCCGCGCGGCATTGGGCAGGCCCCAGTTCTCGCCACGGCTGTCGGCCAACGGCTTCGCCTTCATCTCCCGGTCGTGGAATTTGCCGTCGCGCTGGTCTTTCTCCTCGTCCCGCTTCGGAGGCTTGGGCTCTTCGGGGATCCATTCGCCGGGGCGGAGCATGGCGCGCCGCGCCACGGCCTGTCCGTCCGGGCCGTGCCCGTCGGAGGGCTCGCCGGCAGGGGCCGGGGCCGGTCGGTCGAACGGCCCGGGGGGCTCTTCGGTCCCTTTCTTCGCGGCGGAAGTCCCGCCTCGGACGCCCGAAGAATTCCCGGCCTTACGGTACTCTGACGACGACGTGGAGGAATCGGCCGGCTCCACCTCGCGGATGAGTCCGCCGCCCGGGGCGGCACGATAAACGACTTGCGAGCCGCGCCGGGCCGGCTTCACGTCGCCGAATGCGGCATTGGCCAGTTTCCCGTCGGACCCGAGGCGATCGGCCTGCGACGCGGTCCCCGGCTGGCCATTCCCGCCGGTAGACCGGCCGCTGGAGGTCGCCCCCCCGCCGCCCGCCGTCAAGCCCGCGAAGCCGGCGCTGCCCGCGTCGCCCGCCGGCAGGAAGCTGGCGCTCGACGAACCGCCCGCCGACCCCATCCCGCCGCCCGCGGACAGGTTGGACGAGCCGGAAGCGCTTGTGCCACCCGGCAAGGCCGGCATCATGCCAGTGCCCGGCGCCCCGCCCGGCGCCCCGCCGGGAGATCCGCCGAGGGTCCCCGTTGCCCCGGCAATCCCCGCAGTGCCGGCCCCGCCTTGTCCGCCCATCCGCCCGATGCCGACCATGCCGCCGGGCAGGCCGGCGTAGGCGCCACGCGATCGGTTGTCGGAGACCATCGCCACGAGCAGTGCCCGGCGTCGTCGTTCCTCGCGGGCCTCCGCGATCGCCCCGCGCATGACGCGCCCTACCTCGGGGTCGGCCTTGGGGAATTCCAGGTCCCAATCCTTCCCCACCAGCTCGTAACCGATTTCCGACCTCCACGACTTCATGGCCTCTCGGGCCACGTAGTACGCGGGGATCCCGTCGGGCCGCACGAGCAGCAGCGGGTACGGCTCGTCGGACCCGTTGCCTTGGATCTTCTTCTGCGCCAGGAGCAGCTCCCGCGCGGCCCGCAAGGCGCGATCGAGCGGATTGCAGGCTTCCAGCGGCCCGTCGAAGTCCGATACCGTCAGGCACACCCCTTCGGGCTGAATGACGATCGCGTCGGACCGGCATTCGATGTAGATCGGCTGACGATACGTGCCGTGGGGACCTTCGTACGGGATGACGGCGTAGGACCTGGGGCGGCGGGTGGCATCTTGTTGTGTGGCGGCGAGTTGTTGTTCCGCCTGGCTGAGCTGGGTTTGCACCTGATCCAATTCCCCTTCCAACTCGGCACGCTGTCGACTGCTTTGTTTCCCGCTGGTTTGCAGGCCCTCCAGGGTCGTGCGGAGCTGGGCCGATTGCTCGTGAAGGCGTCGGGCGTGATTCTCCACGTGGCCCAGGGCAAGGCGCGATCGGGACAACTGCTCTTCGGCCTGCTTGCGCGAGTTCTTCAGTTCCTCGATCCGCCACTCCGCCAGCTCCCGCTCGGTCTGGGCGTCGACCTGGTAGTGGGCGGCCTTGGCCGTTGCCTCGTGGACGGCTTGGAGCCGCGCCTGGCGGGCAATGGCCAAGAGCAGCGGCACGAGGGCCCCCATCGTGCAAATCAGCACCGCCAGGAAGGGAAAGAGCGATACGGTGGGGCTCTTCCGGGAGCGGCTTCGACGGTGGGTGAGGGCCGCGATCTTCATGCCGCCTGCGAAGTCCGTCGCGGGGATTCGAGCCGGATCTTGCCGGTGCTCGCGGGCGGTTCCGCCAGCCGGCCGGTGAGAAGATGGATCGCCGCCGCCAGGCTCATCACCGTTTCCTCGAAGTTCTTCGCGCCCGCCAAGGCCGCCAGGTTGCCGTTGAGCGTTTCCTCCAGCCGGGCGATCTGCGAGGTCGCCTCCGTCGCCTGGCTGAGCACCTCAAACCTCCGCACCATGGCCTCCTGGGCGGCCGCCACCCCCTGGACG
>Ga0172371_10010811_pt1 | contig 12277 bp, 11 predicted proteins | sample Lak12m_FD_114543 | JGI IMG/M metagenome (GOLD analysis project Ga0172371, IMG submission 114543) | Freshwater microbial communities from Kabuno Bay, South-Kivu, Congo - kab_022012_12m | ecosystem: Environmental > Aquatic > Freshwater > Lake | place: Democratic Republic of the Congo: South-Kivu... | reverse complement strand
TCCCACAAGCATTTCATCCGGCCCGATGTTGAGCGCGATTTCCTCATTCAGTCTCACCGTGCGGCATTCCTGCTTTCCCTCAACCAGCCTGATGTATAGGGCGTCAATTTCCGGGTCATAACTGATTTTCATGGCTTTCTCCTTACCGTATCTTCATTGCTTCAGGTTGATTGGGCGATTATAGGAGTCTTCCAGTTCAGCCAGTTCTGAGGCAAAAGGGAATACACGGTAACGGTTTAGATTGGAATGAAATTCGACTCGTGACATACCGGCCAGATCGGCGGCTAACGCCGAAGAGAGCCGTCCGAGTTCATAGAGCTTCACGGCGGCCAGCATCCGCAACTCCCGGCTAAAGCCCATTTCATCCGTCTTCTCCGCCAGGAGGACATCTTCAGGCACGTCGATTATGACCTGTCGTGTCGCCATCAAAATTCCTTTATTGATGATGAAGCGAACAATGATGCAAATAAACGCCTTTGATTCATTATTTGCTTAATGATTGTTTCAAATGCCACAGAGCAGCTTGGCCATGCCTCTCCTGATGAGCCAGATAGTCGCTTTCCCGTTTCTTCACGATTTGATAAGCCTGATTCAGGAGTTAAAGTCCCGGACGCGAGTCGCCGCATCTTCTGGCAGCACCTCTCTTAAAGGGCTTCCCCGTCACCTCGTGGCGAGAGGAACCGAAAAACACTGAAATCCGGTCTTATCGGGGACCGCCCTGCAACTGGGCGACCATGAAATCCTTTAAGGCACTGCCGCGCTAGGAATAGTGATAGATGATCCGTTCCTCATTTCAGAAGTCGGCAAAGCCGCCCCTACCTGGCCGATTTAAACAAAAATGAAACTATGAAGTTTCATAAGAGATGGCTGAAACTGCCTATACGAATAACTGTCAGTTTTTTGCATCCAGAGAAATGATGATTCTCGACGGTGAGAAATTCATGCCCAGTTCCATCAGCATATCCTTCAACTTTGTCCAGTTTCTGGTATAATCGGGCATTACTTCAAGTTAACATATACGAATCCTGCATTTCAGGCAGTTTCCAGAATCCTGCCTTAACGCCATACTGTTTATTGTAAGTGTATATCTTGAAGTGATCATCAAACGTGAAAGCTGCGCGGATGTCGTGTTTCTTCATCAAGACAAAGCTTGTACAGTCGGTAATGCTAAAGCGTTGATCAATATACCGAAAGAAAATTGGAACGGCCTTGTCTATAGTATCTTTCTTCACCCAAAGCTGTTCTATTTTGATGGGCGCCCCCGGCAGCGGATTTTGAATAAGCGCATCCAGTTGTTGCAATACTTCAATTGGCAAGTGCATGAGACGAGACATGGCTTCAGAATAAATGTAATTGCTTGTCAGAAGCCGAAGGTTGTATCGAAGAATGAAAGTATCTCTAAATGTGGCAGCTTGCTTGTGGTACTGATCTGCGTGGTCAAATAGCGCTACTAAAGCACTGGTATCTACAAATAACTTGTGTCCGCTGTCTATCGACCGCCTTCGCTTCATTTTTTCTTTCATCGATAGTGCTGTCGAAAGCGTCCTTTAAAGGTTAGCTTCCGGCAAACAGCGGATGTTTCCGTAATTTCTCTATCTCCTCCGGACTACGCTCTATCAAAGGCTCAGATGGGCGTTCTCGCAGCACCACTTCCCATGGCAAGGCACATCCAGGAAATCCCAACTGTAGTGTCTCAAAAATAACATGTGTATAGTTTTCGCTATCCGGTTGCGCAAATTCAACAGCATTTTCGTATGTCGTCATTATCTTTCCTCCTGACTGAACGGCATCCAGGGATCAGAAACCAGTTGACCATCCTGTTTAGTGATTTGAGCTATTGCCCACCCATTGTCAGCCACTTGTATGACACCTCCTAAACGAACAAAAAACTGGCTATCCGGTGCCGGAAGTTGTTGCATTTCTTTTTTAAACCGTTGGTCATAATGATTTTCGAGCCTTGAGATCAATTCGACGAGTTCGGCATCCGGACTTGTGACAGGTAATCCAAGATCCTTCTCGACTTCAGCTCTCGAAATCAGAAACGAATGAGAATAATAGCCGCCTGCTAGTTGATCAACTATCCTATTTATCTTCTCCTCGGTAAGCGGCTCTTTTCGAGTAGACAAACACTTCCGAGTTATCAACTTAGATAGATTATAGGATTGCTCTAACGCACCTATTGCCAAAGGGCTGATGTACTTAAACAGCTCCGAAATTATCAGAGCCAAATTTTGTTTTTGATAAGACTCACCCAGTTGCTCACGAATGAACTTGATGCAATGCTTTAGGTCTTCAACAGATGTCGGAATTGGTTTTCCTGCCGCATCCTTTGGAAGAAGCGGATGATTTCTAGTGGGATCGACCGATCCCAGTACAGAAAAGGGTGTCATTATAAGCTCGTCGCCTGCAATAGCAAGATGTGTAGCGCCACTTAGAGCTATACTTGGTATAATTATGCTTAATTTATCCGAAAATTCTCTCAATAGGGAGACTATACGCCAAGGGACCTCCGTGATTCCTCCAGTTGATCTTAAGAATACGTCCAACCCGGACATTTTACCTGTCTTGGACAGAATTGCCTCCAACGGTTTTAGTACTGACGTCGTCAAAATTTCCGGCAGAGGGCCTCTATCATTGTAAACAATACAAAGCACCCTTGAGCCGCCGCGCTTTTGCTCGATGGACTCAATCAGTGCCTTAGCTGGACCTAAATCCAATAGTCCAACCAATGTTTTAGTATCAATCTGTAACTGCTTTGTAAATCCTTTAGCTCCTGGAGAAGGCATACTCTGACTAGGAAGTTGCGTCGCCTGGTGTTTTTTCGGCATTTTTGACACCTCGAAACATAAGTGCAGTTAATTTCAATTCATGCATCGTCTCGATTGACCAACAGACAAAATTAGCAAAACCGCAAGAGGAATAATAACCTTTTTTCCCCAGAGCTTATTCTTCCTCATATCAGATTTAATGAGAATATTCACATTGTATCAACTGGTCAATAGATCATCCACCCATTATTAGTAACACATTTTAAAATAGGATTCTATGGTTTTTTGACCTAAAATCTCTCCACCTTCGGTAACATATATTCATGAGTCCGAGCGCGTCAATATTACAGGAAGAAGCAAGCGGGTTCATTCACAAAAAATCCAACAGACCGCGGCAGGAGGCGTAACACGGGATCACACGCCATCTCCTTCCACAGCCCCCAGGAGGAGATGGGCGGATTCGCCGTCGGTTTTCCAGTGGTTCATGGTAGTGGCAGACCCCAAGCACAAGTCTCAGCGGCCATGGGTGGTCTTCTGCCCCCATTCCCCCACATTTTCAAATATGGCCGAATAATCCGCCGCGCTCAGCACTGTGTCATAAAGACCGATGTCCTCGCCTTCGTGTTTGTTGATCCCCACATAGACAAGGCTGGCATCTTCATAGCGCTTGAACTTGTAAACCGCGTCGTTCATCAGGGCGCTGTCAAACAGACCCAGACTCACAAGCAGCTCAAAATCCTTCACGTTCAACCTTGTAATCGGTCGATATTCATCGGTTTATTCCCTCAGTTGTCGAGGCCATTGATTTCACTTCATTTCCGGTTAGTCAGCCATACCCCCGTCTCTTTCGCTTTCGATTCAATTGCGCAGAATAGGCGCTGGCAAAACGTAACGGAAGTACAGGGGTCCCCCAGCCTATTCACATGACAAGTTTACAAGTTGGGAACGTCCCCCATTCCGTTCGTCCCCCATTCCGTTACGGACGATGCTGGGGGAGTTGGGAACCAGAATGTGCCTTCGATTTCGAGGAGACGCCATAGGTCAAGGACTCCGTGGCTATCCGTGGGCATATTGTCTTTCCCTAAGTGCATAGAGGAAGACATCGGTGCTTACAACGGTTGTTCGGTTCAAAATGGCGTCCTTAGCCGCACTTTCACAGGCCCGGGTTATGTCCGCATGGCTCATGCCTTCAGCAGCCTCAGCCGAGGCTTCCCAGTCAACCTGCGACGTATCCAGAAGGCCAAGCCGTGCCTTCATGACACGCTGTGCCATCTCCTTGCTCGGCAGGCTAAACTCGATTACCGCATCGAAACGGCGGAAAACGGCCCGATCCAGCAGTGCGGGATGATTGGTGGCCCCCACAATAAGGCTGTCGGAATCGTCGATTTCGAGGAATTGGAGGAAAGAATTCATGACCCGCCTGATTTCTCCCACGTCGTTTTTCGCTCCCCTTTCAGCCCCAAGTGCATCAAATTCGTCAAAAAGATATACGCCGCGGGTTTGGGCAATGGCGTCAAAAATAAGCCGAAGCTTGGCCGCCGTTTCTCCCATGTATTTGGTGATGAGTGCATCCAGTTGAATCGTAAAAAGAGGGAGCCCCAATTCACCTGCCAGAGCCGAGGCTGTCATGGTCTTACCGGTTCCCGGCGCGCCCAGTAAAAGGATCTTCCCAAGAGGTGCAAACCCATGCTCCCTGATTCGCCCCCGTTGCTTCTGCTCCAAAAGCACACGCTCAATTCGCTGTCGCAAAGGAGGGTCGAGGGCCATGTCCGAAAGCCTCACTTTCGGATATCCAACCGTCAGAAGTCCTGCCAGCTCACCATGGGGCTGAACCACCGGGATCGGTTTGCCTCTCAACGCACGTTGAGTCTTGCTTGCACTTTCCTTGGCCTGGTCCACCATTTTGCGAAGGTCCGTGGCAAACTTGCCGTGCCCACTCCGCGCCGCCTGTGCCGCAACCTGCATGGTGATGGCATAGAACCTCGTGTCGTCACCTTCGGCATGACTTCTTATAAGTGCCTTTATTTGATCTGCATTTGCCATAGATACACCAAGAAGTAGCCTCGATCGGAACCCTGTGTATTGACCTGCTCCCTTTCATTCTTGAGGCAATATATCCAAAAAATCCAATCTTGTCACCTTTCAAATCCGGGGCATTTTATGCCCCCTATAGAGGTGAAAGACAACAATCAACCCATTGGGTCACTCCTGACACGATGATTGGGTAACGGTTTCAATATGATTCACAATTGCGGACAACAGGGCGTCGCAGTCCCTTTGCAATTGGGCCAACTGGCTCTCCAGTTGATCACACAGGGTCATTAGCCGGTCCACTTTGGCGACGATGCGTTTTTGTTCGGGGAGAGGGGGCAGGGGGATAAGCAGCGGGTATATCTTACTGCCTGAAATAACTGGCTGCGCTGTTGCGCTGTCATTTTTTCTCAGATTTGTGGCTCTAAGAAGCCATACTACGAATGCCCGAAAAAGAAAATTCTCAGGAAATGCTGTAATAAATGCGTTATCAGTAATCCATGCGTTTTTCGGTGTTTCGTGAATGCTTCCACAATAAAAACCTACACGTCCTATTACAATGGTAAGGGCTTCGACATTCGCTTCGTTGTGATAGCCAGTAATTCCGTTTCCGCCAAAAACCGGGATCGACCCTTTGCTCATTTTTGATCTTGGCAACGCTTGTCCAGAGGTTACGTGAATGAGATCCCCAAGCCTAACCCAAACCCAACCCTCCGGCACCTCATACGGCACTTCATCGGGGCGGATCGGCGCCAGGGGCTTCCCTTTCTTGATCTTCCCCTCTTTTATCAACCGTTCCTTTTCTGCGGCGATTTTCTCGATCAGCGCTGAAGCCGGTTCGTCGGACGGGTCCTGGGGGGCGAGTCTGCCCATGACAGCCAATTGAAGGATGGATTTTCGGAGGGCAGCGACATTGGCGGGGGTCTCGTAGAGGAGGTCAAAGTGACTTTGGATTCGCTTCCAGGCTTTTCGGGACTTTTGCGGTTCAGGGGAGGTCAGTTCGTGCAGGCAGGCAGCGTTCAGGTTCACTCGCCCCTCATCCCGCCTTTTCTTCCGCTCCTCTAATTCATCGCACAGAGCCATGAGTTGATCGACTTTGGCGACAATGCGTTCTTGTTCGGAAAAAGGGGAAAGGGGCAATAAGAGCCCAAGCACATCCTTTCTTCCAATCCCTGGGATTGCTATTCCAAGTCCCATATTCTGGAGAGCGCCGAACTGCGATTGGATATAAATATGTAAGCATCTTTGATTGGCACCTAAGGTTCTGATTGCCATCAACTGACGACTTATACAGAGCGCGTCGGTGTTCACAATATTCGTTTTTCCGATGCCAGCACCCTTTACGGTCAGCAGTAGGTCATGTAAGCGAGCCACAACTTTTGGATTTTCTGTCCATTTTGTTGGAATTGGGTGCGCAATTCCAAAATCCGCAGGCCCTGTTAAATAGGGAATGCCTCGCTCCTCTTCGTTATATTCATTGCTCAAAAGATGCTGGCCTGAAATCAGATCTACACAGTCCCCCAATCGTATCCACTCCCACCCCTCCGGCACTTCATATGGAATCTCATCAGCCCTAATCGGCGACAACGGTTCGGTTTTCCTAATCTTTTCCTCTTTAATCAACCGTTCCTTTTCCGAAGCGATCTTCTCAAGAAGAACTGAGGCTGGTTCGTCATCCGGATCCTGGGGCACCAGTTTCCCCTGCACGGCCAGTTGGAGAATCATGGCTCGGAGTTTGGGGATGGCATCGGGGGCGTCGGCGAGACGTTCGAAGTTATCGAAAAGGAGTTGCGGCGTCATGCGGCCATGCCTCCGAGGGCGTCCATGAGTTCCTTTTTGAGGGCGTCGCGGGTTTGGGCTACATCCTGCTGGAGCTTTTTGTAGGCGGCAAGGAGCTTTTCCGGATCGCCGTTTTCCGGGCCGGGGGTGTTGGGGTTCTTGATGTCCAGGTTGTAGTTGTTGGCTGCGATTTCTTTTGCGGACACGCGCCAGGCGAAAGGGCTTTCTTTGCGCTTTTTCCACCATTTCTTTTCCGGTTCAAATTCCTCGATCCGCATGGGCCTGGTCTTGTTGTAGGACTTAACGCCCGGAGGATAGGGGTGCTCGTAAAACCAGATCTCCTTAGTGGGCTCGCCTTTGGTGAAAAAGAGGAGGTTGGTCTTGATGCCGGTGTAGGGATTGAATACGCCGTTGGGGAGACGGACAATGGTGTGGAGGTTGCACTCCTGAAGGAGCTGCTCCTTAATGCGGGTCTTGACCCCCTCGCCGAACAGGGTGCCGTCAGGGAGAACCATGCCGGCCCGGCCCCCGTCCCGCAGAATGTGCATGATCAGGACCAGGAAAAGGTCTGCGGTTTCCCGTGTGCGAAGGGCCTTGGGGAAGTTGGTTTCGATGCCGTCTTCTTCCATGCCGCCAAAAGGGGGATTGGTGACCACCACATCCACGCGGTCTTTGGGTCCATAGCTCCGCAGGGGCCGCGAAAGGGTGTTGTCATGCCGGATCTGCAGGGGCACATCAATCCCGTGGAGCATCATGTTGGTGACGCACAGGAGATGGGGTAATGCCTTTTTCTCGACGCCAGTGACAGAATTCTGGAGCGTCTCTTCGTCCTGGACGGTCTTCACGTCGCGCTTGCGGATGTTTTCAATGGCGCACACCAGAAACCCGCCCGTGCCGCAGGCCGGATCCAGGATTTTTTCACCTAACTTCGGGTCCACCATATCCACCATAAACTGGGTGACGGCCCGGGGTGTATAGTATTCCCCGGCATTTCCCGCGCTCTGAAGGTCCTTGAGGATCTTTTCGTAGATGTCGTTAAAGAGGTGGCGGTCTTCGGAACGGTTGAAGTCGATCTCATTAATCTTGTTGATGACCTGCCGCATGAGGGTGCCGGACTTCATGTAGTTGTAGGCGTCTTCAAAGAGGGTGCGGACCAGCAGGGCCCGCTTGTCTCCGTCCGAGGGCACGGGGAGGTTTTTCAGTTTCTTGAAAAGATTGTTGTTGACGAAATCGAGGAGTTCATCCCCGGTCATCCCCTCCGGGTCCGCGGCCCAGTTGCGCCACCTGAGCTTCTCCGGGATGGGGCTCTGGTAATGGTTGTCCATCAGCTCCTTTTCCGTCTCCCGGTCGTCGAAGATTTTGAGAAAGATCATCCATACGATCTGGCTGATGCGCTGGGCGTCTCCATCCACGCCCACGTCCTTGCGCATGATGTCCTGAATGCTTTTAATGGTAGTGGTGATGGTCACAAGTGGTTCATCCTTTCTCGCTATTGATCGGTGTGTTGGGTTTCGCTCCGCTCTACCCAACCTACGCTTTCTTCATCGGCGGGGATTGTGCGGCTGAAGCCGCACCTACATTGGGGATGCCCATTTCAATCTCTTTGTGGCCTGGTGGCTTTGTGTGAGAATAATGGTTTCAAAGTCTATGCTGCTTCGTAAAGGTGAGCCTCCAACTCCAGGAGGGCCTGCTGGTACTGATCCTTGCCGCCAAAACGGTTGATGATTTCCACGGGGGTCCCGTGGGCATTGAGCGGCTGGAGCCGCAACACATTCATGCTTTCGATGTTTTCGATTCCTTCATCCGCGTATTTGTCCAAAAGGGCGTTCAACACGGCACGGGCTTCATCCCCGTATTTGGCAAAATAGTCTCGCTTCCTGACCTGTTCGGCCCTCTCTTTTCGGGTCAGGGGAGGCCGGTCAAAGGCCACATGACAGATAAGATCAAACGGTCCAAAATCCTTTCCCACGGCCTCGGCCAGTGGATCGAAGAGGACCCCGGCCTCTTCCAATTCTTCAATAATGGCCTGCTTCCGGTCGGCCTCGTTCCATCGCTTCAGAAACTGGTCCAGGGAGGCGTAGCTCTTTCGAACAGCCTTGCGGGTGTAGTCCTTGAGGGATTCGGTGATCAATTTGCCGTCTTTCCCGTAATACTGAACCCGTTCCGCGATCACTGTGACTTCCACGTCGTCTACCACATACTTGACACGCCGGCCCGGTTGAGGTTCCGGGGGTGAATCGTCGCCAGGCCCGCTGCTCTCTCCCATATCTTGTGGGCCAGCGGTTGGATATGTCTCATCTGGCTCTTTTTCATCGGGCGGGATCACGGAATCATTCGGACCCGGCTCATAGATCTGAACCGGTTCGCCGTCGAAATCCGGGTCTGAAAATAGCTCCGTGGCCTTTTTGAAGTCCAGTATGGTGAAAAAGAATTTGTTGAAGTCCTCGTTGATGCGGGTCCCCCGGCCGATGATCTGTTTGAACTCGGTCATGGACCGAATGATCCGATCCAAGACAATCACCTTGCAGGTCTGGGCATCGACGCCGGTGGTCAGGAGCCGGGAGGTGGTGGCGATCACCGGGTAACGGCTTTCCGGATCTATGAAATTGTCCACCTCGAGTTTCCCTTCCTCATTGTCGCCGGTGATGCGCATGACGTAGCGATGGTTCTTTTTCACCTCATCGGCATTCTGGTTGCTGATGGCCTGGCGCATCCGCTCCGCATGATCGATGTCCTCGCAGAAAATGATCGTCTTGTCGAACCGGTCGGAACCCTTGAGAAATTCCGTGGTCTTTCGGGCAACCAGTTCCGTCCGCTTTTCGAGGACCAGGTCCCGGTCAAAGTCTTTCTGATTGTAGATGCGATCCTCGATCTCCTGGCCGTACTTGTCCCTCTTTCCCCGCTCAGGTCGCCAGCCCAACAGATCCTTGTCCAGATCGATCCGAATGACCTTATAGGGGGCCAGAAACCCGTCTTCGATCCCCTGTTTCAGTGAGTAGGTATAGACCGGTTTGCCGAAATAATGGATGTTGGACACGTACTTGGTTTCTTTGGGCGTGGCGGTGAGTCCGATCTGTGTGGCGGAATGGAAGTATTCCAGGATCTCGCGCCAGATGGAATCCTCGGCAGCGCTTCCCCGGTGGCACTCGTCGATGACGATCAGATCAAAAAAATCCGGGGAAAAGGTGCGATAGATGTTCTGAATCTCTTCTGTTCCGGTCACGGCCTGATAAAGGGCCAGGTAGATTTCATACGACTTGTCCACCTGGCGGTTCTTGATCTTGGTCATGGCAGGCCCAAACGGCTTGAAATCATTGACCCGGGTCTGATCCACCAGGATGTTTCGGTCGGCCAGGAAGAGAATCCGCTTCTTGATGCGGGATTTCCATAAACGCCAGATGATTTGAAAGGCGGTGTAGGTCTTGCCGGTCCCGGTTGCCATGACCAAAAGGATTCGGTCCTGCCCCTGGGCAATGGCCTCGATGGTGCGGTTGATGGCGGTTAATTGATAGTATCGGGGCGATTTTCCACTGGCATCCACATAATATTCCTGGGTTACAATCTCTTCTTGAGAGGCATCGAACCCCCGGCTGGTACAATATCGTCCCCATAACTCCTTGGGAGAAGGGAAGTCTTCGAGCGGGATTTCCCGCTCGGGCTTGCCCTGCGCGGTGACGCGGTCGTGTTCCAGGAAGGCATCTCCGTTGGAGCTGTAGACAAAGGGCACGTCCAGGATCTCTCCATAGGAGAGGGCCTGCTGCATGCCGCTTCCCACGGGGTGGGTGTTGTCTTTGGCCTCGATCACGGCGATGGGGATGTTGGGTTTGTAATAGAGGATGTAGTCGGCCCGCTTGGCCTTTCCCCGGGCCACGAGACGCCCCCGGACGATCACCCGGCCTGCGGTGAAGAAAACCTCCTCCCGGATCTGCCCCATCCTGTCCCAGCCAGCGGATTCAATGGCAGGCGTTATATATTTTGTGCAGATGTCCCGCTCGGACAGGGTTTTCTTGTTCATTTCAGTCCTCGGGTTGGAAGGGGGGAAGTTCCGAAGCGAGATCCCGTTTGTAGGAATCTCGGGGACGTCCTTCAATAATCAAATAACAATAGTTTCCGGACCTTTTTGCCGATTTCCCAGGCGGCCGGAAAGCGAAAGCAACCGATCGGCTTATCGCCGGATGGTCGTGTCGCCGCTTCGGTGTGTTTTTGTTCCCGTCCCGGAAAATCCTGAGAATCCTGGTTGTCCTGTCCAAACAAAGGGTTCTGGATGGTCGACGCCGAAAAAACCTGTACCCTGCTCGATGGTCCAGCCCTCAACCCTCCGTTTTCCTGGTTCTTTTGCCGTACACACCCCCTCCGCCTTCTCCCGGTCCTTCATAAAATCCTGCCTAGTGGCAAAAGGCGGATCGATATAGATCAGCCCCCATATAGGTAGTAATCCAGATTATCATTAAGGTCTTCCGGAAGCTTGTCCCATTCTTCGTGTGGAACTGCCTTGGAAAGATCGCTCAACAATTCTTCAATCGGCCTTGCAGTTGGATCATATGTTTCCTCATCCCTGCTAAGTCTTAATTCATCCACCTTTGAAACCAGAAGGATTTTGCCTTGAGGGGAAAATTCTCCTGATCCTTTGACGTACATTTTGACTGTTCTGTGGTCTTTGAGAGCTGTGGTTACTTGGTCCTCCTGTTCGGGTGTAAACACTACGGTAACGATAGTGTCCTCTCCTGACCAGAGCTGGAAGCGTCCCTTCTTAACATCGGTTTCGAATACCTCACCTGTTATTTCTACAAGGTCTTCATGGGGTGTTTCAGAAAACGCTTCCAACTTTCGTCTGTGTGCCAATGTTAAATACACAGGCTTCTTCTCAGCCACTTTCATCTCCACTGTCTCATCCTCAGCAAGGGTCTGGCCCCATTTGGTATACTCCGGCAGGAGTGATCTAGGGAATCTTTGAGGCAACTCAGCCTCTGCGTCTATGGCTTCGAATACTTCATGGGCCATTTTAACAGCCTCATCGATTTCAAAAGGTTCAGGTTCAAAAAAGCTTGCTTGGTCTTGTTCCTCCATGAACACCTCAAGCGGCGCGGTCGCACTTCCATCCTCGATCCTTCTCAAACACAAGCGTACCCTTTCTTCAAAGTGGGACGGCAAGCGTTCACGGTCGGGATTTGATGTTCGCCAAAGTGTTTTAGCTGTCTCCGCTATCATCTTCTGAAATTGGCTCAATTCCGTCAAAGCCCGCAAATCCAGGGCATGGTCGCGAAACCGTTCTCCTTTGAAGGTCAGACTTACGACCTCTTTCCATTTACCGGCCATTATTGTACCTCCAGTATTTCTGAAGATTTGATACTTGATATTTCACTAAAAAGCTCGCGTTTGGTTTTCCCATCAGGGATATTCTACTAAAATCATTAGGTGTTATTTTTTGCTCTGGGGGGCGTAATGGGGACGTCTATGCTTTTACGCCTTTCTCCGCTATAAGCTGTTCAACCGACGATGGTACCGTGCAGCCCCGTACGTCGGTGCCGACGCAGCCGAAAGACTGGCTGCCTGTTGTCCCATCCTCCACAAACAAAAACGCCTCTGGGTATGGCAACCCAAAGGCGTCCTGTAATGACCAAGGCACGCTGAATCGCCTTTTGATTTGGAACATGCGGGGCATGGTTTCTTTGCCTCAAATTTGTGAGGTTTGATTTGTT
>Ga0172371_10010810_pt1 | contig 12277 bp, 11 predicted proteins | sample Lak12m_FD_114543 | JGI IMG/M metagenome (GOLD analysis project Ga0172371, IMG submission 114543) | Freshwater microbial communities from Kabuno Bay, South-Kivu, Congo - kab_022012_12m | ecosystem: Environmental > Aquatic > Freshwater > Lake | place: Democratic Republic of the Congo: South-Kivu... | reverse complement strand
TTTCGCCTTTTCTACTATGACTCCGTGCCCTGCATTAGGAATGCCAATACATTTAGATCCCGGAATATATTGTTGCATACGTAATCCAATGGAAAAAGGAACGATACCGTCTATTTGGCCCCAAACCAAAAGCGTCGGTATGGAAATCTGTTTCATGGCTTCACTCAAAGGTTCATTGACAATATTTTTAAATGTCTGCTTCATTGTGCCTTTCGCCCGATAAAAATCTTTTGCTCCAATAAAATAATAGAAACGATTCCGTATATTTTCTGTGTATTTTGATAATAACGGAATGGAAAAAATAAATTTTCCTATTTTTGCAATCAGTAAAGATAAAAATAATTTAACTCGTTTAACTGTTGAAAATCCCGGCGTTCCTGATAATACAATAGCTTTTATCTCATGGGGAAAAGTTACCGCATACTTGATAATAACCCTTCCTCCAAACGAGTGTCCGATCAAAACAGGGCTTTGTATATGGTTATTTTCAATATAGTCTTTTAAAAATACTGCATAATCATGCAGTGTATACGGCCTGGACGGGATAGCAGACTGTCCAAAACCCGGCATATCAGGAACAAAAACCTTGTACCTTAATTGTTCGAAAGCTGCAACTGCCTCCTTATAGTACAAATGAGAATTTTGTTTTTGTATCCATCCATGTAAAAAAATTATGGATTGTTTTCCTTTCATAACTTTTTGCGGAATTCTTCACGGGAAACAGTTGCATTTTTTGAATTTGCTGTATTCTGAATTTTTCCATCTTTTTCGAATACAAACCGCTTTTCTTCTATATCTTCTGCGACAATAAGACCTGCTCCTATAAATGTTCCGCTTCCGATTTTTATACCCGGCATAATACTGGTGTTTACGCCTATTCTTACGTTTTCAGCGATAATAACGCCAAGTTTATTTCTCCCTGTTGCAACTTTTTCTCCTTTTATCATGCTTCCTATTTCTCCATCATCAAGCCGTAAATTTGCAGAAACCGTGCCTGACCCCATGCTGACGTTATCACAAATAACACTGTCTCCGACATAATTAGTGTGAAACCAACAATTTGCGCCAATATAGCTTCTCGTAATATCGGAATTAAACCCAGTCATACAGCCCGCTCCGATACTGCTAGACCGGATCAAATTATTATTCCCTATAATTGTGTTTTTGCCTATGTAACACGGTCCTACGATTTTCGTCCCTTCTGAAATTTTTACATTTTCTTCGATGATAACCGGTCCCTCTATAACAACATTATTTTTAATTTCTACTGAACTGTGTATGTCTTGTTTCTCTATTGTTTGCAGTATTTTTTCCATAACAGACAAAACATGCCACGGATATTTTAAAGGACTCCAATCTTCGGATCCTGCTTCAACCATATGAGCAGGATGACCGCTTTGTATCATTTTATTCAATGCATATTCAAAGCCTCCCTCATCGGAAGATCCATATTTTTTAGCAGCAGTGATAAAATCCGTCGCTTTGGGGAAATAATCTGCTACGATTGCAACCATATCGCTTGGCTCCGAACCAGGCTTCGGTTTTTCTACAATCTCCTCTATGGTTTGATCGTTACGAAACCGTATATATCCTCCGGGAAAATATGAAGCAACTTTTAAAGCTCCTATGGCAAGACTGCTTTTCCCAATACTTTTTTCAAAAAAATCAGAAATGAATCGATCAGAATACCAGTCAGATGCGTTCAAAATAATAACCGGATCATTATCTAAAAAGGTCTCCAATGCTGCTACTGCAGATCCCATACCTGGGGTGTGCTGCATTGCATAGTCAACGGTCAATCCATCAGGGACAGGTACCGACTTTATATTTTTTTCTGTATCAGGATTTACAACTACAATACATGTATGAACACCTGATTTTTTAAGTTGTTCATAATGTATTGTCAAAAAAGATTTTCCGCAAAAATCAAAAACACCTTTTTCTTTTAGCGGCCAGAAACGCTTTGATTCTCCACCGGCTAACAAAACTGCACTCGGCATAATATTCATATCCCTCCTTTATGGCATTGCATCTTCTTCTACTCGTTCTATCGAGGCTCCTAATTTTTGTAATCTGCTATCGATATGTTCATATCCGCGGTCGATCTGTTCAACGCCGTATATTACACTTTCTCCTTTTGCGATAATGGAGGCCAAAACAATTGTCGCACCCGCGCGTAAATCCATCATGGTAGTCACGGCATTATGAAGAGACGTGGGGCCAATAATCTTTATTGCCTGATGTGTCCCCTGAACCCTGTCTTCCCAGTTGAAATTGTAAAATGATCGGGCATCTGCAACTTCCGGATCAAAATAGGTAATATTTGCACCCATTTTTTGCAACTCTTCCACATATCCAAATCTGTTTTCAAAAACTGTCTCGTGAATGGTGCTGGTTCCCTCTGCTTGCGTCATGAGAATAGCCCACGGTGCCTGCCAGTCAGTCATAAACCCTGGGTGTTCTTTGGTCGTAACATCAACAGCTTTCAAATGACCAGAAGAAAAATATTGGGTGGTGGTATCATCTATCATATTATACATTCCCCCGGCCTTTTCGAACATATCCAGAAATGACTTCATGGCTTTTCTTTCCGAATGATGAACCGTGATATTTCCGTTTGATACAGCAGCAGCTATAGCAAATGTTACTTCTTCATTTCTATCAGACATGATAGTGTATTCAGTTCCATGCAACTTGGGAACTCCTATGATGGTTATTTCACGGGGAGCGGTACGGGAAATATTTGCTCCCATACTGTTTAAAAGATGAATAAGATCATCCACTTCTATCTCTTCTGCTGCGTTACGAAGAACTGTCGTTCCATCAGCAAGAACTGCCGCAAGAATTAAGGTTTCCGTCCCTGTATGAGTATTTTTTGCAAAAGTTATATGAGCTCCATGCAAATGATCAGCTTTTGCATGAAAATATCCATCTGTCGATGAATAATCTATGGAAGCACCCATCTGTTTTAATCCCTCAATGTGCCTATCTATAGGGCGTGCTCCTATTCTGCACCCGCCTGGATTTGGTATAGTGGCTTCTCCATATCTGGATAACATTGGTCCAAGCACCAATGAGGATGTCCTTAGTCTTGCGCCTATTTCAAGAGGAACTATGGTAGATCTATTTTTACCGTCTTGGATGGTAACAATATTTTCTTCAAACGACGCATGAATACCTAAACTTTTCACAACTTCCAACATCAACATCACATCGCGTATATGGGGCATGTTGTGGAGAATAATTTTTTCTTCCGTCAAAAGTGAGGAAACGATAGCTTTTAACGCAACATTTTTTGCGCCGGCTAGGGTAACGTCTCCATGTAACACCGAAGGACCATGAATAATAAACTTATCCATATATTAAAATTCGCCTATACGCAGTATTTCTTCCTTAAATTGAACGCGAAACGTATCAAATACTTTTTGCTTTACAATATCAATTAATTGTACCATATCCACCGCTGTCCCCTTACCTTCATTGACAAAAAAATTTGCGTGAATTGGCGAAACGGAAATGTCGCCAATCCGTAATTTTTTACATCCTGCATGGTCGATAAGGAAACCTGCAGATGTCGTAAGATTCGGTGTATTGGCAGCTATTGCTTCCGCCTGAGAAATATTTTTGAATACGCATCCTGCTGTTTTTACACCCTGAGGCTGTGTCTGTCTCCGATAGGAAATGGTATTATTTGCAGTTTGCCATAAGGAATCTTTATCCGAACGTCTTAATACAAATATGACGGAAAGGACAATATCACCAGACGACTGTAATATCGATGATCCATATTGGAAATGAAAATAACTTCGATTCACAACTTTAATTTCATTTCCCGGTGTCAATATGCTCACCTGGTGGACGACGTCTCCTACATATGACGGTTTTTCATGAACCCATTTGGAATTCATAAATAGCGCTCCTCCTACCGTTCCGGGTAAACCAAGCTGCATTTCCAACCCGGCTAAGCCTTCATCCACGGTGAACCGTACAAGGCTATTAAATGAAACACCACTTTCAGCTTCTACATAGACGTCACCCGAAGGAGACCCGTTTGCTATGGTTCCTTTCATTCCTACTATTTTTATCTCCTGCGAATTATTTTTTATAACTAATCCTCTATATCCTTTGTCACCGACAAGAATGTTTGATCCGCCTCCCAAAATAAAAACAGGAATACCGGCGCTTCTCGCCGCCGTTACAGCTTCGGCAAGTTCTTTTGCGGACGTCGCTTCCAAAAAATAATCCGCTGGACCACCTATTTTATAGGTTGTATAACCAGCTAAAGGTTCGTGTCTTTTTAATTTATGTTGCAATATGGTTTCAAATTGTTTGATCGATATCATATGTTAGAAAGACTTTTGAGTATTTGTGCAGGCCATGCATATATATCACCAGCACCCATACAAATAATGATGTCGTCTGCTCTTTTATTTTTCTTTATATAGGCAATCGCTCCCTGAAGATCCTGAATATAAAATACATTTCTATGTTGTTTTGCTAATTCCTCGGTAAAAATTTTACTATTTATCCCTTGTATATTTGTTTCTCTGGCTGATGCGTAAATATCAGCAATAAGGACAATGTCGCTTTTTACCAAACTTCTCACAAAACCCGGCAAAAGTGACTTCGTACGTGAATAGGTATGTGGTTGAAATACCGTAATAATTCTCCGATCTGGAAACCGAAAACGTATAGCATCCAATGAGGCGATTATCTCATGAGGATGATGGGCATAATCATCATAAACATCTATCGTATCAAATCTGCCAATATGTTCTAACCGACGTTTTGCCCCCCCAAAACGGACCAGCCCTTCCCGGATTTGTTCCCATGAAATTCCATAATCAGAAGATACTGCTGCAGCAGCAAGAGCATTTACTACATTATGTTTTCCGGGAACTGATAATACAAACTCCCCAACGGGAATCCCTCTTAAATGTATAGAAAAATAAGTTTTATCTTCTTTTGTATGTATATCTACGCCTCTTATGTCAGCATTTTCGGACAGCCCATACGTCACCGTTGTGATATTTTGCATATTTTTTAGAACAGTACTTTCTCCGTCATCTGCATTCAGATAAACCGTCTTTTTCCCTCTTAGGTTTTGTATAAATAGTTTAAATGCATCTTTAACTGCATTGATATCGGAATATGCATCGGGGTGATCAAAATCAATATTTGTCACCACAATACTATCCGGATGCAACCACAGAAAACGTGGTGTTATATCGTGTGCAGGATCGGTTATATATTCATCAGCTTCTACAATACAGATATTCCCTTTCCCAAAATGACCTGATAATCCCAAACCGGCAATTTCTCCGGATCCTATGGTATACGAGGGGTCTTTTTCTGCTGTCATAAATATCGTTGCTGTCATAGCAGTTGTTGTTGTTTTCCCGTGGCTCCCGGCTACCGCTATCTGCTGGTAGCAATCCATGATTATTCCCAATGCTTTCCCGTGCGAAAGCGTTGGTATTAATTTTTTTTCTGCATACAATACTTCAGCATTTTCTTTCCCTTGATGCGCTCCTGTGTATATCACCAATTCCGGTTTTGTCGTATCAATATGAGCTTCAGAAAAACCAGTCAAAGTCGATATACCGGCTTCTAATAAACTGTCTTCCGTGGGAAATACCCCATCAACATCGGATCCCGTGACGGTAATTCCATATTCTTTACAATAGATAGCCAGGGCAGTCATGGCTACGCCTTTAATACCGACAAAATGGATGCGATGATAAGGAAATTCTTTCATATTCCGGAAATCCCAATATATCCTATTATCTCACCAAACTGGTCTTTTTTTCTTCTATACGAATAAAACATCTCATCCTGTTCGTAGGTACAAAAGTTTTTGTCGCCATCGACATGTTTTTTTTCCACACCTGACCGCTCTAAATCTTCAAGGATTGCCCGTCGAAGATCAATAAAGAACCTTCCGTTCCGTCTCTCAATGCCATTTGAAAATTCATGGTCAAATTTTTGGGCTATATCTGAACCAACCTCGTAACATTTTCCACAAATAGAGGGCCCTATTGCTACCATAATGTTTTTGGGATCGGATCCCAAAAGAACAAATGTGTGAATCATTCGCTGTGCTATATGACCCAAGGTCCCTTTCCAACCGCTGTGCGCGACTCCAATAATCTGCATCGTTTTATCTGCAAATAAAAGGGGAACGCAATCAGCAACCCGAACAACCACTGTTGCTGCATATTTATTTTTTTTGGAATAAATTAGCCCGTCTGTTTGCGGAATTATTCTCCCTACAGCATCCTCTTCTATAATCTGTACGTTTGTTTTATGGACTTGTCTCATTTGTGTTACTGTCTTAGGGTCGATATCCATAGACGACAAATATTGCTCTATTTTATTTGGAGAATGTAAATTGCCGTGCTGTTTCGTAGTGAAGCCGTGTGCGTATAACGCTTTGGGGAAAAAAGATGATTCGATTCTTCCATCGGGGGTATAATACATCATACAGAAGACTTTCTGAGTATTTTTTTCACCGCTTCCTGATCGCTCCACGGATATTCTGTTGTTCCACGGCACAAGCTTTTTTCATGACCTTTACCGGTTATTACTACCACGTCGTCCTTTTTCGCCTGTGAAAGAGCAAATTGTATCGCGTCATACCGGTTGGAAAAACGATGAATATCTTTGTATACGGGAATTCCTGAAGCTATTTCGTTCATAATTTCTTCAACATCCTCAGTACGATAGTCCTCTTCCGTTAACACAATCATATCCGCGTATTCAGCGGATGCTTTTCCCATATACGGCCGTTTTGTAGCATCCCGCAAACCAGCGCTCCCAAACACATGAATGAGGCGCCCTTTAGTCATCTCCCGTACTGTGGCGAGAGCTCTATCAATAGCATTTGGCGTATGGGCAAAATCGACAATAACGGTACACGGTCTTGTCACGATAGTCTCCATGCGTCCGGGAATGCCCGAAAACGTTTTTATAGCTTTGGTAATCGTATTTTTGGGAATATCCAACGTATTGGCTGTTGCAATTGCAGCTAGACAGTTATACTGGTTAAATTCGCCCGGGAGGGATGTGGTAAATGGCATACTTGTGGGCGTAATTTGCGCATCCCTGTGAATTCCGTAGGTAACCATATTTTTTTTTCGGAGTTGTGGTGCTATACGTGCAAAAATATCTGCTTCGTCACGATTTATGACAACTGTTGCAGCTGCCAAAAGAAGCCTCATTTTTGCTTTGACATACTGTTCGTACGTTCTGTGCCAATCGAGATGTTCATGGGTAATGTTGGTCAACACGCCAATGGCAAAAGGAACGCCCCAAACACGGTACTGGCTCAACGCATGAGAAGTGACTTCGAGTACCATGAATGCATCTCCATTATCAACAGCTTCGCGCAGATACTTTTGTATCCAATACGCATTTGGTGTGGTCACATGAAACCCGGTGTCATACTCTTTACCGGCAATCACCGCATGAACCGAGGTTATGACAGAAACCTTGTAGCCTGCGGTCTTTAAAATATGATATATGAGAGTTGAAGTTGTTGTTTTCCCGTCAGTGCCGGTTACACCAATCACAGTAAGCTTCGTTCCGGGGAATTTAAAGTATATCCCTGAGACGATTGCCACAACCAAATGATAGAGGCTTTTCAGCCACCGAATCATGGGGTAATTATATCAAAAAATTAAGAGAAAGTATCAAAAAGCAATACAATTAGCCACGAAATATATCTTATAGTATATTACTGGCTAGGGATACCCAAATATAAAAATATATCTTTTGCTATAGTGAAAAATAGCGGCGCCGCCGTTTCAGCGCCCCATTGGGAGGAAGAAGGTTCACGAAGCGTCACCAGCATCACAAATTTCGGGCGATCTGCAGGGGCAAATCCTACAAATGAAGCTATTGTTTTTGTTGTGTCATAATGACCTGCAACCGGTATTTGGGCGGTTCCTGTTTTTCCGGCAATCCTATATCCTTTAGGTTTTGCAAACTTTGCCTCACCATTGTCAACTGCATCTACCATCATTTCTGTAAGTGTACCTGCCGTAGAACTGCTCATAACTTGTTTTATTTTTTTTGGCTTTATCTCCGATTTTTTCCCGCTTGCCTGTTCTATGGAGGCTACTATGTGAGGCTCCATCAGCCAACCGCCATTGGCAATGCTTGCTATTGCTCTTACTACCTGAAGCGGCGTCAACGCGATGCCTTGTCCAAACGAAGCAGTTGCAAGATCTATGTCCATCCAATCTTTATCCGATCGAACCTCAGGAACATCTTCATCTTCCAGATCCACATTCGTAGGTTTCCCGACTCCCAAACCTTTGATAAAGGATATCAGTGCGTCTTTGCCGATTAGTTTTTCTATATATACCATCCCCACATTGGATGAGTATTCGAGAACTTGATTTATGGTTATAACACCGTGATATTGGTTATTCCATGTGCGTATAGCGTAATCACCTACTTGGACAGGGCCTGATTCGTCAAAATTCGATGTTGCTTTGATAAGTCCTTTATCAATTGCCGCTGCTACTATAAGCGGTTTAAATGTAGAACCCGGCTCATATGAAGAGGCGACGATGGGGTTTTTATATACTGTTTTATCATAATCAATAAAATTTTTCGGATCATACGAGGGATACGATGCCATCGCAAGTATCCCTCCGGTAGCAGGATCCATAATTGTCACAGTGCCTTCCTTTGCTCCGTATTTTTCAATCCCTTCAATAAGTCTTGTTTCCGCAATTGTTTGTATAGTTCTGTCTATATGGAGATGCAATGTACTCCCATGTTCTGCTTCAATCCTTCTCGAGTTACCGATAAGGATGGGCGCTCCTGCTGCATCTTTTTCTATTTCTAAACTCCCCGGCTTTCCTGCTAATACTCTGTTATAGTACCCTTCCAATCCAAAATATCCCGTATCCAAACCGTTCTGATCTGAACCCACAAATCCAATTAGATGAGCAGCAAGAGAAGCCTCCGGATAGTATCTCGCTGGTTCATCCTGAAAACCTAGTCCCACCAACCCGAGTTTCTTTAAAGCCTGTGTTTTTTCCTCGCCAGTTTTGTGTTGGATAGGCATCCACATACGGAGTCTATCTGTCAATTTAGCAGCTATGCTTGCCTCAGGAACCCCGAGTACATCAGCCACTGCTTTTGAGAAAAGCATTGGATTTTGTATGTTTTTTGGCTCCGCGTAGACCAAATATGCCGTCTTATTCATGACTAAGGGATATCCGTCAGCAGTTACGATTTCTCCCCGTCGTGCGGGTAACGTCATTTGAAGAGTGTATTGCGATGAAGCTTCTGTCTGGAGATGGTAGCTTGATAACACTTGCCAATAAAATAACCGTACACTTATGATGATAAAAATAATAATAAAAAAAGTGACAACAAGCCAAATGCGCCGCATATATAAGTATCTCTTTTACCTACCCGTATGTATTATAACTTCCAGAAGAAGGAGACGGAAGAAGTCCACGATTTATTTGGCTGCATTCATGGCAACAGAGAATTGATCTTTTCTCATTGTCACCACGGTTTTTGTCGATTGAAATCCCAGTTCCGTGGCTTTTTGGCGTATGGTTATGAGTGATGAAGCAGAGGCTACCTGCTCTGAAAGCAGGATGTTCGTCTGTTCTAAATTTGCTATTTCATAATCCACTTGTCCCATCGACTTGCCCGCGACGACAAGTTGACACGCACAAATAATCTCTGAAACAACGAGTAGTAAGACGATGCTTGATAGGCTAATAATAAGTTTTTTCATATTTTTTCAGCGATCCGAAGCTTTGCGCTCCTGGAACGAGAATTTTTTTGTTGTTCTTCATAAGATGCGATAATTGGATGTTTTGTTATAACACTGAATTTTCCTAAACGAAAAAATTGTTTCACCATGCGGTCTTCCAAAGAATGAAAACTGATAACTGCTATTCTTCCTCCGGGTCTAACCAGTGCTTTTGCACCCTCCAGTCCTTTTCGAAGCATATCCAGCTCTTCATTTGTAGCAATTCGTAACGCCTGAAATATCCGTGCAACCGTATCTCTCGAGTCGTTTACCGAAAGAATTGCCTCTTTGAGTTGACCGGTGGTTTTTATGTGCTGCTTTGCACGACTTCTTATTACGGCTTTTGCCACATCCTGAGCTCTTTCTTCTTCACCAAGTGTGGCAAAGAGTTCAGAAAGCGCTGATTCCGAATACGTGTTTACAATTGCTTCAGCTGTAATTGTCTCCGCTCTCTGATCAAACCGCATATCCAGTGGGCCGTCGGGGAAACGAAATGAGAATCCCCGTGTGACGTTATCTATCTGATGGCTGGAAACTCCCAGATCAAACAATACTCCGTCTACCTGATCAAAATTGCTGGACTTAGCTATAGCTTCAATATCACCAAAATTGCCTTTCCGAATCGTTAAGATATTTTCCAATGTATCGTTTGGCATCTGTGATTTGAAATTCTCCTGTACATAGGAAATAGCTTCGGCATCTTGATCAATCCCCAAAACAAAACAACCTCTCTTCAATAATGCAAAAGTATGACCTCCACCGCCCAAAGTCGCGTCTATAAATCGTTTTCCAGCCCTCACGTCCAATCCAATTATCACTTCTTGTAAAAGTACGGGTGTATGGTACAGACTCATATGGTACTCGCATGCATTTTGTTGTACTCGTTCCACTGATTTTTGTCCCAAATCTCGAAATGATCTCCTGCTCCAATCACTTTCACATCTTCCCTGATGCCTGCGTATTCCTTGAGGTGGGTAGGCAATACGACCCTTCCTAATTTATCCGTTTCTGCCTTTTCTGCAGCTCCAAACACATACCGTCGTAAATCTCTTCCTTCCTGTCCTGTAACCGGTGTTTCAAGCTGTTTTGTCGCTTCTTTCTCCCAGGCTGCCAAATCGTATCCAAATATGCATCTGTCAAATCCTCTCGTTAATATCACTTCCCGCTCTCCTAGCTCATACCGAATCTTTTTTGGCAGCGTCACTCTGCCCCGTTCATCAAGTGTATGGTCGTATTCCCCAAGGAAAAGTTTCATACCCTAGATTTTACCATTTCTTCCCATCTATATCCATATTCTCCCATTTTTCACGACTTGTCAAGGGGTTTTCACACAAACCGAACTTACAAGTATTTATATAAAAAAAAGGATAAAGTTATGTAAATTCTTGCCTAAACACGAAGTATGCTGTTTAAAATCAGCATCCGGGATTATAAATGGTTACGTACGTAAAACACCTTATTTTATTTTTAGCATTTCCGCGTGAAGAAAATATGTATCAACTGTCGTTTTATCGTACGATTTCCACCGCTAAATCAATAGCTTGGACAAATAATAGCGTTTTAAGGGTGTGATGAATGAAAAACAACCTTCAGACACACATATCAATCTACGTTTATACTTCTTTTAAGATACGAGAAAGAATAGTGTGCTTTTTTATTACAAATCAAAATCTTTTGTTAGTTGACTTTTTTTACCTGAAACGTCGGTAAATTCCAAAACAACGGATACTTTCTTTACCCCTGTATGAGGCTTACACACATTCCTAGAACAGGTACCCAAATAGATGTCATCCCGGGTAAATGTTTCCTGTCCGGAGATATCAAGCGGCCTGCTTGTTACTCCTTGTACGATCCCCTGAGTTTCATAACTGATTTCATAACGTACTTTCGTGTATCCCGCTTTTAATCCTTCTATCGATAAAACTATTGTGTTGTCTTTTACTTTGCTCCAGCTGACATTTGCTTGGATGGCACTGTCTGCCGGTGTTATCTCCTCTACAACCTCTTGCTGTTCCGGCTGCTGTTGTTGTGACTTACCAGAATTTCTTAGAATCAAAAAAACAGCTAATGATGCAACGGCAAGCACCCCAAAAATTATAAAAATGAATGATTTTTTCATATTTCCTCCTTACAATGTTTGATTGTTACGAATGTAATCCTGAATGCTACCAATAGCAACCCGATCCTGATGTGCGGTATTCCGATTCCTGATCGTTACCGTCCCGTCTTCCAATGTGGTAAAGTCCACCGTCACGCACCATGGAGTTCCTATTTCATCTTGTGCCAGATATCGTTTCCCTATGTTTCCACGATCATCCCAGGCAACACTGAAATCCTGCTTTAGCATATGATGAATATCTTTTGCTTTCGCAACCAGATCAGGTTTGTTCGCAAGAAGCGGAAAAACAGCAACTTTGTACGGAGCAAGTTGGGGGGATATTTTCAATACCGTGCGTTCACCCTCTACAGCATAGGCATCAAAAAGAATTGCAA